>VFQP010003377.1_pt1 | contig 16256 bp, 32 predicted proteins | sample 3512351 | NCBI WGS metagenome assembly VFQP01 (sample SAMN10412372, study PRJNA504923) | tailings metagenome | isolation source: Relicate 1 Philex TSF1 revegetated site | place: Philippines: Tuba, Benguet | collected 2017-08-29 | reverse complement strand
TGTGTGTGTGTGTGTGTGTGTGTGTGTGTGTGTGTGTGTGTGTGTGTGTGTGTGTCTTTCTCTCTCTCTCTCTCTCTTTCTCTCTCTGTGTATGTGTGGGTGTTGTGCCAAGGTTGACTGTGTATTGAGATAGTTGTGTACAAGGTTGGCTGAAGAAATGATGAACGCTGTGTACAAGGTTGACTGCAGCCACATGGTTTACACACAAACCACCACACAAACCATCACACACACACCATCACATCATTACACACACCATCACACACACCATTCCCCCCCCACACACACACACAGGGAAAGCAAGCACGATATGTTCCAGGTTGGGATTGTCACGGCCTCCCCATAGAGCTCAAGGTGTTGCAAAGCATGACAGATGAACAACGAGAGGGGCTCACACCTATAAAGCTACGACGCAAGGCTCGGGACTTTGCACTGAAGACAGTCAAACAACAAAAGGAACAATTTCAACGGTGTGTAGGAGGAGTTGTTTATTGTTGGGGGGGTGTACTTGGCTGTTGGTGGTTGTTGTTGTTTTTTGTGTGTGTGAGGGGGTGTTTTTTGTGTGTACGATTTATTGACTAGTTGTTGTATTCGCAAGTATGTTCATGTATGTGTTGACCTCTGCATGTGATACACGCTCTCCACATGCTTCTCTATCAACTCACACATACACCTATTCCAACAAACTCACACTCACACACCACACACCCTCCCCATCTCACCCACCCCCCACACCCCCCACCACCCACCATCCCTCACACAGTTGGGGCATCTGGGGTGATTGGGATACCCCCTACCTCACCCTCTCCCCTGCCTACGAAGCCGCCCAGCTCTCTGTCTTTGGCCGCATGGTTTTCAACGGACACATATACCGGGGCCGCAAACCCGTCCACTGGAGCCCCTCGAGTGGGACCGCCTTGGCTGAGGCTGAGTTGGAGTACCCCGAGGGACATACCTCACAGAGTATATACGTAGCCATGCCACTGGTGACTGTGGGAGAAGCCGCAGGTAATGCAAAAGGTGGTAGTGAAAAAGGTGGTGATGGACAAGGGGATGGACAAGGTGTGGATTTGGCGACTGCGTTGCAAGGTGCGTGTTTTGCGATATGGACGACAACGCCATGGACGATACCTGCGAATCTGGCAGTGGCTGTGAACGATGCGTTGGAATATGCAGTGGTGGAGGCGACGGTATGTGGGAACCTGAGGGGGTTGGGTATGGTAAAGTATGTATGTGTGTGTGTGTGTTTGTGTTGTTGTGTGTGTATTGTGAGTGTGTGTATTGTGAGTGTGTGTATGCTGATGTTTTGTATGTGTATACGTACATGGTGTGTTTATCAAGTGTGCGTATACCCACCCAACATACACCCACCCAGCCTCCATTCAACGATTCACCCAAAAACACACAATCAGGGTGATGCCACAAGCACATGGTCACACAAGAAACTCATCGTAGCAGCCGACCTCGTCCAACCCCTTGAGGAAAAATTCGGCGTCACGCTGCGCACGCTGTGCACCACCCCTGGTGCCGCCCTGGAGGGCTGCACCTACCAACACCCACTGGTGGACCGCACCAGCCCTGTCGTGATTGGAGGGGATTACATAACCACCGAATCCGGGACTGGGCTCGTCCACACCGCCCCGGGCCATGGACAGGAGGACTACCAAGTGGGGCAGCGATATGGGCTACCGTTGCTGTCCCCTGTGGACGATGAGGGTGTGTTTACAGCAGAAGCGGGGGTGTTTGAGGGCCTTTCGGTGTTGGGAGAGGGGAATACTGCCGTGATAGGGGCCCTCCGGGAAGCAGGGGCCCTGCTTAGGGAAGAGGGGTATGTGCACAAGTATCCCTATGATTGGAGGACGAAGAAACCCACCATTTTTCGAGCAACAGACCAGGTGTGGTGTGGTGGGGGGGGGCATGGATGCACCCGTACAAGGAGAAAATGATACAACATGCACAAAACATGCACACATTTCCACGCGTACACACAAAACACTCCCATATATGCCCACCCATACACTCCCTCTCTGTCTCACACATGCACACACACACACACACTCTCACCCAACCGCCCCCAAACTCACACAGTGGTTTGCATCAGTGGCAGGATTTCGTGAAGCAGCACTGGAGGCTATTACACAGGTAGAGTGGATACCTGCGAGTGGGGAAAACCGTATCACAGCAATGACAGAGGGGCGTAGTGATTGGTGCATTAGCAGGCAACGCAAATGGGGTATGTTATGTGTGTGTGGTTGAGGGTTGGTTGTAGGTGTGTGCACACATATGTATATGCACACTGATGTGCTCTCCCTCTCTTTCTTTTCATCTTTCTTACACACACACATATTCACACACCTATCAACACACACACTGCTACAAAGCCACATCCACACCTACACACCTTCAAACACCCCCCCACCCCCCCACAGGTGTCCCCATCCCCGTGTTCTACTACAAGGACAGTGGTGAGCCTCTCATGACTGAGGAAACAATTCAACACATTACCAATATCGTGAGGGAAAAGGGAAGTGATGCGTGGTGGCTGATGGAGGTGGAGGAGCTGCTACCAGAGACACTGAGAGATCAAGCACCACTGTTGAAAAAGGTATTCAATGTAGGGTGTGGTTGTGTGTGTGTGTATATAATGTATATATAATATATTCGTGGGTGTTTGTGTATCGAGTGTGTTGTGTATGGTGAGTGGGTTCATGTGTTTATATTGCATGTGTGTTGTGTATGGGGAGTGTGTAGTGTGGTGTGTATGGAGTGTGTGGTGTGTTTTCACACATGAGCAGGTGGTGGGGTATGTTTTCATGGAGGTTGTTGTGAATATATTGCACAAGAACACCACAGCAACACCCCACACAAACTCACCCCCACACAAACACCCCCCCATCCACACACACCAATAAAATCACCACCAACCCATCCCCCAACATAGGGTGATGACACTATGGACGTGTGGTTTGACTCTGGGAGCTCCTGGGCAGGTGTGGTACAAGATACAGCAGGCCTCTCCTTCCCAGCCGACCTCTACCTGGAAGGTTCCGACCAACACCGCGGCTGGTTTCAGTCCTCTCTCCTGACAGCCGTGGCAGCCACCAACACCGCCCCCTACAGGCGGGTGCTCACCCACGGGTTTGTGTTGGATGAGCGGGGGATTAAGATGAGCAAGTCGTTGGGGAATGTGATGGATCCAAGGGATGTGGTGTTGGGGGGGAAGGATCAGAAAAAACAGCCTGCACTGGGGGCCGATGTGTTGCGGTTGTGGTGTGCGAGTGTGGATTACACTTCGGATGTGATGATTGGGGAGCGTATTTTGAGTCAGGTGGGGGGTGGGGGGGGGGTTGCATGGGGTTGATGCGTGTACATGGTGATGCGTGTACATGGTGATGTGTGTACATGGTGGTTTGTGTACATGGTGATGTGTGTACATGGTGGTTTGTGTATATGGTGATGTGTGTTTTGTGGGGTGCATTGTGTGTTATGTATGACTATCAATGTGAAATTTGCATGTGTTGTGTTTTTCTGATACCACACACACCACACACATCACACATCACACACCCACCCAATACGAAACAGGTAAGTGACGTGTATCGCAAGTTGCGCTTTACCGTACGCTTTCTACTTGGCAATGTCTCAGACTTTGACCCGGTCAATGATTCGGTGAACTTTGACCAACTCCCTGCTGTTGACCAATACATGTTGGGTCGATTGGCAAGTCTTGTAGAGGAGGTCACGAGTGCCTATGAACAATATCAGTTTTATAAGGTTTACCAGGTACGTGTGTGTGTGGGGGGGTGTTTTATGCATGTGTGAGGGGGGTGGCTCTGTGTGTGATTTGTGTGTGTGTGAGGAGGGAGGGAGGGAGGCCCCTATTGTGTTGCTACAGTCACTATTGGTTACGTGATGATCAATCACACCACCACCACAATCACACCACCATAATCACAGACGCTCCAGCGCTTTGCAGTCACAGACTTGAGTCAATTCTACCTTGATGTGGCCAAGGACAGGCTATACATAGCAGCACCCAATTCACCTGATAGGAGAGCGTGTCAGACAGTGCTGACACACCTTGTGCAGGTAGGAGGACAGTGTTGGGGGAGTGGGTGTTGAGGGTGTGTTGTACATGTGTGTGTTGGGGGGTATACAGATATATCCAAAGTTATGCACACACACACACACGACACACAACACACAACACACAACACACAACACCCTACATCTTCTCCCCCCAACAACAACACCCACCCCTACATTTTTTCCCCAAAACACCATCCACACCCACATCACCCACACACTCGCCCCCCCCAAAAAACAACAACAACAGGCACTCCTCCCCCTAATGGCCCCCATTCTGCCTCACATGGCCGAAGACGCCTGGCAAGCCCTCCCCTACACAAAACCCACCACCTCTGTCTTCCAAGCAGGCTGGCCCACACCAGACCCCGCATGGACGTCCATCGCCGCACAAACCAACACACCATGGCCGCTGCTCTTGCAGTTGAGAACCGAGGTCAATGGTGTACTGGAAAAGGCCCGGGTCGATAAAGCCCTGGGTGCCTCGTTGGAAGCCAAGGTGATGCTGCATGTGGGGGATGAGGGGGTGCAGGAGCAGCTGTTGGTGTTGGAGAACACGGGGAATAGTGCGGATCCACTGCGGTATCTGTTGATTGTGTCGCAGGTGCGCTGGTATTGTATGTTGTGTATATTGTTATATTATATAGTGTTGTATATTATGTATTGTATTGTGAGTGAGGGGATGTTGTTGTTATTGGTGAGGGGATGTTGTGGAGGTTGGGTGTGTTGTTGAGCATGTGCAATACATGCATGCAGCACAGGCACATGCACTCAAGCATATATACACCAACATGCACACACACACGCTCTCACAAACACAAACACGCACAGACGGAATTGGCGTCCAGTGCTGATGACCTCTTGTCCTCCTGTGACACATACAACACTGTTGCTGAGATAGAGGGACCTAATGGGGTGGTGTCAGTGACCATAGGTGTAACCAAGGCTGATGGGAGCAAATGTGCACGGTATGAAGGATGCATTTGTGATTATGTGTGTGTGTTTCTGATTATTTGTGTTTGTGATTATGTGTTTTTGTGATGATGTGTTTTTGTGATGATGTGTGTTTGTGATGATGTGTTTTTGTGATTATGTGTGTTTGTGTTTGTGATTATTTATGTGTGTTTGTGATTATTTATGTGTGTTTGTGATTATGTGTGTGTGTGTGTTATGAATAGGCATGCATGTGTTATGAATAGGCATGCATGTATTATGAATAAACATGCATGTGTTTAGCACTTGTGTATGTTGTTTGTAGGTGTACGTACGTGTAGGTGTTCATGTATGTGTGCCTGTACCCATCAGATAACAACTGATGTATGAATAGAGAGAGATACAGGTACACACCCTCTCTCCTCTCACACCTTGTACACTCCACATACACCTTCACCACATACACCCTCTCACGCCACTCCACTTGTATACACACACACACACACAAATACACACAGCTGCTGGAACTACAGTACACATGTGGGCGCTGCATCAGAAGAGCACCCAGAACTGTGTGAGCGATGTGCACCAGTGATGCCCCTCATTGGGTTTGACCTCCCTGAAAAGGTCCCTGCATGAGTAGCTTTTATGTGAGCACTTGCTTGAGAGGGTTCCTGAGAAGGTTCCTGTATAAGAAGGTCCTTGAGAAGGTTCCTGCATGAGAAGGCTCGTCAATGTGAATACCTGCCTGAGAGTTGCAACAAAGGGAGGTGAAAGTGGCTGCTGCGTTTTTGTGTCTCACCCATTTTCAACACAGGTGAGCAACAGCAACTCAACAGCAGACGCATTCTTTTCCACGTTTGCTTTGTTTTCTTCTGCGTTCGACATTATCCTTTCTCCCTTGTCTTTTCACCTCATCATTCTCCCTTTGTTTTTTCTCAACTCATGCAGCCTGTCGCATTCAACCAAATATACATGCGATGATGTTACGTTTCGTTTTGTTTTGTGTGTGGTCAACGGTCAATGGTAATTTCTCACCAACGGTCAACAAACGGTTTCCGAATCAACATCAAAATTGATACACTGCATGTGTGTGTACTTGACTGTGTGCAAGAGCAAAACTGCATGCGCTGCATAACAACACACAGAAACACACCTCCCCTCATGCTCCTGCAAAACACCCTCATCACAACACCCTCTTCACAACACCCTCATCACAACACCCTCTACTCCACACCCTCATCACAACACCCTCTTCTCAACACCTCCTTACAACAGTCGGAAAGCAAAACACCCACATACAATGGTGGGAACATAAAACACCGCCTCGCAATACCAACACACACAAACCACTCTCACACACAAACCACACCCATGCCAAAGATCATTGCCACACCAAAGTAGGTTGGTCACCACGTGCTACCGAAACACACAGTCGACTCCCACACACCAGCTGTGCTACCGAAACACACAGATCACTCCCCCACACCAGCTGTGCTACCGAAACAACCTGCCCGCCCAGTATAACCGAGTATATGAAACACATGACCACACCGTTGTACCGGCAGTCAACACACCCAGGGCGTTGACCATGTCCTGTGAGGGGGCACCTACCCAGGAGCACCCCACTGCTGCTGCTACGAGCATGAGCTGAGACACGGTGTTTAATTTGGAGGAGAGCAAGGGGACCACCTTGGGTGCTGCTGGGGCTGCTGTGGGGCTGGCACCCTGTGTGTGGGGGGGGGTTGGGTGGGGTGGGGGTGGGGTGGGGGGTGGTACAATATACAATACTGATAGCAATACACACTCCCACTACTACACACACTCCCACCACAATACACACTCCCACCATTACACACCACAAAACACACACACACCACAAGACACACACCGGTCGTATCCTGAAAAACTCCCCCCACCCCGGCCACTTGAACTGCAACATGGCAGCACGATGATATGTGGCTCCTGCTATCAAGTAGGCATCTCTTGCTATGACAACACCCACCAGTGGCCATGATAGACTACCCTGTGGGGGGGGGGGGGAGTGTGTGAAGGAGAGGGAGTGTGAGGGAGAGGGAGTGGGGGGGGAAAAGTGTGAGGAAGAGGGAGTGTGTGTGATGATACTGTGTACATAGTGTGCTGCATATATGTACATGTGTATGTCCCCTTACATATATGCACCCCTCCCTCCCCCCACCGCCACCTACCTCTACACCCAGCGCCCCCACCACACAGCAGATGAGAACTTTATCAGCCAGAGGGTCGAGGTAGCTTCCCAACACACTGGGGCAGCTTCCTGGTAGCTTCCTTGCTGCTAGGCCATCCAACCAATCTGTGAGTCCTGCCACTGCGAGACAGGGGAGCGCCCAATCCCACTGCTGGTGTATGATGAGTGCTGCAATGCCTGTGTGTAGGGGTTGGTGTGGGCACGGGAGGCGAGTGTGTGTGTACGTAGGTACGTGGGCTGAGGTGAGAGCAGATTGAACATCATCAGAATACCACACCTGGCCCTGAGCACAACCGTGCCAAGCTGAGCATATTGGCTGTGTTGAGGACATCACGACTTGTCCATCCACCGGGTTTTTCATGCTGCTGAGGTGGTGATGAGGATGTTGTTGATGATGATGTTGATGGAGCGGCGTCATAGTCATCAACCTTGGACGCTGATGATGATGTGACACTGGCAGCACCACGTGCATTGCGTATGTTGGTGCTGCAGTATCGTGCTGCAAGCTGAACTATGCTAGGCACAGTACAGTGTGGTTGCTGATCATGCCGTGGGATCAGGGTGTTGAGCAAGGACAAGACGTGATGCTGGGAGGTGATGTCAATGGACTGCTCACCCTGTAGGTATCGTAAACAAGAAGCAAGAGGACGCAAGGATGAGGATTTGGCATGTACTGATGTGACTCCATGCCATGCAAGGCTTGCATGGAGGCTTGCATGCCGTGCTAGCCTCCACACATCAACAGAGGCCAACATGGGGGTGCAAGCTGTATGTTTTGGGGACAATCCTGGGCGGACAATATGATCTCGAGTTTTTCTAGGATTATTTTTTGGTACCTCGTTTTACCCAGCCCACTCACAAACTTGCAAACAAAACACGTATACAACATTTCTATACCCTCACTACATCTCACTGGTGGAATACACAATGCAGGTCACAATCCCCACAATGCAGATTGCTTCCACAACAACAGTAAAGACAGTGCCTCGCACGCTCTTTTCCGCATCACAACACACCGCAGTACACTGCAAACCGGCTGCGCTTCGATGCATGCCATTTGCACCGCCCACAGCAGTACAACACCCCACACGCATGACAGCAGTGCATGCGAGTGAGCGCCCCGCACCAGACAGTGCTGCAACTGGTGCCTCCACAGCCACCAGGGGGCTGGACTATACAGCACACGAAGGCAACTCTTGGTTGGCCAACTTTAAAGCATCTGGTAGGGGCTGGTGATCCCACGAGGACGATCAACATCATCATCCTCTATCATCCACCACCACCACGCACATCCCAGGGGTCAATGTGCTCGTGGATCCGTGGCTGGTAGGTAATCTGGTCTTTGCAGACTCTGAGTGGCTGTACAAGGGTGTCAAGCGTGTGTTCAAGGCTGGCAACGACGCAGCACAGCAGATTGCAGCAGAGACAGATGTCATCTTACTGACCATGGTGTGTGTGTCGTGCATGGTGTGGTTTGTATGTACAAACCATTTCATACCATTCGCTGCCATTTTGTCCATTCGAAGCTGTTTTGTATGTTGTTGTTCAGCCCACACACATGCACACACATACCAACACACATATCCACACAAAAACGTACATGCACTCCACCATTGGGATTGCCCCATCCCCTTCCATCCATCTCCACCACCAACACAGTCTCTCCCAGATCACGCACACATACCCACCCTGCAAGTCCTCCCTAAACACATCCCAGTCGTGGGCTCCCCCTCTGCAGCAGCTGTAGCCCAATCACTGGGGTTTACCACAGTGTATACATTGGATCATGGTGAAAGTGTGACGCTGTGTGATGGTGCATTGACAGTGCAAGCCACACAAGGTGTGTATATTGTTGTGTGTTGTTGTGTTTTGTGGGTTGTTGTGGGTTGTGGGTGTGGTGGGTGTGGTGGGTGTCTGTTGTGTGTGGTGGATTATGGTGGTATCATACGTGTACGCAGACATATGCACAATCCCACATGCACTGTGACATGTGGGAGAATAATCATTACACCAATAATCATTACACCAATAATCATTACACCAATAATCATTACACCAATATCCTCCCCCTCCACACACCACCAGCACACAACCCCTCCACACACCACCAGCACACAACCCCTCCACGCACCACCAGCACACAACCCCTCCACCAATCTCCCACCTGCCAGGTGCACTGGTGGGCCCTCCATGGTCAAAACGAGAAAATGGCTATGTGTTGACCGAAAACGCCCAGGGCGGTATCAAACTCTACTACGAGCCCCACTGTGACTATGATGAGAGCAGTGTGGCTGCGGTGGGGCCCGTGGATGTAGTCGTGAGCCCACCGTGTAACCAAGAGTTGGTGGGTTATCCATTGGTATGGCGTGTGTTGGGGGGGGGGGGGGGGGGGGGGGGAATGGAGTGGTTTTTTATATGTGTAGTTTTGTTGTGTATATATATGTGTGTAATTTTCTTTTCTTGTGTGTGTGTGTGTGTGTGTGTGTGTTGGGAATGCTGGTGTGCATATCCCTGTGCTGCATCTACATGTATTATACACACTTGTGCACACCCATATCAACACACCCATAGTGTCATCCACCCACCCACCCACCCACCCACCCAAACCCACCCTCTCAGGTGAAGGGCAACACGGATAATACAAAACTGGTGTCTCTTCTAAAACCAACAGCCCTTATTGCATTATGCAATGCTGAATTTGATGCCAGTGGACCTTTGGATGCATTGATTGTGGAAACGGTATGGTGTGTGTGTGTTTATGTGTGTGTGTGTGTATAAGGTGAGACGTGAACCACATATGTACAAAGATATACACAAACATCAACCTCACGATACATCAAAACAACCTCACATATATACACTCACACACCCATACACACACCCTCACACACCCTCACACACAAACACCCTCACAGGGCAGTGTGGAGCAGTTGGGACAGCAGCTCAAGGCAGCAGGGTTTGCCACTCGTGTGCTCGCCCCCGCACCTGCTGGTACACCCCTGACTGTGGGTGTGTGAGGAGTGGTGTGGGAGTGGTGTGCTTGCACTGCAAGTATGGAGCTGTATGCCTGCAGTATGTGATTGTTTGAGATATGTATGTGCATGATCGTAATAGATATGTATGTGCGCAAGTTCCATTGATGAGCAACAATATGCTGATGTTCTAAGGGCTCTGCTAACATTGTAAAAACTCTGCTGACTGGGAGGGCTGGGAGTCATTGGGGGTACTGGTGTTGCTTGGCCGCATACAAATATGAGGTTTTTATATATGCACTGTTTCTTGTTGTGTATTTGCTATGTACTTGTTGTATGTTGTTCTTTACAAAACAGCAGCACTAGTTGCAAGCAGTAACTGCAAGCAGCATAAAAACCCCTTGTAGTGTGTGTATATGGTTTTTCATTGTTGTGTGTGCAGGGGGTGCTCTGGGGAACAACCCAGTACAATTCCCAACTGGGCAGCTTCCTGGGCAGCTTCCATACTGCGCACCCCCCTCTCATTTTCCCCCTCGCCCCCCATTTCCCCCCTCCGTTACGATGATCATCCACCCCCTCTGCTTGACGAACCCCTCCCATGTGCATGCATCCATCCCACTTGCATGCATCCCCAGTGCCCTTTGTTGTTTGATTGACACCCACTCCCTCTTCACCTCACAACCCCATTTGTTTACACCAACAAGCACATACTTTCTTAGCACATGCTTTCATGGCACATGCTTTCGTAAGTGCCCCACCCCCCTGTATACACCTACACCCCCCTGTTGCCTTGCACATCTACACCCCCCTGCTCCACCTTGCGCAGTGTGCCTCCTGTATATACCAACATCCCCCCTACTCCACTTTGCGAAGTTTGCCTCGCTTGAGCAGCCACACACCATGGCCCTGTGGAGAGGGAGCATATGAGGTGGAGCAGGTGTCCATGTACAGGGTATGTACATTGGACATATGGAAACAACAGACATACGTCTTGCATCATATACTTGTACACCCACATATACCCTCTCACACACACACACTCGCAAACCCACAAACCCACACCAACACACTCTTTTTCACTGCCCCCTTTTCCCTTCACATGCAAATGAACCCCCACATACCCCCCCCCTCCTTACACCCCCCCCCCCCCAAAAAACACATACGTCTGCCCAGTAGTTGGGTCGGTCGCCCTCGTTTTGAGGTTGTGGTGAATCCCAATCATGCCCATTGGTTGCCACAAACTCTACTCGGTTTGCATCCAAGTGCAGTACCATCTTTTCATTCCACTTGCCCTTTCCTGGTTCCATTTTGATGCCTGGCACCTTGGTCCAACCTGAGGAAGGATGTGATGTGTGGGGGGAGGGAGGAGGGGATGTGTGTGAGGGGATGTGTGTGTGGTATGTGTATGAGGAATGCCGTGTGAATGACAGTGTACGGGGACATACATCAACAAGTGTGTGTAGACATGACATGTATAGAATCATCATCATGTATGTATGACATCACAAAAAGTACACACCAGCATCATACCCTTGTCATCTGCATTGTAGTGCACAAATGCATTGTCCCATCCTGTTTCATACACAATAGTGATGCCCTTGGTTGGTGCAGATGGCTCACTGGCAGGTGGCTCCTGGGGTGGTGTGGGTGCTGCAGTGGGCTCGGGTGCTGCAGCTGCCATGGCAGGTTCCTCGATGATCTCTGGTTGTGCCACCGCCACGGGTTGTGGCTCCTCTTCTGGCTGACCCCAGCTTTCCCGCAGACGTTGCTGTGCCTCGTCCACTTGTCGCTGTGCATATCCTTGCTTGCTGCGTGCCTGGTCAAGCTGTGCCTCTGTAGTTGGAACAAAGTGGGAGATGTGTCGATCACATCTGCGATCACTGTTGGCGATCACAAACAAAACCACCCACTCTATACGTACCAAGGTCGGAAATACGTTGTTTGGCCTCCTTGAGCTCTTCCAGTGCCTTTAATCGGCTCCTGTTGAGCTCCATGATGTTTTTTTGTGCTTCGTTGAACATGGCCAATACGTCGGGGCTCATGCTTCCAACACGACCGGCATTCATATTATCATTGGCATTGGCATCAGCACGAGGTGCTACAGTGTCCGGTGCTGCTGCAAAGGTGCGACGCTGTGTGCACGAGATGGATGTGGTGGAGATCACGTGCTCGACATGCACCTGAACGTGTAGAACGCATGCTCTACACATACCTTGTGGGATGAGCGGTACAAGAGCTGACTGGGTGTGCTTCTCCTGGGCAATGTTTGTGCCAAGGGGCAATGGCTGCTGCTGCTCAGCTTGTGCATGCATTTGTTGGCGTGCATTGTGGGGATTGTGTAGTAAGGATTCAAGTATGTGTTTTGGGTAATGTGGTTGTGGAAAATAACGATTTTCTGTTAAAAGTTTGACCACCACTGTGACCCAAGGGTTGCTGTGTGTTGTTGCGGGCGTGCATGTGTGTGTGTGGGGGGGTGCATGTTGTGTGAATCCTGTGTGCTGTGCAACCTACCATGGCTCCTGTTTTGGTCCCCCTGCAGTAGGTTGCAGTGTGTGTGTGTGTGTGTGTGTGTGTGTGTGTGTTTGCGTAGACGGCAGGCCTCAACATGTACGTCCCCTCTTGCAATATCGTATACAACTGGCCTCTCGTACAACAATACCCCTACAAGCACACCCATGTATGCATGTATGCATGTACCTATGCTTCATATACATGTCGAGCACACCTCCTGCACCCCAGCTGGCACCCAGCAGTGGGCCCTCTGCACCACCAGACACTGCATCCACGGCGACACAATGATGATACACGCACCATTCAACACCAGGACGCCACAGGGCACTGCAGCAACACGAGTTACCAACCACACCATCATGTGGTGCGTTTCCAAAACCCTCACCAGGTGCAAAACACGACACCACGTTTTGGGCAAAAGTTTCATGCCGCAACGCATTGTCCATCATTTGCTTGGTACCATTCCTTGCAAGTGTTGTCAACTATAAAAAGCAAGTGGGGCAACGAGGTTGTGTCTCAAGCTGCCGTCAACGATCGGCTGCTTGTCCCACGTTTTGGACGCAAGTGCTTGGTCTTCATCGCAAAGCCAATACATACTCTGTGGTGTTCATTGCATTAGTTTTCGTGTTGAGCAATCCAGCAGCGCGCGGATGTTTGCATCACGCATCAGGTGTGGGCTGATTGGCGTTTGTTTTGGCAGGGCTAGCTGCGTTGTGGTTGTATGCACAATATATGGTTGTCTCCATGCACACTCACTGCAACTACAATCTTGGCTACCGAGCGCTGAAGAGGTCGAACATGTGCAGCCAGGTGTGCAGACACGCTCGCTCACCTCTTTGCACGCCCACCACAGGCCCGCTGCAGCAGGAGCTCTCTACAATCCATGCACCATCCATAGCGTGACAAAGAGCCGCACTGGATGGCGTACAGTAGTGCCAGGTGTGTTGTTTCCGTATGTATGGTGTTGCGTGCAATGGTCTTGTTCACCTCTTGCTGCTCTTTTCCTTTTGTATATTTAGCTTTATAATACATGATGAGTAGCCAACATACATCCTCATGACACACACATCACATCACATTACATCAATCACATCACATCACAGGCAACAACAGGGCACCCCGCAATAGCCGGCACCATGGCACTCCCATTCGAGCGACTGCAGCGCAGGAACGGCCTGTTGCTGACAATGATACCCAAGCAGTGGCTGGTATCCAGGTATGATTGGGGTTGGTGATGGTTGGGGTTGGTACCAGTTCAGGGTTGATGATGATACATATCCCATTCTACTCTATGCCCAACCTGTATTGCATTGCATACCCCACTCTACACCAAACCTATATTGCACTGCATTTGTATATTGTTTATATATCATTTGTATACTATTGTACAGGGTCGTGCTGGTATTGTACAGCTGTACCGCAGTCCGGGATTGAGCCCAAGTGCTACTGCCTCTTTGTTGAAAAAAGTGCAGTCACGTGTGTCATCGGATATTACAGCTATTGACACAGAAGTGGTATGGGTGTTTGGGGGGGGTGCACAGGGGGGTGGTGTGGGTGTTTGGGGGGGATGCACAGGGTGTGTGTGTGGGTGTGTGGGGTAATGCACTGTGCAGTGACAGTGTAGTGCAATCACACAACACAGAGTGCTTTTTTGGTTCCCCTTTATTCCCTTATATATATGCTATAGATATACACTTGATGATGCACTCCGCACTCCACATGTGTTCACACACCAATACACCTTCCCATACACACCTATACACACACCAATTACCCCCCCCCCACACACACATGCACACCAATACCCCCCTCCCCCCACCCCCCACACAGTGTTACAATGTGGAGGTGGACTCCCCCTTGACCACTGAAGAAGCCACTACATTATTATGGTTGCTCAGGGAGACGTTTGAACCTGAATTGCTCACACCTAGCAGTCAACTTGCTGCAGAACAGTCAACAGAGGTATGTTGACCAAATTCATTGACTGGTGTGGTTGTGCAGCATGCATGGCAGGGGAACATACAGGGGGCAGGAGAACATATGCCAACACACATGCAAGCAAGCCAACATGCACATGAACACAAAACACACTTGCACATACTTGCACAACCATGTTTGCACTCCCAAAACACCATCATCATGACATTGTACACACCCTTTTTATATATACACCCCATTCACACTCTATATACACCCTATACACACCCCATAAGCACACCCTATACACACCCCATAAGCACACCCTATACACTCCAAATCAACACACCCTAACAACACACCCTATATACACACACCCCTCATCAACACACACCCTATACACCACACAGACAATCATCGAGGTGGGCCCCCGTATGAGCTTCAGTAGTGCATGGAGCACCAATGCCACCTCCATATGTACCAGCTGTGGCCTGGGTAAAGTCACTCGTATGGAACGTTCTAGGAGGTTTAAACTGCATACTACTGGTGGGTTGAGTGAGGCACAGCAGGCTGCCTTTGCTGGACTGGTATGTGTTCGTGGTGTGGGGGGGGGGGGGTGTTGGTATGTGTGGGTATGGGGATGTGGGGGGGGGAAGGTATGGGTGTGTGGTGTTTGTGACAAGAGTGCCATATCTCCCATATTGTGTTCTCACATGCATGTGCCCCCTCTTCTTTATTTCCCCCCCTCTCTTCTCCCTCCTCTCTTCTCACCCCTATTACTAATACCCCCCACTCTATTGTCCCCCTCCATATCCTCTCCCCCCACCATTTGTATAATATCCACCATTGTATAATACCCCCCTCTGCCGCCCACACCAGGTGCATGATCGCATGACAGAGCAGGTCTACTCAGTCCCCCTCACCTCCTTTGCTGTTGATACACTGCCCACACCTGTGTACACTGTGCCTGTGGTGACTGAGGGTAAAGCTGCATTGATCAAGATTAATGAGGTGTGGTGGCGGTGTGTGTACAGTGTGAGTGTGTGGTGACTGACTGATGGGTGTGTTTGGGTATGTAGAGTACGTGGGTGAGTTGGTGGTGTATGTATGACTGACTGATGGGTGTGTAGGTGTGCGTAGAGTTGTGTTGTTGTGTAAGTGTGTGTGCATATGTGGGTTTTGTATTGAATTGTATGGAGTGTATGTATATACAACGAGTCTATAATGATATTACCACAATGCACATGTATACACATTCAATGCACATATATACACATTCAATGCACATATATACACATTCAATGCACATGTATACACACATCTAACGCACATATCGAAGCAGCAGCTCATTATTTACAGCATGTGAGTTGCTGTCAAATGTTGTGCCATAGCAATTGTATTACTGATATGCACACCCCACATTGTAGCAGGGCTCCTTTTTTTCTTTATACAAGGGGCCCTGAGGTACCCGTGGGGCACAGTATCCATGCTCATTTATTATTATTATTTTTTCCCTCTTTTTCCCCCTTCCCCCCTCTGTTTTCACACACATCCCTATCCCCCCCTTCTATTTTCACTTCCTCTCCCCTCTATTTTCACTTCCTCTCCCC
>VFQP010003376.1_pt1 | contig 16270 bp, 17 predicted proteins | sample 3512351 | NCBI WGS metagenome assembly VFQP01 (sample SAMN10412372, study PRJNA504923) | tailings metagenome | isolation source: Relicate 1 Philex TSF1 revegetated site | place: Philippines: Tuba, Benguet | collected 2017-08-29 | reverse complement strand
CGCCGCGGCGCACCTGGTCGAGTTCCATGGTCTCGAACAGCGCCTTGAAGTTGCCTTCGCCAAAACCCTGGTTGCCCTTGCGCTGGATGAACTCGAAGAAGATCGGGCCCAGCTGGTTCTCGCTGAAGATCTGCAGCAGCAGCTCGCCGGGTGTGCCGTCCACCAGGATGTTGCGCTGCTTGAGCGCTTCCAGATCCTCGCCATGGTTCGGGATGCGCTTGGGCAGCAGCTCGTAATAGGTCTCGCTGGTGTTCAGCAGCTTCACGCCGCTGAGTTCAAGCGCGTCCACCGTGTCGTAGAGGTTGGTCGAACCCATCGCGATGTGCTGGATACCTTCGCCGTGGTACCGGTCCAGGTACTCCTGGATCTGCCCGGACTTCTCGTTGCCCTCTTCGTTGATCGGGATGCGGATCTTGCCGCAGGGGCTGGTCATGGCCTTGCTCTTGACGCCGGTGGCCTGGCCCTCGATGTCGAAATAGCGCACTTCGCGGAAGTTGAACAGGCGCTCGTAGAAGCCCGCCCACTCGTCCATGCGGCCGCGGTGCACGTTGTGCGTGAGGTGGTCGATGTAGGTCAGCCCGTGGCCCTTGGGGCTCAGGTCGGCGCTGGAGTTCTGGGCGATGGGTTCGAAGTCGACGTCGTAGAAACCGATGTTGCCGATGTCGCCGGTTTTCGCGCCGTTCTTCCCACGCCACTTGTCGATGAAATAGATGATCGAGTCGCCGATGCCCTTGATGGCCGGGATGTTCAGTTCACCCGGGCCCGCGGATTGCGCATAGCCCCATGCGCCCAGCGAGATGGCGCGTTCATAGGCAGCCTTGGCGTCAGCAACACGGAAAGCGATGGCGCACACGCTGGGCCCGTGCAGGCGCGCGAAACGCTGCGCGAAGCTGTCCGGCTCGGCGTTGATGATGAAGTTGATCTCGCCCTGCCGGTAGAGCGTCACGGCCTTGTGGCGGTGTTTCGCGATCGGCTTGAAGCCCATGCGCTCGAACAGCTTGCCCATGGCAACGGGATCGGGGGCCGCGTATTCGATGAACTCGAAGCCGTCGGTGCCCATCGGGTTTTCCCATGGGGCGTTGGCTTGTGCGGCGGCTGGCAGGGGCGTGTTCATGGTGGTCTCCGTCGTGTTGGTGGGCAATGGGCCACTGTATCGGTCAAGGGTGTCACGATTCCGGCGTTTTGGCGCGTGCCATTCGTCCTTGTTGCATGAATCCTGCAAAATGGCATTCATGGATGCACTGGACAAGCTCGATCGCCACATTTTGCGCAGCCTGCAGGCCGATGGCCGCGCCACCTACGACCAGATCGCCGAGGCCGTGGGGCTGTCGCCCAGCGCCGTGCTGCGCCGGGTGCGCCGTCTCGAAGAGGCGCATGTGATCGACCGCTACGTGGCGCTGGTGCGCCCCGAGGCCGTGGGGCTGGGCCTCACGGCCCACGTGAACGTGCGGCTGGAAAAGCACTTCGACAGCGCCAAGCGCAGCCCCATGGACCTGTTCCGGGCCAGTGTGCTGTCCTGGCCCGAGGTGGTGGAGTGCGCCGCGCTCACGGGGGATATGGACTTTCACCTGCGGCTGGTGGTGGCCGACATGGCCGCCTACTCGCGCTTCATCATGGAAACCCTGCTCAAGCACCCCAGCGTGCAGGATTGCAAGACCAGTTTCGTGATGGAGCGCGTGAAAAGCACCACGGCCTTGCCTTTGTAGGCACGGGTTGGGTGCCCGTCCGTCGGGTTCCCGCTGGTTTAGGGGTTTGCGTCCTTGTTGATATAGGGATAACCCGTACATTCCACCCCATGGTTGATCCCACCCGCTGGTTCAAGTCGACGCCGCTGCAGGCGCAGGCCGTGACGCGTGCGGCATCTTCCGGCGGCAGCCCGTCGGGCGAGCGGCCGAATGCGCCAGGCTCGGTGGTCGTTCCCATCCGTTCGATCGGCCCTGCGCAGATCGACCGCATCGAAGCGCACCTGCTGGATCTCGACCCGCACGACCGCTACCTGCGATTCGGTTACGCCGCCAACGACGAGCAGATCCGCCGTTACGTGACCGCCCTCAACTTCGAGCGCGACGAGCTCTTCGGCATCTTCAACCGCCGGCTCGAGCTCATCGCCATGGCCCACCTCGCGTTCTCGCTCGATCCGAAGTACACCAGCTGCGCCGAGTTCGGCGTGTCGGTGGCCAAGAGCGCGCGCGGCCGGGGCTACGGGGGGCGGCTGTTCGAGCGCGCCGTCATGCACGCGCGCAACGAAGGCGTGCAGATGCTCTTCATCCATGCGCTGTCGGAAAACACCGCCATGCTCAAGATCGCCCGCCGTGCCGGTGCGGTCATCGAGCGCGACGGCTCCGAGTCCGAAGCGCACCTGCGCCTGCCACCGGCGGATTTCGATTCGCGCGTGACCGAGATGGTCAACCAACAGGTGGCCATCACCGATTACCACCTCAAGGCCCAGGCCAAGCAGTTCTGGGGCTTCCTCTCGGTGCTGCAGGACATCCGTCAGGGCGTGCGCGAAGCGCGCGAACGCGTTCGCGGCTGAGCCGGGTGCGCTGCCGGGGCCCGCGCGGCTTTGCGCCGCGACACCCGCATGGGGTATCCTTTCGCCCTGTTACAACCACCCCCCTTCTTCAGTGGCCGACTCCCCCCCCAGTAGCGGGCCGCAGCGCAGCCTGCGGCATGCCGACAAACGTGGTTTTCTGCAAAAGCTTGCGGAGTTCATCCATCCCGGTCCGGACTCCAAGGACGAGCTGATCGAAACCCTCGCCGAGGCTGAGGACAACGACATCATCAACGCGGAATCGCGCGTCATGCTCGAGGGCGTGATCCGCATCGCGGACATGACCGCCGGCGACGTGATGGTGGCCACCCCGCGCATGGATGTGCTCAACATCGATGCGCCTTTCGAAGAAATGCTGCATCTCGTCATCGACACCGCGCACTCGCGTTTCCCGGTGTATGAGGGCGAGCGGGAAAACATCATCGGCATCCTGCTGGCCAAGGACCTGCTCAAGCTGCAGCGCGCGCCCGAGCTCAACATCCGCGCGCTCCTGCGCCCTGCCACGTTCGTTCCGGAAAGCAAGGGCCTCAACGACCTGCTGCGCGAGTTCCGCGGCAACCGCAACCACCTGGCGATCGTCATTGACGAATTCGGCCGCGTGGCGGGCCTCATCACCATCGAGGACGTGCTGGAAGAGATCGTGGGCGAGATCGAGGACGAGTTCGACGTCGTCGAGGACGACGGCGACATCTTCGCCCTGGCCGACGGCACCTGGCGCGTCAGCGGCGACACCCAGATCGAGCGCATCAACGAATCCTTCGGGCTGAAGCTGTCCGAGGACGACTTCGACACCATCGGCGGCATGATTGCCCATGCGATGGGCCACGTGCCCAAGCGGGGCGAGGTGCACGAACTGGACGGCCTGCGCTTCACGGTGCTGCACACCAAGGGCGGCGCCGTGAAGTGGTTCAAGGTGTCGCCTTTGCCCGGCGAAGCCTGAGATCCGGTTCGTCCATGCGCAGTCTGTTCGGGTCCCTGCACACGCCGTCGAGCTTCAATCCGATGAGCCGCCGCCCGCCAGGGCGCAGCGCGCGCGGCAGCGGTTTCGTGTGGTTCCTGGTGTGCCTGCTGGGTGGTCTGCTGCAGGCGGCGTCCATCGCGTGGCCGCTGGCCGGCTGGAACCTGCCGGGCACCGCGCTGGGCCAGCCCGGCGGCTGGTGGCAGATCGTCTCGCTCGCATTGCTGGTGCTCGCGCTGCAGTTCGCCACCCGGGTGGGGCAGGCGGTCTGGCGCGGCTGGGTGTTTGCCACCGTCTGGCTGGCCGGCACGTTCTGGTGGCTGTTCATTTCTCTGCACACCTACGGTGGCATGCCGGCGTGGATGGCCGTGCTGGCCGTGCTGGCGCTGGCGGGCCTGCTGGCCATCTACTACGCCGTGGTGGTCGGTTTCCTGTGCGCCTGGGCGCCGGTGTCGCGCACCGCGCAGGGGCTCATGTTCGCGTCGCTGTGGACGCTGGCCGAGCTGGCGCGTGGCCACTGGTTCACCGGCTTTCCCTGGGGCGCCGGCGGTTACGCCCATGTCGACCTCATGGCCCCCTGGGCACCGCTGGTGGGTGTGTACGGCATGGGTTTCATCGCTGCCGTGCTGGCCTATTCGCTGGCCTCCATCTTCTCGAGTGCGTGGCGGCGCTTCGCCCTCTGGATCCAGTCGCCCGTCAGCCGTCCGGCCTCGGGTTCACGCGGCGCGGCCCCCGCGGCCCGCGTGCAGGCGCGGCTGCTGCCCGGCCTGGCCAATGGCTGGCCCAGTGCGCTGCGCTCGCTGGCGCTTTTCCTGCTGGTCGGCGCCCTGGTGCTGAGCCTGGTCGGTGGCAGCGAGGCCTGGCGGGGTCTGGGGCATCGGGGCACCGCGGCCGCGGGCGATCTGCGCGTGTGGCTGCTGCAGGGCAACATCGCGCAGGACGAAAAATTCGTGCCCGGCAAGGGCGTGGCGCAGGCCCTGGACTGGTATCCCCGGCAGATCGCCGAGGCCGTGCAGGCCGCGCGCACGTCCACCACCGGCCCCCAGCTCGTGGTGGCGCCCGAGACGGCCATCCCGCTCTTGCCCGGCCAGCTCGGCCCCGACTTCTGGCAGCCGCTGCTGGGCAATCTCGCGCAGCAACCCGCCGGCACCGGCGTGAGTGCGCTGGTGGGCCTGCCACTGGGCAGCCTGGAGCAGGGCTACACCAACTCGGTCTGGGGAGTCACCTCGGGGTCGGCGCACCGCCTGCAAGGGCAGGTGCGGCTGGACACGCCTGACAACGGCCTTTTCCGCTACGACAAGCACCATCTGGTGCCCTTCGGCGAGTTCATTCCGCCCCTGTTCCGCTGGTTCACCGATCTCATGAACATCCCGCTGGGGGATTTCAACCGGGGCGCCCTGCCGCAGCCGGCCTGGGCCGTGGCCGGGCAACGCGTGGCGCCCAACATCTGCTACGAAGACCTGTTCGGCGAAGAGCTCGCGGCCTCGTTCCGCGACCCCACCGCGGCCCCCACCGTGCTGGTGAACCTGAGCAACATCGCGTGGTTCGGCGACAGCATCGCCATCGACCAGCACCTGCACATCTCGCGCCTGCGCGCCATCGAACTGGGCCGCCCCATGCTGCGCGCCACCAACACCGGTGCCACGGCGGTGATCGACCACCAGGGCCGGGTCACCCAGCAGCTGCAGCGCCTCACCCGCGACCGGCTGGAGGCCACGGTGCAGGGCCGCAGCGGCATCACGCCGTACGCTCAATGGACCGCCCAGTGGGGCCTGGCACCCATGTGGATGGTCTGCGTCGTGCTGGTGTTGTTGATCGCCTCCGCCCGCAACCTGGGCCGCCGGGGCGGGCGCACGCGCCGGCGCTGAGCGCGCCCGTAAAATCGGGCACTTGGGCCGTTCCCGGCGCACCAGGCGCGCCGCGCTCCCCCTTCAGACCACCTTTCGGCCGGACCATCGCTCCGGCTTCCTTGCATGTTGACCTTCCAGCACATCATTCTGAAACTGCAGTCCTATTGGGACGCCCAGGGCTGCGCGCTGCTGCAGCCCTATGACATGGAGGTCGGCGCCGGCACCAGCCACACCGCCACCTTCCTTCGCGCGCTCGGCCCCGAGCCCTGGAAGGCCGCCTATGTGCAGCCGAGCCGCCGCCCCAAGGACGGCCGCTACGGCGAGAATCCGAACCGCCTGCAGCACTACTACCAGTACCAGGTGGTGCTGAAGCCCGCGCCCAGCAACATCCTCGAGCTCTACCTGGGCAGCCTGGAGGCGCTGGGCTTCGATCTGAAGAAGAACGACATCCGCTTTGTCGAGGACGACTGGGAGAACCCGACGCTCGGCGCCTGGGGCCTGGGCTGGGAAGTCTGGCTCAACGGCATGGAAGTGACCCAGTTCACCTACTTCCAGCAGGTCGGCGGCATCGACTGCAAGCCCATCACCGGCGAGATCACCTACGGCCTGGAGCGCCTGGCGATGTACCTGCAGGGTGTGGACAACGTCTACAACCTGAAGTGGACCGACACGCTGAGCTACGGCGACGTGTACCTGCAGAACGAGAAGGAGCAGTCGGCCTACAACTTCGAGCACAGCGACGCCGACTTCCTGTTCACCGCCTTCAATGCGCACGAGAAACAGGCGAAGCACCTGATGGAACAGCAGCTCGCGCTGCCGGCCTACGAGCAGGTGCTCAAGTGCGCGCACAGCTTCAACCTGCTGGATGCGCGTGGCGCGATCAGCGTGACCGAGCGCGCCGCCTACATCGGGCGCATCCGCAACCTCGCACGGTCGGTGGCGCAAAGCTACTACGAGAGCCGCGAGCGCCTGGGTTTCCCGATGGCGCCGCGCGAGTGGGTCGAACAGATGGCGAAGAAGGCCGCGTGAGCGCGGGTTGAGAGAACAAGAATGACTGCACAGAACCTGCTCGTCGAGCTGTTTGTCGAAGAACTGCCTCCCAAGGCGCTGAAGAAACTCGGCGATGCCTTCGCCACCGTGCTGGCCGACCAGCTCAAGGCCCAGGGCCTCGCACCGGCCGACGCCACCGTGACCGCCTTCGCCTCACCGCGCCGCCTCGCCGCGCACGTCACCGGCGTGCTCGCGCGCGCGGCCGACAAGGCCGTCTCGCAAAAACTCATGCCCGTGAGCGTGGGGCTGGACGCGAACGGCCAGCCGACGCCCGCGCTGCTCAAGCGCCTGGCCGCGCTGGGGGCCGATGCCTCTGCGGTCGCCAGCCTCAAGCGCGCGCCCGATGGCAAGGCCGAGGCCCTGTTCCACGACAGCGTGGCACCGGGCGCCGAGCTGGCGGCCGGCCTGCAGAAGGCGCTGGACGAGGCCATCGCGAAACTGCCGATCCCGAAGGTCATGAGCTACCAGCTCGAGACCGATTGCGAACTGCCCGGCTGGAGCAGCGTGAACTTCGTGCGCCCGGCGCACGGCCTGGTGGCCCTGCATGGCAGCAGCGTCGTCTCGGTGAAAACGCTGGGGCTCAGCGCAACGAACGGCACGCAAGGGCACCGCTTCGAGGCGGCCGTCTCGCCCGTGGTGCTGAAGGACGCCGACAGCTACGCCGCTACGCTGGCGAAAGACGGTGCGGTGATTGCCTCGTTCGCCGAGCGCAAGGCCGAGATCGCCCGCCAGCTGGCTGCTGCCGCCCAGAAGGTGGGCAACGGCGCCAGGCCGATCGAGGACGATGCGCTGCTGGACGAGGTGACCGCGCTGGTCGAGCGACCCAATGTGCTCATCTGCGAATTCGAGCAGGCGTTTCTCGACGTGCCGCAGGAATGCCTGATCCTCACGATGAAGGCCAACCAGAAGTACTTCCCGTTGCTCGATGCACAGGGCAAGCTGACGAACCGCTTCTTGGTCGTGAGCAACATCAGCCCGGCCGACGCCAGTGCGGTGACCGGCGGCAACGAGCGCGTGGTGCGCCCGCGCCTGGCCGACGCCAAGTTCTTCTTCGACCAGGACCGCAAGAAAACCCTGGCCTCGCGCGTCGACGGCCTGGGCAAGGTGGTCTATCACAACAAGCTGGGCACGCAGGGTGAGCGCATGGAGCGCGTGCGCGCCATTGCCCGCGCCATCGGCCAGCAGCTGGGCGGTGATGTGCTCGCGAAGCAGGCCGACACCGCCGCGCAGCTCGCCAAGACCGACCTGCTCACCGACATGGTGGGCGAGTTCCCCGAGCTGCAGGGCATCATGGGCGGCTACTACGCGCGCCACGACGGCCTGACCGAAGACATCGCCTTCGCGATCGAAGACCACTACCGCCCGCGCTTCGCCGGCGACGAACTGCCGCGCAACAACGTGGGCGTGGTCGTGGCGCTGGCCGACAAGCTGGAAACGCTGGTCGGCATGTTCGGCATCGGCAACCTGCCCACCGGCGACAAGGACCCGTTCGCGCTGCGCAGGCATGCGCTGGGCGTGATTCGACTCCTGAACGAGAAGCGGCTGTCGCTGGGGCTCGACTCGCTGCTGAAAGACACCGCCAAAGTGTTTGGCGACAAGATCACCGATCCGACCGCACAGCTCGTGGAATTCATCTACGACCGCCTAGCAGGCAGTCTGCGAGAGCAAGGCTACAGCGCACTGGAGGTCGATGCGGTGCTGGCATTGCGTCCGGAGCCTCTGAGCGAAGTGGCCCAACGGCTTGCGGCCGTGCGCGCTTTTGCGGCTTTGCCCGAGGCGCCCGCACTTGCTTCGGCGAACAAGCGCATCGGCAACATCCTCAAAAAGTCCGAGGGTGTCGGCGCCGAAGTGAAGGAATCGCTGCTGGTCGAAACCGCCGAGAAGGCTCTTTTCACCGCCATGCAGGCCACCGTGCCCGCCGCCAACGCGAAGTTCGACGCCGGCGATCACACCGGCTCGCTGCAAGCCCTCGCCGCCCTGCGCGCCCCGGTCGACGCCTTCTTTGATGGCGTGATGGTCAACGCAGACGACCCCGCGCTCAAGGCCAACCGCCTGGGGCTGCTGCGTGAACTGCACGGCGCCATGAACCGCGTGGCCGACCTGTCGCGCCTCGCCACCTGAACTGCCCATGAAGCTCCTCATCCTCGACCGCGACGGCACGCTCAACCGCAGCCGCGACGACTACGTCGCCTCGCCGGACGAGTGGGAGGCACTGCCTGGCGCGCTCGAGGCGGTGGCGCGCCTCAATCAGGGCGGCTGGCGCGTCGTGCTGGCCACCAACCAGTCCGGCATCGGGCGCGGCCTGTTCGACATGGCCTCGCTCAACGCCATCCACACCAAGATGCACCGCCAGCTGGCCGCGGCCGGCGCGCGCGTGGAGGCCGTGTTCCTGTGCCCGCACGCGCCGGAAGACGCCTGTGCCTGCCGCAAACCGGCGCCGGGGCTGTTCGTGCAGATCGGCGCGCGCTTCGGCGCGCCGCTGGCCTCCGTGCACGCGGCCGGCAACGCGATGCGGCATGTGCGCGCGGCCGCGGCGGCGGGCTGCCGGACCCACTTGCTGATGACCGGCAAGTCGGAGCACCTGCGGGGCCGCCTGGGCCTCGGGTCTGACGCGGACCTCGCCGCACTCGCGCCCGATCTGCCACCCGGCACCCATCCCCACGACGACCTCGCCGCCTTTGCCGACTGGCTGCTGGCGCAGCCCACGACCTGAGTCCGTTCCCATGATCCTCATTCACCTGTTGCGCTCGGTCCTGCACATCCTGTTCATGGCCGTCACCGTGGTGCCGTGGGCACTGGCGGTGCTGGTGGCCGCGCCGTTTCTCAACAGCACACAGATCTACTGGATGTGCGTGGGCTGGCTCCGGCTGGCGGTGAGCAGCGGCAAGCTGATCCTCGGCATCCGCAACCACGTGATGGGCTTCGAGAACCTGCCGGTGGGCAGCACCGCACCGGCGGTCCTGCTGGTCAAGCACCAGTCCACCTGGGAAACCTTCTGCATGCCCACGCTGATGCCGCACCCGCTGGCGTATGTGTTCAAGAAGGAACTGCTCTACGTGCCGTTCTTCGGCTGGGCGATGGCCCGCATGGACATGATCCACATCGACCGCAGCAAGCGCGCGCAGGCCTTCAACAAGGTGGTCGAGCAGGGCCAGCGGCTGCTCAACCAGGGCACCTGGGTGATCATGTTTCCCGAAGGCACGCGCATTCCGCGCGGGCAGAAGGGCCAGTACAAGAGCGGCGGCACGCGGCTGGCCGTGGCCACGGGGGCACCGGTGATCCCGATCGCCGTGACCTCCGCCAAATGCTGGCCGCGCAAGGCCCTCATCAAGAAGCCGGGCACGGTGGAGTTCTCCATTGGTGCACCCATTCCCAGCGTGGGCCGTGAGCCCGACGAGCTGATGGCCGAGGTCGAGGCCTGGATCGAAGCCGAGATGCGCCGCCTCGACCCTGAGGCTTATCGCAACGCGTGAGCCACCCCATGCAGCGCTTCGTTCAGCTGGCGCTCGATTTTCTCGGCGGCCCCGAGCCGGTCGCCGCTCCGCTGCCCCCGACCCCCGTGAAGCCCGTGGTGGCGGCACCGCCGGCCCTGCCCATGACGCAGGTGTTCCAGCCCGCGGCGTGGCACCACCCGCGCGCCAACCGCATGCTGCGGCTGGGCGCCTGCGACGTGGCCTACGAATTCAAGCGCGGCAAGCGGCGCACCATCGGGCTGTCGGTCAGCACCGACGGGCTCAGCGTGAGCGCGCCGCGCTGGACGCCGGTGGGCGAAGTGGAAGCCCTGCTGCACGACAAGGCGGCCTGGGTGCTGGAGAAGCTGCAGAACGCACGCCAGCGAGCGGGCGAGATGGAGCAGGCGCGCATCCGCTGGGCCGATGGCGTGGCGTTCGATTACCTTGGCGAGCGCATGCGCCTGGTGATCGACCCGACGCACACCTTCACGCAGGTGGGTGCGCTGTTCGAGCCCGCCAGCGAACCGGGTGGCATGGCCACGCTGCGCCTGGGGCTGGCCGGCAACGCACAGGAAACCCAGATCCGCGACGCCGCGCAGGCCTGGCTGATGAAACGGGCCAAGGCGCTTTTCACCGAGCGGCTGGACCACTTCGCGCCGCAGCTCGGCGTGCGCTACAGCAAGCTGCGCCTCTCGAGCGCAGGCACCCGCTGGGGCAGCGCGAGCGCCGACGGTTCGATCCGCCTGAACTGGCGGTTGATCCATCTCAAGCTGGACATGATCGACTACGTGGTGGTGCACGAGCTGAGCCATCTGCACCACATGGACCACAGCCCGCAGTTCTGGGACGTGGTTGCGCGCGTGTTGCCCGATCACGCGCAGCGGCGCCGTGCGCTGCGCGAGGCCGCCGTCCCGCTGGACGAGTGACGCGCTTTCCAGCGGGGTTCGCCGCAGGGCGATTCCGTTAAGATCGCCAAGTGACGTTGACGTAAACGTCAATAACAGGGCCTGTACCCATGGCAACGAACCCGACCTTCACCATCAGCGACCTGGCTCGAGAGTTCGACCTGACCACCCGCGCCATCCGCTTCTATGAAGACATGGGGCTGCTGCAACCCCAGCGGGAAGGGCCGGGCGGGCGCAACCGGGTGTACACCTCGCGCGACCGCACCCGCCTCAAGCTCACGCTGCGCGCCAAGCGGCTGGGGCTGTCGCTGACGGAGGCCAAGGACATCATCGACATGTACGACAGCCCGCGCGACACCGGGCCGCAGCTGCGCAAGTTCCTCACCGTGCTTTCCGACCACCGCCGCCAGCTGGAAGAACAGATGGCCGATCTCGTGGCCAACCTCGACGAGGTGAAAGTGCACGAGAAGGAGGCCCGCATCCTGCTGGGCCGGATCGAAAAAAGTCCGAAAGGCTGACGACCGGCGGGTTAAGCTGCCGGCGTTCTGCGGCCACACCGGCCGCACCTTCAAGGGGCCGTTGCCATGTCTCTCGCCGCCAGCATCGTTGTTGCGCTTGTTGCGCTGTTGCACTTCTACTTCCTGGTCCTCGAGATGTTCCTCTGGGACAAGCCCGCGGGCATGCGCGCTTTCGGCCAGACACCCCAGTCCGCCGCCGCCACGAAGGTGCTGGCGGCCAACCAGGGGCTGTACAACGGCTTTCTGGCCGCCGGCCTGCTCTGGGGGCTGTGGCTCGGGCCCGAAGGCTTTGGCGTGAAGGTGTTCTTCCTGCTCTGCGTGCTGATCGCCGGCCTGTATGGCGCGGCCACCGCGAGCCGCAAGATCCTGTTCGTGCAGGCGCTGCCGGCCGCGCTGGGGCTGGTGCTCGTGTACCTGAGCCGCACACCGGTCTGATCAGGTCGCGGCGGCACCCGCCGCGTACTGGCGCAGGAATTCCTCGCTCGGCGGAATCGGCTGGATCACGTCGACCAGCACGCCGTCGGGCGCTTGCACGATGAAGTGCCGTTGCCCGAAGGCTTCGTCGCGCAACTCAAGCAACACGCTGAGGCCCTGCTCCAGGACACGCTGGTACTCAGCGCTGGCGTCTTCCACCTCGAAGTTGAGCAGCACGCCCGAGGCCTTTCCGCCGCGCGCTGGCGCGGGGATGGTGGCGTGGCTGCCGTCCAGGATGGCGAGGTTCACGTTCGCGTCCTCGCTCGATTGCAGGTGCACGTACCAGTCGCTGTCGAACTGGCGCGTGAAGCGGAAATGCTGTTCGTAGAAGCGGGCCGTGTCGGCCACGTGGTCGGTCATGAGCACGGGGTAGTACTGGGTGGATTTCATGATGGGCTCCTTTTAAAACATACATACAATATGCATGTAAATTCAATATAACATACAGGCTGTATGTATGCAAAATCCTTCTGCACCCACGCGACGCTCCCAGGTCGAGCGCGCCGATGCCACACGCGCTGCCCTGGTGAGCGCGGCGCGCGCGTTGTTTGAAGCCCGGGGCTTCGCCGCCACCGGAACGCCCGAGATCGTGACCGCGGCCAACGTCACCCGGGGCGCGCTCTACCACCACTTCACGGACAAGACCGAGCTGTTCCATGCCGTGGCGCAGCAGGTGGCGCAGGAAGTGGCGGACGAGATCACACAGCGCTCGAAACGCCGCAAGACGCCGCTGGACGCCCTGCTCGCAGGCTCACAGGCCTACTTCGCCGCCATGGCCGACGCGGGCCGGGCGCGCCTGCTGCTGCTGGAAGCCCCGGCCGTGCTGTCGGCAGAGCAGGTGATGGGGCTGAGCGAGACCGCCGGTTTCCAGGCCTTGCAGGAAGGTGTGCGGGAGGCGCTGGGCGACGGGCACGCAGCCCTGCCGTGGCGGGAGCTCAGCGTGCTGCTGTCGGCCGCGTTCGACCGTGCGGCACTGGCGATCGCTCGGGGCGAATCCGCAGCGCCGTACGAACGCGCCGTGCGGCTCCTGATCTCAGGCCTCGTCCCCGCCTGAGGCGGCTTCGTCCTTCAGCCAGACCACGCGGCCTTGCCCGGCGTCGTTGAGGCGCGCGGCCAGTTCGTGGGCACCCGATTCGGGCACGCGCAACGACACGCTCACACCGTCGCCGTGTTGCGCATCGATCAGGCTGGCCCCATGGGCGTCGAGCTCGCGGCGCAGCCAGCCTTCCAGTGCATAGGGCACGACGCAGCGCAACACGCGCCAGCGCACCACGGGTACCTTGTCTGCCTGCAGCAGCGCCTGGGCCACGCTGTCGGTATAGGCGCGCACCAGGCCGCCGGCACCCAGCGGCGTGCCGCCGTAGTAGCGCACCACGGTGGCCAGCACGCCCTCCAGGTCCTGGTGGCGCAGCACCTCCAGCATGGGCCGGCCCGCGGTGCCGCCAGGCTCGCCGTCGTCGTTCGCGGCCGAATGCCCGCCCGCCATGAGCGCCCAGCACACGTGTGTGGCGGCGGGGTGTTCGGCGCGCAACGCGGCCACGCGACGCAGTGCGGCGGCGCGGTCGGCCATGGGCTCCACACAACCGATGAAGCGGCTCTTTCTGATGGTGCTTTCGCTGTGGACCGGGCCGGACAGGGTGAAGGGCATGGGGCGTCGAGCATAGCCGCGTGGGCGAATGGGTACAGTGGGTGAAATTGACGTTTACGTAAACGTCAACGTAGAATCGCGGATCACTTCCCAGCGACGAGTTGCCCCTTGAATCCTCCCGCCTTCGAGCCGCGCCACCCTGGCTTTGACCAGCGCACACGCGAGAGCTTTGCCCGTCAGGCGGCCATGCGCACGCTGGGTGCCACGCTGGCCGTCGTCGAGCCTGGCCGGGTCGAAATCACGCTGCCATGGGCCGAGCCGCTCACGCAGCAGCACGGCTTCCTGCACGCGGGCATGGTGGCCACCGCGCTGGATTCGGCCTGCGGTTACGCCGGCTTCACGCTGATGGCGGCCGACGCCGCCGTGCTCACCATCGAATTCAAGATCAACCTGCTGGCGCCCGCGCAGGGCGAGCGGTTCCGCATGGTCGGCACCGTGGTCAAGCCCGGGCGCACGGTCACGGTTTGCGAAGGTCACGCCTATGCCATCGACGGCGACCGCGAAAAGCTCATCGCCACCATGGGCTGCACGCTCATGGTGGTGGTCGGCCGCGACAATATCCAGGGCTGACCCGCGTCCGCCCCCACAACGACATTCCAGGAGAACCCATGACGAATCTGCCCGGCCTCAACTTCCAGCTCGGTGAAGACATCGACGCCCTGCGCGACGCCGTGCGCGACTTCGCCCAGGCCGAGATCGCGCCGCGCGCGGCCGAGATCGACCGCGCCGACCAGTTCCCGATGGACGTGTGGCGCAAGATGGGCGATCTGGGCGTGCTCGGCATCACCGTCGGCGAGGAATATGGCGGCGCGAACATGGGCTACCTCGCCCACATGATCGCCATGGAAGAGATCTCGCGCGCGTCGGCCAGCGTGGGCCTCTCGTATGGCGCGCACAGCAACCTGTGCGTGAACCAGATCAAGCGCAACGGCAGCGAGGCGCAGCGCCAGAAGTACCTGCCGAAACTCATCAGCGGCGAACACGTGGGCGCGCTGGCCATGAGCGAACCGGGTGCCGGCTCCGACGTGATCAGCATGAAGCTCAAGGCCGAGGACAAGGGCGGCTACTACCTGCTCAACGGCAGCAAGATGTGGATCACCAACGGCCCCGACGCCGACACCATGGTGGTCTACGCCAAGACCGAACCCGAGATGGGCGCGCGCGGCGTGACGGCCTTCATCGTCGAGAAGGGCATGAAGGGTTTTTCCACCGCGCAGAAGCTCGACAAGCTCGGCATGCGCGGCAGCCACACCGGCGAGATGGTGTTCAACAACGTCGAGGTGCCGGCGGAGAACATCATGGGTGGCCTGAACAATGGCGCGAAAGTGCTCATGAGCGGCCTCGATTACGAACGCGCGGTGCTCACCGGCGGGCCACTGGGCATCATGCAGTCGGTGATGGACAACGTGGTGCCCTACATCCACGACCGCAAGCAGTTCGGCCAGAGCATCGGCGAGTTCCAGCTCATCCAGGGCAAGGTGGCCGACATGTACACCGTGCTGCAGGCCGGGCGCTCGTTCGCCTACACCGTGGCCAAGAACCTGGACCTGCTGGGCACCGAACACGTGCGCCAGGTGCGCAAGGACTGCGCTTCCGTCATCCTCTGGTGCGCCGAGAAGGCGACCTGGATGGCGGGCGAGGGCATCCAGATCTACGGCGGCAACGGCTACATCAACGAATACCCGCTGGGCCGCCTCTGGCGCGATGCCAAGCTCTACGAGATCGGCGCGGGCACGAGCGAAATCCGCCGTATGCTGATCGGCCGCGAGCTGTTCGCCGAGACCATGTGAACATCAGGGCCCAACGCCAACCGGACAATGCACCCCCATGAGTGACGATCTCCAACATCTGATAGACCACAACCGCCGCTGGGCGGCCCAGGTCGAGGCCGAGCGCCCCGGCTTCTTCACCAAGCTCTCGCAGCAACAGAGTCCGCGCTACATGTGGATCGGCTGCTCCGACAGCCGCGTGCCGGCGAACCAGATCACGGGCCTCGACCCTGGCGAGGTCTTCGTGCACCGCAACGTGGCCAACGTGGTGGTGCCGACCGACCTCAACTGCCTGTCCACCGTGCAGTACGCGGTCGACGTGCTCAAGGTCGAGCACCTGATGGTGGTGGGCCACTACGGTTGCGGCGGCGTGCTCGCCGCGCTGCGCGACACGAGAGTGGGCCTCGCAGACAACTGGCTGCGCCACATCAAGGACGTGCGCGACCGCCACTCGGCCCTGATCGCCGGCCTGCCAGAAAACTTCCGGCATGACGCGCTGTGCGAGCTCAACGCGATCGAGCAGGTGGTCAACGTGGCACAGACCACCGTGGTGCAGGACGCCTGGAGCCGTGGCCAGCCTCTTGCGCTGCACGGCTGGGTGTATGGCCTCAAGGACGGGCTGGTGCAGGACCTGCAGATGACTCTGCGCGGCAACCCCGACCTGGACTCGACCTACCTGCACGCCGTCGAAGGCGTGGCGGTGCGCACCCGCGACTGAACCCGGCGGGGCCGCGCTGCGCCCCGTCCCGTGCTTCTTCTTCGTCTCATTTCCCTCAGGAGACTCCCACATGTCCGCAGATCCCATCGTCATCGTCGGTGCTGCCCGCACCCCCATGGGTTCGTTCCAGAGCGATTTCGCCAGCCTGTCCGCGCACGACCTCGGTGGCGCCGCGATCCAGGCCGCCGTGCAGCGCGCCGGCGTGGACCCGGCCCAGGTTGATGAGGTGCTCTTCGGCAACTGCCTGATGGCGGGCCAGGGCCAGGCGCCGGCGCGTCAGGCCGCGTTCAAGGGTGGCCTGCCCAAATCGGCCGGCGCGGTGACGCTGTCCAAGATGTGCGGCTCCGGCATGAAGGCCACCATGCTCGCGCACGACA
>VFQP010003375.1_pt1 | contig 16276 bp, 12 predicted proteins | sample 3512351 | NCBI WGS metagenome assembly VFQP01 (sample SAMN10412372, study PRJNA504923) | tailings metagenome | isolation source: Relicate 1 Philex TSF1 revegetated site | place: Philippines: Tuba, Benguet | collected 2017-08-29 | reverse complement strand
GCGCGGCGCCGGCGGGCCTGCCACCCCGCAGAAACTGCTGCGCGCCGGGGCCCAGCGCGCCGGGGCTCCACGACCGCACCGACCCACCCTTGTGGCTGCCTGGCGCGCCGGCACCAGTGCGGCCGTTGCGCGGGTGATGCCGCCCTGCGGCGCGAGCGCCCTGCGGCCGCGCCGGCCGCGCCGGCGCCGGCGCCGAGACGGCGGGCGCGCCGCCCAGCAGCGCGTCCAGCGCCGCCTGCTGCTGCGCGTCGGCGGCCGCCGCCAGCGTCGCGTCGGACAGCAGCCCCGGGCTGAGGAACACGTGGTCCATCAGCCCCGGCGGCATCGTCAACGGCACGCTTTGCTGATGCTGCGCTTGCGCTGCGGCCGGGTCGCCGAGCGCGAGCTGTTGCTGCTGTTGCTGCTGCCCGTGGTGCGCGATGTGCAGCACCATGCCCAGCAGCGCGTCGCGCTCCTTGGTCAGCGCGGCGACCTCGCGGGACAGCGACACGACGTGCGAGCGCAGGTGCTCGAAGCGGCGCTGCGCCGCCGCCGACGTGGCGCTCTCCTGCTGCTGCTGCTGCTCCTCGGGGTCCCTGGCGTCGCCGCCCTCCTGCTGCGGGTCGGCGCCCTCCCGCCGCTTGGAGGGCGAGCGGCTGGCCTTGCGGGAGGCGTCGGCGGCCCCGCCCTCGGGATCGATCTGCAAGGTCCCAGCAAGGTCGGTGCCAAGGGCAAGAAGCGTAAGCCAACGGGATCGAGCGAGCGAGCTGATGCAAAGCGTTGGGGTTGGGGGGGAAGCGGGCTCACCTGCTGCAGCCCGGTGGCGGCCTCGAGCTCCCTCAGCCGCTGCGCCAGCGCGTCGCGGTCCCGCTCGGCCTCGGCCAGCGCCTGCTCGGCCGCCGCCGCGCGCACGCGCGCCTCGCGCGCCGCCCGCACCGCCATGGACCCCACCACCACCACCGCCTGCCCGCCCCGCTGCTGCTGCTGCTGCTGCTGCACTGCGCCCGCCGCCTGCGGAGGCTGCGCCGAGGAGGAGGGGTCGTCGGGGTTGAGCACGATGATCTCCTGTGTGTCGACGAAGCCGCGCCACCGGTCCAGCTCAACGCGCGTGACGTCCAGCTCCTCCTTGAGCAGCTGCAGCTGGCGGTCCTGGTCGCCCACCAAGTGCTTGAGCTCCTGCACCTGCGCAGCGCACGGGTGGTCAGGTCGGCCAGGTCCTTGGCAGTCAGCAGTTTTTCGCCCGGGGGCAACAAATGCAAATCGTGCTGCTGGGAGGGGAGGGCGCGAGAGGCAGAGAGAGCAGGCTCGTCCTCGCCTGAGCGGTAGGCGCGGCGGCGGGTGCCTTGGCGTCCTTGTTCTTCTTGGCGGGCGTCGCCGCCGCCTCTGGCTGCTTGCGCGCCGGCGGCGCCGCTGGCTCCGCCGGCGGCGCCGGCGGCGGTGCAGCGGCCGTGGGAGGCTTGGGCGACGCCACGGTCGCGTCGGCAGCTTTGGGCGACGCCACGGCAGAGGCGCTGCCGCCTCCGCTGCCAAAGAGGCTGCTGAAGAAGCCCTTGCCGGCTGGCTTGGTGGGGCTGGCCGGCCCTGCTGACTCCGTGCCCTTGACGGCACTTGTCGCGGCGACGTCCACAGGAGCTGGCGCCTTGGCAGCTACTGCTGCCGGCGGCGGCGCCGGCGGGGACGCCGCCGGCGGGGACGCAGCCTTGGCGGCGGCGGCGTGCGGCGGCGGCGCCAGCACCGGCGCCGGCGGCGGCGACGTCATGCCCATGCTGGCGCGCTCGTTGGCGTGCCGCAGCAGCTCCTCCAGCTGCTCGGCCCGCCGCTCGGCGGCGCGCTGCAGCGCCATGCTGGTGTGCAGCTGCCGCTGCAGCGACGACAGCTCCGAGCTCAGCAGCACCACCGCCTCCACGCCCTCGCGCAGACGCTCCACCGTGTCGGGCCGCGGCCCGCCGCCGTCGTCGTCGTCGTCGCCGCCTGCCGCCCGCGTTTTGTTGCTGCCGCCGGTGCTGCGCGCGGGCTTGCCGCCGCGGTTTCGCCGGGGCTTGCCGTTCGCGGTCCCCGCCGCCCCGAACGAGGGCGTGGGGCCCATGAGGTCCTCGAGCAGCTGGCAGCACTCGTCGACGGCGTCCTGCTGCACCACGAACGGCTCGAGCGCGCGCAGCCGCTCGCGCGCCACGGCCAGCTGCGACCGCAGCCGGTGGTCGCGCCGCCGCATCTCGTCGCGCTCGGCGCGCATGCGCCGCACCGCCTGCACCACCGCCTCGGGCGCGTCGCCCAGCGCGCCGCCGCCCGGCCCGCCCGCGCCGGCGCCGCGGACGCCGCCGGGCTTGGCCAGCTGCGCCAGCCGCTCGGCGCCCACCTCGGCGTGCCCCAGCGTGGCGATGCGCATGACGGTGCGCAGCGCCTTTTCCGGCGCCAGGCCGGCGCTGCCGCCGGCGGTGCGCCGCTGCGGCCGCGGCCGCGGCAAATTCAGCCCCGGCGGCGTCGGCGGGAGGCCCTCCCAGGGCCCGCCCTGCGGCTGCCCGGTCAGCGCCTCGAGCCGGTCGAGCAGCACAGACTTGTCGTTGGCCAGCTCCTCCAGGGCCAAGGCCAGCGCGGCGCGCTGCGTGTCGGTGAGCGGCGGAGGCGGCTTGGCGCCGGCGGCGTTGCCGTACGCGGTAGCGGTGGTGCCGCCGCGACCGCCGCGGGCGCCGTCAGCAGGGAGCTGGAGGGCGGCGGAGCTGGCGCGGAGCTGCGCCTCGCTCTCGGCGAGCTTGGTTTGGAGCTCGGCCAGCTGGGTCTTGAGCTCCGCCACCTGCTCGTGCGAGGAGCGGCGTGGATGGGAGCGGCAGCGGCAGCGCATGTGAGCTTGCCCGGAGAGGGAGCTGGGGCGGGGCACAGCGTGCTCAGCGCACCTGCTGGGCTGCGGCGCCGCTCGTGCCGGTGGGCGTGGCGGCGCCGGGCGGCAGCGCGAGGTTGGGCGTCACCGTGTTGACGACGGCCATGGCGCGCTGCGCGAAGAGGAGCGTGTTGACGGTCTCCTCGACGTGGCTGGGGCCCGGGTTGATGGTCGCGACGATGACGGTGCGTGAGTTGCCGCCCAGGCACGGCTGCGCGCACACAGGCCCGCACGGCTTGCCGTCTTTCCCCCCCTCGCATCACAGCGAGAGCGTCGCCCGACGCGACCGAGCGACCCACGCAGCGCACCTGCAGGAGCCTCGTGAGCTTGGAGTTGCGGTAGGGGATGTAGGCCTCGGGGCGCTTGCCGTTGGCCAGGCTCGCCACCACGGTGCCGAGCATCAGCAGCGACAGGTTGATGTTGGTGCCTTCGAGGAAGCGCAGGCCCGTGCTGCCGGTCCGCGCCAGGCGCTCCGACCCGGCCAGGTCCACAAAGTGCAGCACCGCGGTGCACCGGCGCGGCTCGCCGCCCAGCCCCTTGCGCCCCGCCGTGCCGCGCAGTGGCGAGGCGCCGGCCGCGTCGCCGTCCGCGTCTTGCGCATCGGGGGGCAGCTGCATGTCGCAGACGAGGCGCACGATGGTGTGCGAGCGCGTCGAGTGCTCGTTGAGCGCGGTGGCGCCCACGGCGCGCGTCGAGTTGCCGTCCGCCACCAGCTCCAGCGCGCGCTCGTACGTGTCCACCGACACCTCTGCGAGCACCACGTCTTTTTCGCGTGTGAGGCGCGTGCACAACATGAGGACTCATCGCTTGCGGCGTGCCTGCGAGCCGCCCACGCACCCGTGAGGCCCTGCACGCGGATGCCGATGCTCGGGTCGTCCACCAGCTGCAGCGGCTGCGGCTGCGCCCACCCCGCCGTGGCGGCCAGCAGGTCTCGCAGCTGCTCGTTGTACAGCTCCAGCATGGACAGGCGCACCGCGTGCGGCTGTCCGCGCGCCGCCAGGCAGCGGAAGAGGTACGCCAGCGACAGCCCGATCGTCCCGCTCGGCAACCTGCGAAGCGAGCAAGCGAGCCGCACTCAGTGCTCTCCATGGCCACGGGCGTTCGGCGCGACGACGCAAGGCATCGTGTACTCGCGAGGACGAGAAAGAGGAGGGGCGCACGCACCCTTGCGGGCTGCCGGCCGAGGTGCCAAACATGGTGTACGTCTTGCCGCTGCCCGTCTGCCCGTACGCCATGACGGCGGCGTTGACGCCCTGCAGCACCTCGTCCAGCACCGGCTGCACGTGCTGCTGCCACAGCTGGGCCGTGGGCGCGCTGGCCGGAGCCAGCAGGTCGGCGTGGAAGACGCGGCCGGGCCCGCCGGCGCCGCGCACCGTGCCCGCCAGGTGCTCCTTGAGCCGGACCGAGTTGCTGCGCGGGCAAAAGGTTGTTTGCATCGACACGACAAGAGCCGCTCAGCGGCGTGAGAGTGCGTGAGAGAGACAGCGCTTGTTGAGCGTCGTCGCTCTGTCGGCGCCGTCGCTGGCTGCAGGAAGGAGATCGAGGCGCGACTCACGTTTCGGCGTCGAGCACCCAGGGGCTGACCTCGGAGCGCGGGTCCACCAGCGGGCGGGACCGCACCGCCACCCGCACCCTCGCCCTCGCGCTCTGCGGCTGCGCTGTCGCGGCGGGGGCTGGCCGCGGCGGCACGGGCGTAGCCGGGCCGCCTGGCGCCGCCGCCAGCGCGCCAAAGCTGTGGTGCTGCTGTAGGTCTGCGACGGCGCTGCTGCTGTTGCTGTTGTACACGGCCTGCTGAGCCGCCGCCGCCTCTGCATCCTGCTGCGGGTAAGCGTGCTGCTGCTGTGTGAAGGGGGCGGGGGCGGCGCCGTACGGGCCGGCTGCTGCCGGCTGCTGCTGCTCGAGGGAAGCGGGCGTGAGCTGGTAGGTGTGGTGGTACGCGTCCGGCGGCTGCGATTGCGGCGGCGGGTCGAATGGGTGGTTGGCTGCCTGCGCTGACGTACGCTGCGGGTCGCCGAACTCGTGCGCCGCGGGGGGGGCCGCCCACGCCTGCTGCTGCGAGGGCTGCGGCGGCAGGATCGCCCCGCCGTCCGCGGCGTGCTGCGGCGCGGCCGAGTGGCCGTGCTGCTGCTGCGGCGGCGCGGCGTAAGCTGCATGTGTGGGTTGCTGTTGGGGGAGCGGCGGAGGGCGGGGCGGGAGGCCGAGCGCCTGTGCCTTGGTCTGGTCGTCGAGCCACCGGCCGTGCGTCTTTGGCGGGCCGAGCAGGAGGAGGTGGTCCCCGGCTTTGCTTGCGGCGACGTCGGCGTTGAGGCGGGCCTTGAGCTGCGTGTAGCCCTGCGCGCCCTCGTCCGGGGCTTGCTGCTGCATGGGCTGAGGGGGCAGGTAGAGCACTTGGGCGGGCGGGGCGGAGACGGGGTGGAAGGTGGAGCGCGCCGGCAGCATGGTGTCGGGGTCTTGGTCGGGGTTTGCCGGCGGCGGCGGCAGCAGCGTGGCGCGCTGCGCGGCGGCCAGCGCGGCGGCGCGGCCCCCCGTGCTGCTGCGCACGCTGCCCTCGTCGCCTTGCGGCGGCGGAGGCTGCGGCGCCAGCAGCGGCTGCGTGACGCTGCTCCGGCCGCCCGACGAGCGCTGCTGCTGCTCATGCTGCGTTACTGACCCCCTGTCCGCCGCGTCGGCCGCCTCCTGTGCGGCGTGCTCCGGCACGGGTTCCAGAGCCTGCTGCTGCTGCACCTGCTGCTGCTTGGCGGTGGAGGAGGAAGAGGAGGCGCGGTCGGTGCCGTCCTTGCTGGTGGCGGCGGCGGCGCGGTCGCTGGCGGCCTGCGCCAGCGAGGCGATGCGCTTGAGGCTCATGGCGCTCTTGATGGCCACGGCGGCGCCGCGCGCCTCGAGCTCGGCCCGCCGGCGCGTGATGAGCTCGACAAAGTACGAGTCGAGCGGGTGCGACGCCTGCGACTCGCCGGTGGCCGTGTTGCTGCGAGCACGCGCGCGCACAGCACGCGCACGGGCGGCGCACCGCTGATGAGCAAGCGGCCATTTCGTTGACTGGGAGAACCATCGCCTGCCAGGTGTGCAGTTGGCAGGCAATGCAGCCGGCCGGCCCAGGCCCCTCTACTGCTCCGCTGCTCTCAAGTGGGGTTGCCCGCCGGGTCGTCTCCCTCGGCCGCGCCCGGCCTCTCCTGCCCCCTGCCCCCCTGCAAACGGCGTCTGCGCCGCTCTCACGTGAAGACGGGGTTGCCCGCCGGGTCCTCCCCCTCTGCCGTACCTGGCCTCCCGTGCCCCCTTTCCCCCTGCAAACGGCGTCTACGCTGCTCTCACGTGAAGACGGGGTTGCCCGAGGGGTCCTCGCCCTCAGTCCAGGCGTCGGGCAGCGGCGCGTTGATGGCCATGTGCGCCACCTCCACCACGTACGGGTCCTCCTCCTCGCTGATGCCCAGGTACGTGCACATGTCCGACACCTGTGGCGACGGCGGCACAGACCGCCAAACGGCTCAGTGCACAGCTCCGCTCCACCGGCCCAGCTGCCTGGCCCGGCAACCATGCTGCGCTGGCGCGAAAGCTGGGCCGGGAGCCGCCCCCCCTTGGTGCCTGCCTGCCTTCTTGCGGCTGCGCGCGGCTTTGCCGTCGTGTGCCCAGCGATGCTGCCGAGGCGAGCGCTCTCACCTCCTCTGCCGAGGGCGGGGAGGACTGCTCGGCGGCCAGCAGCTTCTTGTACCCGCCGGACTCCATCCACGCCGCGCCACGGTAGTAGTCGATAAGCGGGTGCTGGTACTGGATGCGGGGGCCTGCTGTGCCGTCGCCGTCTGCCTCCAGGTACGAATACTCGCGCCTCCCCTGCTGCGAGTTGTATGTCGCCGTCCAGCCCTCCGGCAGGGACTCGGGCTTGAGCATGTCCTGGATGAGGCTCAGGAAGCCGGGGCGCTCCTCCTGCGCACGCACGCGGCGGCTCCCAGCGCCGTGACCATTGCGCTGTGACCCAGCGCCGTGCTCTACTGCTGGCCCTGCCGACACTGTACAGTGTAGACACTTGAGCTTCCTGCCCTGAGCGCCACACAGGCAAAGGCTGATGCAACGCGCCGACGGGGCGGCAGGCATGCCGATGCGTCGCTGGTACACGGGCGCACGTGAGCGCCGTGGAGCCTGCGGAGACCGCAGTGACAGTGCTGCCAGTGCGCAGCGTGCATCCTGACGCCCAGACGCCGTGCTGTGCGGATGGAGCGCCCCTCTTCCCGTGATTGCTGCACGCACCAGCAGGATGCCGAGTTCCGCGGCCGCGGCTTGGGCCTCCTGGATCCATCCGGACGCCGCGTCCTCCTGAGGGCCTGCATCCTCTTGCAGCTGAGCGCTGGCCATCGTGCGGCAGGACCGCGGGGCTTCGACCCCCCAAAGCCCTGTCTCAGCAACCACTGGGCCCCTCCACGGGGAGGCGACCTTCACCACCGTGGGGGCGTCATGGGGGAGCTGTCGCGCAGCGTCCCTGCTGAGTTCTGCAGCTCGCAACGAAACGCAAGCCCCAGGAGGGAGACTTAGCAGAGAAGTCGCCGCACAGCCTTGCTCCGCCCACAGCGATCGCCACGATGCAGTCCCTCACGTCCCGGACCACCGGTTCGGTGCTCAAGAACCCCGCGTTCGGCACCACCATCTCCTACCGCGTGGCAGCGCCGTGCGTGCAGCCCACGACCGGGCCCTTCAGGGACGTGACGACGATGGCCAAGAAGAAGGTGAGTGCCAGCGCGCCTCTCCCGCCGTGCTCGCCGCGCGCCGCCTCGGCCCTCGCGCCTCCACACAGGCGCCTCTCCGGCCACACGCTCCCGCGCGCAGGGCATCCGGCTCATCGTGACCCTCGAGTGCACCGAGGCGCGCGCCGAGGGCGCCTCGCCGTCCCGCTACTGCACGCAGAAGGTGAGGCGCGCTCGTTCTCGCCGTGTGGCTGGAGAGGTCGGGGTACTGCGAGAGCGAGAGCTTGTGCTTGCTCCTGCGCGCTGCGGATGCAGAACCGCAAGAACACGCCCGACCGCCTCGAGCTGATGAAGTACAACCCCAACCTCAGGCGGTGAGTGCGCGCTTGCGGTGGGGCGGCCTCGAGATTCTGCTGTTGCCGCAGCGACTTGGCTCGCGGACGGCTGCGGGCAGGCGGCAAGCAGCACGCAGCAGCAGCGACATGGTTTCGTGGTGGTGGTGGTGGTGGTGGTGGCGCGAGGGCGGCGTGTGGGCAGCTGCATCGCGCGATGCGACAGTGTGCCGGCGCGTGGCACACTGCCCCCGCAGGTACACTCTGCATAAGGAGATCAAGTAAACGGGCTGTCGTTCAGCAGGAGTGGGCTGCTGGGAGCCAGCAGGCTGCTGCTACTGGAGGAGCGCAGCGGCGCAGCAGCACCTGACGCAGTGGGCGCAGCGGCCGCCACCAGGGGAGGCGGGACCTCCACTGGCGTCGTGCCAGGGCGCACAGCGCCGACCACCCGCTGCTGGGCAGGGCACCCGCAGCGATTTTCACAGCAGCGGCGGGCGCCCTTGCTCCGGACGGCGTTTTCCGGGTGGTCGTGCGTGAGGGGCAGGTTGTTGCTGGGGCCCGTTCCACCAGCAGCAGCGCCACCTGCTGGCTCCCTGCTCCGTGCTCGTCGGCGTTCTTTCCCTCGTGTCATTTGCAACCGGTTCCATACACGCAGACAAGCCGCACACAAGCCTCACTCGTCGCCCTCGTCGCCCGCCCCCTCCTCCTCTTCCCTGCCCACCCCCTGCTGCCCATCCTCTTGCTGCTGCTGCTGCCGCTGCCCTTGCTGGCCTCTCCGGGCCGAGCGGCGCAGCGGCTGCCCGTCCGCGCCCACCGCCGCCCCTCCCCCCGCCGCCGCCCCGCCCGCCTCCGCCTCGGGCTGGCGCTTGCGCTTGGGCTGCGCCGCCGCCGGCAGCACCACGGGCGGGGGGCTCGCCTCGTACGCCGCCCACACGGCCGCCGCGTCGTGCGCCACGTGCTGCGAAACAAACGTGAAGAGCGAGAGCCCGTCCTCCGGCGCGCTCGCCAGCAGCCGCGGCTGCGCTCCCCGCCCTGCCAGCAAAGCACCGCCCCCCTCCTCCTCCTTCTTGACCTCGCTGTGCCCATTGCTTCCCGGCGGCCCCCCAGCCTCTGCCGCGACGTAGCCCATCTCCCGCAGAAGCGCCGCCGGCGCCTGCGCCGGCAGCAGCGCCACGCCCGCCGCCTCGCCCGCCGCCTGCAGGCGCAGCGCCACGCGCTCGTCGCCCGCAAATCCGCTCGCCCGCGCGCCGTCCAATGCCGCCGCCGCCTCCACCACGTGCGGCGGCAGGCGCACGGTGCGCTTGTCCTCATCCGCCGACACCGCCAGGTGCAGCGTCACATGGCAGGCGGCGCGAGGTACGCTTGCCGGCAGGCCCTCCACCGAAAAGACGTAGGGCCCACCCACGGGCACGCCGCCCTCGACGCGCGCGCACCGCGCCATCGCCTCCGCTCCCTCGCCGCTCGCCGCCGCGCCGCCGTGCTGCGCCTCGTCCTGAGCGGCCTGAGGCGGCGGCACCGGCGGCGGCGCGCCCCCGTCGCTCTGCTGCTGCTGCTCGTTGTCCGCCTGTTGAGCGCCTGGCCGGGGCTTGGCGGCGGGTGCAGGCGGCGGCGGCGGGGGCACGCCCACACGCAGCACGCGCACCGTGGTGCAGCCCGCCGGGCGCTCGCTGCTGGCGCCTAGCGGCGCCACGCGCAGCGAGACAGCCTGCACCATGGGCATGGAGCACCGCTCGCCCTGCACGCTGCGCACCATGAGGTGGAAGCCCCACGCCCCGCCTCCGGGGGCGCTGCTGCCGCCCTGCTCCTGCGCCTCCTCCTCCTTGATGCGTTGCTGCTGTTGCTGCTGGTGCGAGGCGGCGTCCGCAGAAGGTTGCGCGGGTGCCTCGCTGTTCGCCGGGGCAGTGTGCGGTTGGGCGGCGGTGGCGGGCGGTGGCGGGGGTGCGTGGCAGACGGCGACGCCTTCGAGGCGCACGTAGGGCTGCACGGTGAGCCCTAGCTGGAGGCTCAGCAGCGCCATGGCGGCGTCCACGTGCGCGCGCAGCAGCAGCGCGGCGCGGCGGTCCCTCGGCGTCTTCTGCACAGCGACCGGCAAGGAAAGGCCGAGTGTTTGGACCGCAGCGAGCCACGTTCGTCGTGAGGCCCTCGTTTAGGGCATGGGCACGCGCCTGCATGTTGATGATGGCGAGCTTGCCCTTGTGGTCGACCGTCACGAGCGGGATCTCGTTGGCCGGGCTGATCTGCAGGCTCGAGCCCAGCACCAGGCAAACGCCCTGCGCACGCACGCGCACGTGCACGTGCCGCACACACCCCACATCATCCAAGCACGCCCGAGCGGGATCAAGCACCACGACAGCTGCCGCCTGGGCGCGGCACGAGGCGCCCACACCTGGCGCGTCGCACGCCTCACCAAACAACTGTCGCCTCAAGGGACCCTCAAGCAGGTGCCCCAGCAAGGCCCTCGGCCCTCGCCACCTTGCAAAAGAACGTCGTGCCGTGCGGCCGTGCACAGGTCTGCTCACCATGTTGTTGGCCTGCTTCACATGGGTCTGAAGGCCCCGCAGCAGCTGCGTGGATGCATGCGTGCGTGCTCCTCACTAAGGCGCTGTTCACCAAGTGCAAGAGGTCTCTCTCTCTCTCACCGCCACGGCCGCCGCCTCGACCGACGCGTCGAGCTCGTCGTCGGGGAGTGCCGAGTCCCAGTCCAGCACGTTGTCCACCATGGCGCCGCCGCACCCGGGGCCGTCGCACGCGCGCCCCGTGGGCCGGAAGTTGATGGTCTCCACCTGGAAGTCCCGCACGCGCTCCGCCCTGCCACGCCAGAAAAGCAGCAGCAATGACAGCAAACGCCGGCCGTGGCATCGAGCGGCACGCGCGCTGCCCACCTCGTCCTGCAGTGATGAGTTGGGTGCGCAGCGTGCGCGCGCACGAGGCCGCACGCACTGCGCACGGCGCTGCGCCGCCGCCAGCAGTTGGGCGCCGTGCAGGCTCAGCGGGGCAAGCACACTCACTTGCAGGCGGCGCAGCGCTCGGCAAAGCAGTTTCCGTGCAGCTCGGCCAGCCGCGCGCGGGGCACGCCCGAGCGGAGGTGCAGGCAGTCCACGTTCTGGCTGCACACCATGTTGGCCACGCCGGCCGCCACCATGCTGCTGATGACCTGCGCGCCCGCCACGACCAATCAATCAACACGCGGCTAGAGAGCGGCAAGGTCAGGGGAGCAATGCACCGGGTGTTCGCCGCGGGACGCGTTCCTGGGCCGCGGCACGCGTTCCTGGGCCTTGGCAGGCCGCGTGCGTCTCTCACCATGTGCGTGAAGCTGGGCTTGGCGTGCTCAAAGGGCGTGAGCGGCGCTGTGATGGGCAGCTTCTTCTTCTTGAGCGTCCAAATGCCGTTGGGGCCCCTGCGGCGCCGGGAGGACCACCACCGGCGTGCGGCCCCACTTGAGTTGCGCGTGCTGGTGCTGGTGAAGTGCTTGCTGGGTGCGGTCGCTGATGATGAGGGAGAGGCGCCGGCAGAGGTGTGGAGCTCGCGCCTGAAGTCGGGGATGCCCGTCGAGGTGGAGATGCCAGCGCCGGTGAAGAGGAACACCTTGGGGTCCTTGGCCTGGGTTATCTGCGTGGAGAGCAGCGGCGTCATGAGGGCTGCTTGCCAGCGTCGGCGGCGACGGCATGGCGCGCCCATGCTGCGGCGGCAGCGATGGCGGCCCTTCCACCAGCCTTGCGGGCCCGAGAACGCGGAGCTCACCATGTCCGCCAGCTGCTGCACCTTGTCCTTGACCGTGGCGACGTCCTCCACGTACTCCTGCGCGCCCAGCTGCCCGCCCAGGCGCCGCTTGTTCTTCAGGCGGTCGGCGTAGCCCAGGGAACCCGCCATGCTTGCGTTCCTTCACGCCACGCCGCTGCGGGCTGCGCGAACACGCCTGTTGAGGATCCTCTTCGGGCGCCTTTGCGCGCCCAAACTCGCGAACTGTGAGCGCCGGCGACAGCTGGCTGACGACGGTGACGAGCGTGCTCTTCACGTTTTGCTGACTGCCTTTTGAGCTCAGCCCCAGGCGTTGTCCCTTTGCACCGGTCGCAGCAAGCGCGAGACGTCAGGAGGCAGCAAGCGTCATTGTGTCATCGTGTCAACGACAACACGTCGTCCCTGTCCCTGAGGGTCCGTGCCTCAGTCCTGCATCATGTTGTCCAGCTCGGCGTCCAGGTCCGCCCGCGAGCGCCCGCCGCCCATGCCGCCCACGGCGCTGCGCAGCCGGCCGCCGCCCGGCGGGCCCGCGCCCCGCCCGCCCCCCACACGGCTCCCCAGCCGGCTGCCGCCCCGCCCCGCGCCGCCGCCGCCGCCGCCGCCCAGGCCCCCGCCCATGCCGCGCACCGGCAGCGTGCTCAGCGCCCGCTGGAACGTGCTGTTGCCGCGCGGCGGCCCGCCGCCGGCGCCGTTGCGCGCCGGCGCCGGCGCGTCCCCTTGGTGCGGCTTGACGATCCTACGCGCGCACACATACCCCCACCACCACTAATCAGTTCACTCCGCGGTGGTCCCCCGTCCACCAAGCACCGCCACCGCCAGGCCACCGCCCGCCGCTCACCGCTTGCCCGATGAGAGCTGCACGACGCCTGACGCCACGGCCGCCGCCGACTGGAAGTCGATCTGCAGCACCTTGCCGTCGAGCTGCACGCCGTTGTACTCGTGGATGGCCTTCTCGGCGTCGGCGCGGCGCTTGAACGTGACGGTGGCCACGCCCTCGGAGCGCCCACTGCGCGCATACCACCACCACCGGCGCCAGGACGGGGTGAGGAAATTCACGTGAGGGGTGGGCTGTGAGGTTTGGGGCTCGACGACAATCTGCGCCCAGCGTGGCAGCCACTCTCCCTGACGTGCTGCTGGCCGGGCTGACCGTTTTATCATGCAGCTACCGCGGTTGCTGCTGCAGGGGCTGGCGGTGCCAAGGCGGGAGGGACGTGCCTGATGTCAAAGTGCACAAAGGCCGTCTCGAGCGGGCCCACCGTGGCAAAGAGCTCGTTGATGTCGGCGTCCGTCACCGTGTAGTCCAAGTTGGTCACAATCCTGCATCAATCTCGGGGACCAGTTCCAAGGTTCAAGTTTGCGCGGCGCCCTGTGCTGACGCCGGCGCCGATTCGTCCCCCCGAGCCAGCCATCGCGCTCACAGCGTGGAGTTGGCGCCTGGCACGGCGCCGCCCACGTGCGCCGAGCGCGCCCGCCGGATGGGCGCCACGTCCGTGTCGTCAAAGAGGTCGTGCCGCCAGGGCGCGTCGGGGTTGCCCGGGGGCACGTCGCGCCGCAGGTTGCCGCCGCCGCCGCGGCGCCGGGGCGGCCCGCCGCGGCCGCCGCCGCCGTACGCGCCCCCGCCCGCTGGTGGCGCGCCGTAGTCGCCCATGTCCACGTCCTCGTCATACGTGTAGGCTGGCGGGCGGTTCTCCTGTGCACGCCGCGGGGCGGTTTCGCGTGGCGTCGTGAGTGGCCCCGCTGCAGGTGTGTTGGGCCGCTCGGATGGCCCGTGGACGCCCTTCCAGAGCTGCTGCTGCTCAAGGCGCCCTTGCGCACTGCACTGCCGATGGCTGCTGCTGCTCCCCCCACATGGCGCGGTCGGGTTGTTGCGCGCACCCGCTTGCGCACGGCACCGCCACGGACGCCCAGGCCAGCGTCGACGCCGCGCGGTCTCGCGGGCGCCTGGCGCGGCTGAGCCTGCTGCTGCTGGCGCGGCGGGGCCTGCTGCTGGGGCCGGCGCACGACGACAGCCGCTTGCTTGAGCCCCTTGCGAGCGCCCTCGACGCGGATGCCTCTCGCAGGAGCGCCCGCGGCAGGCTTGGCGCCCGCGCTCTTGCGGACGAGCTTCTTCTTGTTCTCCTCGATCAGAGCGTCCAAGCTCTTGCCTGCGCTCGCAGGGGGAAGAGTCCAAGAGCAGATCGAAATCGTGTGTGTGCGGCCCGCACGGGGCCCCCAGCGCGCGATCGGCGCGCGCGGGAGAGCTGCCTGCGAGGTACAAACGTGCGCCAGCCTCACCGAGCTTGGCCTCCGCGTTGCTCATGCTCGCTGCCTCTTGGCTTGAACTCCAGGGGCAGGCTGCAGAGCTCCAGAGGGGCAGCGCTCGGGTGCTGGCGCTGGTGCTGAGGACTGCGGCAAACTCCTGAACCCGTCGGCACGCTGATGCAGATGTGTGCATGGCCGAGCGCAAACCCCAGTGGTGATCAAGCGAGCGCCGCAGCGTGAGCAGCGTGTCAGGAGTGTGGTGCTGCTGTCGTAGTCTCCTGCAGCACCACCAGCACCAGCAGCAGAGGGGGGCTTCTGACAGTCAGCTCGAGGGCGAGCTCCCCACTCCTCGCGCGCGATGGCGCAGCGGGAGGACCCGCTGTCCACGATGCGGACGCACGGTGACCCGGACGAGGTGCGCGCTGCGTCTGACCTGGTGGATCAGCTCCACGCTGCCGGGAGCGAGCGTGCAACCCCAGCTTCTCGCCATCGTGCAGCGCACGCTCCTCTCTAGCATCCGGCTTGATGCAGCTCTCAGTAGCACGAGGGCCAGGGTGTAGCTGCTCCACCACTGGCACCATTGGGACGTCGCTCCGGGCGGGGAGGAAGGTGGCGTCGTCGTCACGCGGATGATGCTCCTCGTGCCAACGCCTGCAGGACATGGACGACCTGACGGCGCAGCTGGAGAACGCGCTCAACGCCCACACCGGGGACACGGGGGACGACTACGACCTGGGCGACGGCGCCGACCTCCCGCACGGCCTGGACAGGTGCTCCTCCCCTGGCAGGCCAGCGCCTCACCAGCGGGCCCCACCAGCCGCTGCACCACCAGCAAGCATACCAAACGCCCCCCTCCACCCTCTCCTCCTGCCCGCAGATACCGCATGCTCAACGACGAGCCGGACCACGGCCTGCTCCCGCACGGCCTGGGCGGCCACGTGCCCGGGCTGGACCACCCCAGCCTCACCTACGGCCACCTGGTCGGCCCCTCGGCGCACGAGGACCACGGCTTTGGCGCCGCGGCAGCCGCAGCGGGTGCGGCGACCGCAGCGGCGGGCGCCTCCGACCCGTTCGGCGTGTCTGCCGGGGGGGGCGACCACGGCGGCAGTAGCGTGCCGGCCGCGGCGGGCCCGTCGGGCGTGGACGGCGGCGGCGCGGCGGCGGGGGCGTCGTCGTCGGGGGCGGGGGCGGGCGGCGCGGCGGGGCAGGGGGCGAGAGCGGGCGCGGCGCAGCAGGTGCGGGCCATCATTGCCTGTCGCGGTTTCGCGGTGCCGCAGCCCGCCGACCATGATCATGCCCTTCGGCTTGTGACGCTGCTGCCTGGGGGGAGGGCATGTGCCTTGTGGGCGCAGGTGCGGGTGCAGCAGCCCATAGCGTTCAGCGTGTCGGACCCGGTCAAGCGCGACGCCGCCGGGCTGTTTGGGCTCAAAGGTGTGCGTGCGTTGGATTGGCGTCCGTTTGGACACCTCGGTGGGGGCAGAGCCCAGCTGCCGGGCGTATCAGATGTCTCGCAGCGCAGAGGCACGGAGGAGGTGTGTTTGAGTCATGCGCCTCCAGCACGCGCCGCAGCGGGCCACGCTTCAGCGCAGCGATCTGGTCGGCGTTCGTGCGGAGGGTTGCAGACCGCTGCTGCGCGCTGGTGCACCAGACGGGAAGCGTGGCGCGCGGCGTGGCACTGTCGTGAAGCGTGGTGCCTGCGGCGCTTGCGGCACCCCACGCGCGCTTTGGCGTGCGTGCGGGCCGCCTCAGGGCACGTGACGTACCTGGTGACGAGCCAGCTGCTGGTGCGGCTGGAGGGTTACACGCGCGGGCCCAAGTTCAGCGTGCGGCGGCGCTTCCGCGACTTTGTCGCGCTGGCCGACCTGCTCAAGGTGACTTGGGCGAGGGGAAAGGGGAGGGGAAGGAAGGGCACTTGGGGGGAGGGGCGGGAAGGAAGGGCATGTTGTCGCGCTGGCCGACCTGCTCAAGGTGAGTTGGGGGTGAGAGAGGGGGGAAGGGAGGCAAGGAAGGGAAGGTTGGGGAGGCGAGGGAGCGCGTGGGGACAGGGACGATGGACGGGCGCCGACCGATTGGGCTGACTGCAGCACCAGGCAACTCCAGTGGACGCCTTGGCTGCACCGCGTCCGCTATCAGTTGGCGTGCATGCGTTGAACTGAGTCGCCGGTAGCCGGAGGACGACATTTTGGCGACGTCGTGCGGCGCGCGCTCGCAGGCGCGGTTCCGGGGGCACTTTTTGCCGCCGCGGCCCGAGAAGAACGCCGTGGAGGGGCAGCGCATGACCGAGGCCTTTGTGGAGGAGCGGCGCGGCGCGCTGGAAAAGTACCTCAACCGCCTCGCGCAGCACCCCGTGGTGGCGGTGTCGCAGGTGGGTGGCAGAGGCAGAGTGGAGGCGGGCAAACGGACATTTGGAAGTGCGGGGCGGAAATGTGCGTGCGCCTGGC
>VFQP010003374.1_pt1 | contig 16277 bp, 16 predicted proteins | sample 3512351 | NCBI WGS metagenome assembly VFQP01 (sample SAMN10412372, study PRJNA504923) | tailings metagenome | isolation source: Relicate 1 Philex TSF1 revegetated site | place: Philippines: Tuba, Benguet | collected 2017-08-29 | reverse complement strand
GGTCCTTGTCCTGCGCGATCGACTCGGACACCGCGCTGGTGCTGTCGACCTCGGCGGCCCAGATGCGCCGTTGCCGCGAGCCCCAACCCAGTTGCACCAGGCTGCCCGACGTCAGACGGCGGTAGGGAATGTTGCGCGCCACGGCGGCGTCCACGATGCAGCCCGTGCTGGGGCCCAGGCGCACGTCCTCATCGAGCGCACGCAACCGCTGGATGGCGGCCTCGACATCGAAACCCAGCGGCTCGCCCGCACGCACCGCAGCCAACAGTTCGCGCGCAAGATCGAAGGCCAGCCGGCCCACCACCTCTTCGCTGTACTGCGCCACCACCTGGAACACGCCGGTTTCCAGCGTGGACGCGACGCGGCGGAAGGTCACCGGGCAACCGGCCTGGGCCTGCAAGGCCAGGGCCACATCGGCGAGCACGTGGGCGAGCGACAGGCGCTCCTGCGGATTGCTCGGCTGCAGCGCGCCGACGGCGGGGAAGAGTTCGCGCAGCCGCCGCTCGAAGCCCGGGAGCCCATCGAGGTCGAGTTCGTCCGTTTCGCAGGCCACGATGGCCTCGATGCAAGTGTGGCGGCTCCAGAGGTTGGGGCCACGCAGGGTCCGGATGCGGGAAACGTGCATGACGGCGGATGAATGGGTTGAAACGGTTGGGCGGCTCAGGACACGGGAACAGGCGCGGAGGCTTCGGCGGGCTCGGGCGTGGCGGCCGCGGGAAAGCCGCAGGTCTCCATGCCGGCGGCGATCAACTCCGGCGAGACCGCCAGCGCCCAGGCGGCTGCGGCCACGGCCAGCAGCGTGTGCAGGCCGAGTTCTTCGGCCAGGCGCTGAACGACCGCCGCATCGAGCTTCACCCGATGGGCCTTGCGCACGCCTTCGGCGAGCACCAGCGCGCCGTCGGACACCGACACGGTTCGAAGACCCAGGGCCCGGTGCTTCTCCAGCAGGGAGGAGGCGCCGTCGAGCCCGTAGAAGATCACGTCCCCATCGCACAGGCTGGCCATCTGCGCCACGCGCTCGTCGTCGGCGTTGAGCACAGCCACGCCGTCGGGCAGCACCACATCGACCTGGGTGCGCAGCACGCGGTAGAGCTGGTCCACATCGCGCACGTCGTAGCGCTCCAGGCCTTCGAGGTCGTCGAGGTCGGTCACCACACCCACGGCGCAGCGATCGTAGGCCAGGCCATCCTCCAGGATGGCCGCGGCGCCGTTCTCGAGCACCACGGCATCCACCTCACGGTTCATCAACAGGCGCTGGCCGGCGTCCCAGTGGGCGCTGGGGCGGGCGTCGACCTTGCGGGTGCCGAGGAACAGGCCGTCGCGGCACGCCAGGCCGACCTGGTGTCCGCTCAGGTGCAGCAACCAGGCCACCAGGCGGGCGATCGCGCCGCCATGACGCGAACCGGCCACACCGACGACCGGCACGCGGCCGTTGCCGCCTTCGTCGAACAGGTGATCCACGATGGCGCGCCCCACGGGCCGCGACATGCCGGTGGCGGGCTTGAGGTGCATCAGCAGTCCGGGGCCGGCATTGACCTCCACCACCGCACCGCCCTGCGCCTGAAGAGGGCGCCCGATGTCCTGCGCGACCACGTCGATCCCCGCCACGTCGAGCCCCACGACCCGGGCGGCCAGCGACACCGCGTGCGCGACCTCGGGGTGGACGTCGTCGGTGCAATCGATCGACACATTGCCGCTGCGCTGTATCAGCACGCGGCGTCCGGCCACCGGCACCGCCTCGCCCGACAGGCCCTGGCGCTCCAGCAGCAGGCGCATGACAGGCTCGCGCTCCAGCCGGATGGTTTCGAGCGGGAATTCCTCGGCTTCGCCGCGGCGTGGGTCGTTGTTGAGCTGGCTGTCGATCAGCTGCGCGACGGTGGAACGGCCATCGCCGACGACCGAGAGGCTTTCGCCCCGCGCAGCCGCGACCACACGCCCGCCCACGACCAGCAGGCGGTGTTCGTCGCCGCGCACATAACGCTCGACCATCACCTCGCTGCCTTCGGCATCTGCGACAGAAAAGGCTTTCTCGATGTCATCGCGGTCGGACAGGTCCAGGCTCACGCCGCGGCCATGGTTGGCGTCCGAGGGTTTGACGACCACCGGCAAGCCGATGTCCTGTGCGGCCTCCCAGGCGGCCTGCGGACTGTCGACCACCTGGCCTTCGGGCACGGGCACGCCGCAGGCGGCCAGCAGGCTCTTGGTGAGGTCCTTGTCGTGGGCGATGTTGCCCGCAATGGCGCTGGTGTGGTCCGTCTCGGCGGTCCAGATGCGGCGCTGGCGTTTCCCGTGGCCGAGCTGCACCAGGTTGCCGTCGTTCAGGCGCAGGTGCGGTATGCCGCGATCCGTGGCGGCGGCCACGATGGCGGCGGTGCTCGGCCCCAGATAACTGCGGTCGATCTGCTCGACGATGCGAGCCACGGCACCGGACACATCGAAAGCCGTGGCGTCGCCACGCTGGTGGATGGCGGCCAGCAGCAAGGCATGCGCCTCGGCCAGCGCCGTGCGTGCCACGGCCTCGTCGCGCGCGCGAAACACCATGCGGTAGACACCCCGCCGGGTGGTTTCGCGGGTCTGACCGAAGCCGGTGGGCATGCCGGCCAGGTTGAGCAACTCGATGACGACGTGTTCGAGGATGTGACCAGCCCAGGTGCCTTCGCGCAGGCGTTCGATGAAGCCACCGCGCTCGCCCACGCCGCAGTGGTGCTCTTCCAGAGCGGGAAGCCATGCGAGCAGGCAGTCGGTCAGGCCGGGCAGCTTGTTGGACGGCAGATCCTCGAGGTCGCCGAGGTCCAGCCACACCTCGAGCACCGAGCGGTACGTCCAGATGTTCGGTCCGCGCAGGTAGTTGATGCGCAGCAGCGTGATGTCGTGTCGAGAGCTCATGTCTCCAGCGGGACTTGTGTTTCTGGCCAGCGGATGTTGCACCGCGATGGCGTCAGGGAAGTTCGATGCTTCAGCGGTTTCGAACCCGACATCGGTGAAAATGCCATGCTCTCAAGTGAGAGCATGCCCGTTCTCGCGGTAGACGCCACGCAGCCATCTTCACCATGCTTTCACAAAATCCAGCTGAACCCTCAGCTCGAGGCGCCGAATCTGTGCGAAATGCCCAGCGGATCGCGTTGAACCGGCTGGGGGGCGATGATAGCGCCGTCGCCACTTTGGCGCTGGACTTGGACGAGCATTTACATTTCCGCACAAGGACGTTGTTGTTACGCCGCGATCGGCTGGTGCTGGAAGACCAAGCCTGGGTCCTGACCGCCGACATGGAACTGCGTCTGGGCGACCACGCCGGCGTCGGTGTGCTGGAGTTGATGAACGCCCAGGGCCGCCTCGCCGTCTGGCGTTTCACCCTGGCGGCGCAGCCTCGGGCGGCTCGCCTGGTGGAGCAGTTCGAGCGTGTGATCGCGCAGCTCGACCAGACCCGCCAGTCCCTGGACGAACCCGCCCGCACCTGCCCGCAATGCCAGGCCACCCTGGCGTCCGACGCCGACGAATGCCCCGACTGCGCGCTGGAAGCCCAGCAGGCCCCTCCCTCGACATGGGTATTGCTGCGCCTGTGGCGCTTTGCACGCCCCTACCGTTGGACGCTTTTCTCGGGCTTTGCGCTCACACTGGCTTCCACCGCCGCCACGCTGGTCCCGCCCTACCTCACCATCCCGCTGATGGACCGGGTGCTGATCCCGTTCCAGAACGGCCAGGCGATCGACACCGGCCTGGTGTTGCTGCTGCTCTCGGGCTTGCTGGGTTCGGCCCTGCTGGCCTGGGGCCTGGGCTGGGCGCGCACCTGGCTGTTGGCGGTGGTGTCCGAACGCATCAGCTCCGACCTGCGCACCACCACGTTCGACCACCTGCTCGAACTCTCCCTCGACTACTTCGGCAGCAAGCGCACCGGTGACCTGATGGCGCGCATCGGCAGCGAGACCGACCGCATCAGCGTGTTTCTCTCCCTTCACGCGCTGGACTTCGTCACCGACGTGCTGATGATCAGCATGACGGCGGTGATCCTGTTCTCCATCAACCCCTGGCTGGCGCTGGTGACGCTGCTGCCGCTGCCCTTCATCGGCTGGATGATCCACCTCGTGCGCGACCGCCTGCGCACCGGCTTCGAGAAGATCGACCGCGTCTGGGGCGAGGTCACCAATGTGCTGGCCGACACCATTCCGGGCATCCGGGTGGTGAAGGCCTTTGCGCAGGAAGCGCGCGAGGCGCGCCGCTTCAAACGCGCCAACGAGCACAACCTCGCCGTCAACGACCGCATCAACAAGACCTGGTCGCTGTTCACGCCCACGGTCACGCTGCTGACGGAAATCGGCCTGCTGGTGGTGTGGGCCTTCGGCATCTGGCTGGTCAGCCGGAGCCAGATCACGGTGGGCGTGCTCACCGCCTTCATTGCCTACATCGGCCGCTTCTACGGCCGGCTCGACTCCATGAGCCGCATCGTCTCGGTCACGCAGAAAGCAGCGTCGGGCGCCAAGCGCATCTTCGACATCCTCGACCACGTGTCCAACGTGCCCGACCCCGCGCAACCCGTGCCTCTGACGCAGGTGAAGGGCGGCCTGGACATGGAGGACGTGAGCTTTCGCTACGGCAGCCGAACCGTGATCCGCAACCTCAGCCTGCAGATCCACCCCGGCGAGATGATCGGGCTGGTCGGACACAGTGGCTCGGGAAAGAGCACGCTCGTCAACCTGCTGTGCCGCTTCTACGACGTGAGCGACGGCGCCATCCGCATCGACGGCGTGGACATCCGCCGCGTCGCCGTGGCCGACTTCCGGCGCCACATCGGGCTGGTGCTGCAGGAACCCTTCCTGTTCTTCGGCACCATCGCCGAGAACATCGCCTATGGCAAACCCGGCGCCACCCGCGCCGAGATCGTGGCCGCCGCGCGCGCCGCGCATGCGCACGAATTCATCCTGCGCCTGCCCCAGGGCTACGACTCGCTGGTGGGCGAACGCGGCCAGGGGCTCTCCGGCGGAGAACGCCAGCGCATCAGCATCGCGCGGGCGCTGCTGATCGACCCGCGCATCCTGATTCTGGACGAAGCCACCTCGTCGGTCGACACCGAGACCGAGAAGGAAATCCAGAAGGCGCTGGACAACCTGGTGCAGGGTCGCACCACCATTGCCATCGCGCACCGCCTCTCCACCTTGCGCAAGGCCGACCGCCTGGTGGTGATGGACCGCGGCCAGGTCGTCGAGATCGGCCCGCACGACGAGCTCATGGCCTTGCGCGGGCACTACTGGCGCCTGTACGAGGCGCAGGCCCGCAAGGAGCAGGAGGCCGCCGCCCTGCTCGACGCGGACGCACCGGAGGCATCGACATGAACGACCCCGCCGCCCACCCGCCCTGGCAACTGCAACGCAACCCTTTCGGCCGCCTCGTGCTCACCGACGGCAGCGGCGAAGCGCACGTGGGTGTGGTGCCGGTGCGCGCCTTTCCCATCGGCGCCCCCGACGAAGGTCTGTCCCTCCTCGGCAGCGACGGGCACGAGCTGGTCTGGGTGGAGCGCCTCTCGGCGCTGCCGGCGGAGCTGCGCCGCCTGCTGGAAGAAGAACTGGCGCAGCGCGAGTTCACGCCCATGATCCAGCGCATCGAGGCGGTGTCCACCTTCTCCACGCCCAGCACCTGGCAGGTGGCCACCGACCGGGGCACCACCAGTTTCGTGCTGCGCAGCGAGGACGACATCCGCCGCCTCGAAGGCCAGGCGCTGCTGATCCAGGCCAGCCACGGCGTGAGCTTCGCGGTGCGCGACCGGATGGCACTGGACGCGCACTCACGCCGGCTTCTGGACCGGTTTCTCTGACGGGCCTTTTTCAGCCGCGCACGAAGAGCGTGACCAGGGGTTCGTCGCCCACCTGCCGGCTGCGGTGGCCGTGCACCGCCGGGTCGAAGGTCGCGCCTTCGGGCAGGGTGTCGGCCGAGTAGAAATGCTGCCCGGCGCGAAAGGCGCGCCAGCTGCCGTCCTGCAGTCCGATCTCCATGCAGCCTTGCAGCACGAACAGCCACTGGGCATCGGCCGTGCAGTGGAACTCGCTGCGAAAACCCACCGGGCTCTCGCGCAACTGGCACGCCGTGGCCGGCAGCAGGGCCGAGAGCCGGGCCGCGGGCGAACCCTCCGTGAGCGGAATCACCGTCTCGCGAAAACGGGCGATGCCATCGGTGTCGGTGTACAGGATCACCTGTGTGAATGTGCTCAAGGGAATCTCCAGAATCGGCCCGCTGTTGTACCAGAGGCGCGCGTTTTTTCGCTCACACTACGCACCATGAGAGTTTTGCTTGCCGAAGACGACGCCATGCTGGGTGCCAGCATGGACCGGGGCCTGCGCATGGCCGGCTTTGCCGTGGACTGGGTGCACGACGGCCTGAAGGCGCAGACCGCGCTGCAGGACCAGGCGTACGACGTGCTGCTGCTCGACATCGGCCTGCCCGGCCAGGACGGCCTGCAGTTGTTGCACTGGCTTCGCACGGAAAACCTGCCGGTCCCCGTGCTGGTGGTGTCGGCGCGCGATGCGGTGGGCGATCGGGTGGCGGGCCTGAACCTGGGCGCCGACGACTACCTCACCAAGCCGTTCGACCTCGACGAACTGGTCGCGCGCATGCATGCCGTGGCTCGGCGCGCCCATGGCCGCGCCAGCGCCGAACTGCACCTGGGTCGGCTGACCATGCGGCCGCTGCGGCGCGAGGCCCTGCTCGACGGCCAGCCGGTGAGCCTGTCCATGCGCGAATACGACCTGCTGCTGGCCCTGATGGAGCGGCCCGGCAACGTGCTCTCGCGCGAACAGTTGGAGAGCCAGCTGTACGGCTGGCAGGACGAGGTGGCCAGCAACGCCGTCGAGGTGCACGTGCACCACCTGCGCCGCAAGCTGGGCAGCGCATGGATCAAGAATGTGCGCGGGGTGGGCTACAAGCTGGTCGAGCCTGGATGAGCGCTGCACCGGGTCGCCCCAAGCAAGCTCGCACCGCAGTGCGAAGCACGAAGGTATTCGAATGAACTCGATACGCCAGCGCTTGCTGATCTGGCAGATCACCGCGCTGGTGATCACCTCCGTCCTGGTCAGCGCGCTCACCTACCTGCTGGCCTGGCAGGGATTCAACCGCGTGCGCGATTTCGGCATGGAGCAGATCGCCCACTCCGTGGTTCGGCACGGCGTGCGTCCGCACAGCTGGGCGCTCGAACGCCCCCTTCACGCCGACCCACTCGCCTCGGCCCGCCCGCCACCGCAGGACAGGCCTCCGCCCTGGGTGACGGACGACCTGGGCCGGTTCATCAGCCAGATCTGGTCGCCCCAGGGCAAGCTGCTGTACGCCTCGGTCGATGGCGTCGGTCCGCCCCTTCAGGCGCCCGGCTTTCACGACGTCCAGTGGGCAGGTGAGGACTGGCGCGTGTACACACTGGTCGATGACGAGGAAATCGTCCAGGTGGCCAAGACCTCGAGCGACCGGGCCAGCAATTTTGCCGAGCTGGTGCCCTGGCTGCTGGTGCCCACGGTGCTGTTGGTGCTGGTGCTGAGCGCGTTGATCCACGCGGCGGTGAGCCGCGCGCTCAAGCCCCTGGATCTGCTCGGCCGCGACATCCACCGGCGCGACGGCAAGGACCTGCGCCCCGTGCCCACGCAGGGCCTTCCAGCGGAGCTCACGCCGCTGGCCCAGGCGCTGAACCAGTTGCTGCAACGGGTGGATGACTTGCTGACGGGTCAGCGCCGCGTGCTGGCCGATGCCGCGCACGAACTCAACACGCCGCTGGCCGCCGTCAAGCTGCAGGCCCAGCTGGCGCGGCGCTCGGACGAAGTGCACCGCGAAGCCGCGCTCGACGAACTCGACAAAGGCATCGAGCGCAGCACCCATCTGGTGGCCCAACTGCTGCAGATGGCCCGGCTGGAGCCCGACGTGCACGCGCGCCATCCCGGGCCGGTGCGCTGCGATCAACTGGCGGCCGAGGTGGTGGCGGCGTTTTCCGCGCGGGCCGACGCGCGCGGCATCGACCTCGGCCTGGAGACGAGCGACGCCGCCACGGTGCGCATGGACCCGGAGGACCTGCGCGTGCTGCTCAACAACCTGGTGGACAACGCCCTGCGCCACACGCCCGCGGGCAGCCGGGTCGACATCCACGTGCGGCAGGTCGGCGAGCGCGTCACGATCACCGTCGACGACAACGGCCCGGGCATTCCCGAGGCCGAGCGCGCGCGCGCGGTGCAGCGGTTTGCGCGCCTCAACCCGCAGGACAGCACCGGCAGCGGCCTCGGGCTGGCCATCGTGACGCGGATCGCTGAACACAACGGCGGCCACATCGAGCTGGCGGACAGCGCGGGTGGCGGTTTGTCGGTGGTGGTGCAACTGCGGGCGCACCGCGCCTCCGAGCACCCCGGTTGATCCTGTTGTGGGGCGGCGTGATTGCCGTTTCTGACCACAAACAACCCTGTTGGCCGTGCTGCGTTTCGGTTTCCACAACAATGGGCGCTTCCAGACCTCCACAGGAACCCCATGGACCGCCTTGCCTCGATGCGAGCCTTTCAGAAAGTGATCGACGAAGGCGGCTTTGCGGCCGCCGCCCGGGCGCTGGACCTGTCGCCCGCCGTGGTGACGCGCCTGGTGGCCGACCTGGAAGAACACCTGGGCACGCGCCTGCTCCACCGCACCACGCGGCGCGTGTCGCTCACGGAGGCGGGTGACGCCTACCTGGATCGCGTGCGCCTGATCCTGCAGGAGCTGGACGAGGCCCATGCGCTGGTGAGCTCGCACACGAGCGAACTCGCGGGGGTGCTGCACCTGCTGGCGCCACCGGTCCTGGCCTCGCATGTGCTGGCACCGCTGGTCAGCGGCTTCCGGCAGGCCTACCCCAAGATCCTGCTCGACATCGACGTCGAGTCGCACCGCGAACCCCCGATCGAGGACTACGACATCACGCTCATGGGCGCGAACGACAGCTTCGACGCCAACGTGATCGCGCGCAAGGTGATCTCCACCGAGGCCGTGCTGCTGGCGTCGCCCGGCTACTTGAAACGCAAGGGCATGCCGCAGACACCGGAAGACTTGAGCCAGCACGACTGCCTGCGCCTCAAGCCCACCACCGGCCGCAGCCGCACCTGGCGCCTGCTGCACGCGCTGGACGTCGACCGGCATGTGGACGTCGACATCCAGCCGGTGCTCTGGGCCAACCACAACGACACCCTGATGCACGCGGCGCTGGACGGTGCGGGCATCACCTCGACCACGGTGGAGCTGGCCGCCCCGCTGCTGCAGAACGGCGACCTGGTGCGCGTGCTCAACCCCTGGATCACCGGCCGCCTCACCATGTACGCCGCCCTGCCCAGCCGCAAGTTCATGCCACGGCGCACCCAGGTGTTCCTGGACTACCTCACCGAGCAGACCCGCATGCGGGTCGGCAGCGCGCTCGCCACCTGCGAGAGCTGCTGAGCGGGCCTGTACACAAGGCGTTACACCTTCGCGGGGCGTGTTCAACCCCGTCGTGCGGTCTGGTTCGTTTCAACCGGCTCCATCCACTTCAACCGGAGCCCGCATGAAACCCCTGCCCGCCGTTCGCACCACCCTCGCCCTGGTGGCCGCCCTCGCCTCGCTGACCGCCCTGCCCGCCCACGCCGTGGGCGGCCTCGCCGACGTGCAGGTCATCGACCGCGACAGCGGCGAGACCCTCACCGTCTACCGCCACCAGGGGGAGCACTGGGTGGCCGGGCGCCCCGGTGCGCGCTACGCGGTCTCGGTGCGCAACGCCACGCCTGGCCGCGTGCTCAGCGTGGTGTCGGTCGACGGCGTGAACGTGATCTCGGGGGAAACCGCCCACTGGCGGCAGACCGGCTACGTGCTCTCGCCCTGGCAGCAGCACGCCATCAACGGCTGGCGCAAGAGCGACACCGAGGTGGCGGCGTTCCACTTCACCGCGTCCAGCGATTCGTACGCCGAGCGCACCGGCCGGCCGGCGCACGTGGGCGTGGTCGGCGTGGCGGTGTTCCGCGAAAAGCCGCTGCCGCCGCCGCCCGCCGTGGCCCCATCGCCCATGCTGCGCGAGCAGGGCGCGGCGCAGGAGAGCCGCTCGTCCGCCCCTTCTTCCAGCGCCGCCGACGCCACGGCAGCCGCCCGCCCGCGCCTGGGCACCGGCCACGGCGACCGAGAGACCTCGGTGGTCAGCCACACCACCTTCGAGCGCCGCAGCCAGCGCCCCGACGAGCTCATCCGCATCCGCTACGACAGCCGCGAGAACCTGGTGGCCATGGGCATCATCCCGACGCAGCCCATGCCGCCGAGACCCAATCCCTTCCCGGGCAAAGTGTCTCCTGGCTACGCACCCGACCCCAGCTGAAAGGACCCAGTCACCATAATCTCGGGCATGACCGAGCCCGCCGACGAAGCGCTGATGCTGGCCTATGCCGGCGGCGACGCGCGCGCGTTCGAAACGCTGTACGACCGCCACGCCCTGCCGGTGTGGCGCTTCGTGCAGCGCAGCGTGCGCGACAGCGCCCTGGCGGACGACCTGGTGCAGGACGTGTGGTTTTCGTTGCTGCGCCACGCACCCGACTACCAGCCGCGTGCGCGGTTCCGCACCTGGCTGTTCACGCTGGCGCACCACCGCATGGTGGACCACTGGCGCACGCACAAGCACCACACCAGCCTGGATGCCGACACCGAAGAAGGCGCGGCGCTGGTGGAGACGCTGGCGGCCGATTCGGGATTCGGTCCGGTGCGGCAATTGCAATCGCGCGAGCAGGCGCAGGCACTGCTCGACGCGCTGGCCGCCCTGCCACCGGTGCAGCATGAAGCCTTCCTGCTGCAGGCCGAGGGTGGCCTGAGCGTGGCCGAGATCGCACTGGCCACCGGTGTGACCCACGAGACGGCCAAGAGCCGCCTGCGCTACGCGCGCGAACGCCTGCGCCAAACGCTGGAGACCCTGGCATGACACGCGAAGACCCTCTCATCGAACGCTACCGCGAAGCCAATGCGCTGGACCCGGCGCGGCCCTCGGACAGCGTGCGCGAGAACGTGCTGGCCCGCGCGCGCGCCGTCGCGAATGCGCCCGCCGGCAAAGCCCGCCCGGCAGCGGCCAACGACGCGTTCTGGCGCTGGCGCGCGCTCGGCGGCCTGGCGGTGATCGGCCTGGCCACGATGGTGGTGCTGCAGTTCGATCGCGGCACCCCGGAAGAACGCGACGCGGTGCGGGCACCAGCGGCACCGCGCGCCACCGCGCCGGCGGCCGAACCGTCGTCCACGCCATCCGTCCCACCCGCACCCGCCCCTTCAGCGCCACCCGTGTCCGCCACGCCGCCACCCCGGCCTGCACCGCCCGTTGCCGCGAAACCCGCGGCGCCTCCACCGCCACCCCCTGAGGCGCGTGCGCGGTCCGCCGAGTCGGTGGCACCTGCTCCTGCTCCGGCCCCCGCCAGGGCACAGGACGGCGCCGCCGACGCCATGAGCGAAAGCGCACCGGCGGCCCGCTCACAGGCTCGACCGGAAGCCCAGGGCGCGCTGGCGCGCGAGGTCGACGTCAACGCCGTCGACGCACAAGGCCGCACCGCGCTCATGCGCGCCGCGCTCCAGGGCGACACCGCGCGCGTGCGCCGCCTGCTCGATGCGGGCGCCGACCCCGGGCGGCGCGACCGGGAGGGCCGAAACGCCGCCGACCTGGCGCGCGAAGCCGGTCATGCCGCGGCGCTGTCCCTCCTGGAAGCTGCCAGCGCCGCGCCGCGATGAAGCGCCGCTACCATGCGGCACATGAACACACCGACGCCCTCCTCCGTGCACTTCGGCCACCAGGGCCGGGTGGTCCTCGTCACCGGCGGTGCACAAGGCATCGGCGAAGCCTGCGCGCGCCGCTTCGCGCGTGAGGGCGCGAAGGTGGTGGTGGTCGACATCGCCGACGCGCGCGGCCAGGCCCTGGCCTCCGAACTCGACGGGCTGTTCGTGCGCGCCGATGTCGGCCACCGGCCCGACGTGGACGCTGCGGTGGCGCGGACCCTCGATGCGCACGGTCGCATCGACGTGCTGGTCAACAACGCCGGCATCTTCAAGGCAGCCGACTTCCTGGACATCACCGAAGCCGATTTCGACGCCGTGCTGCGCGTCAACCTCAAGGGCGCCTTCCTCATGGGGCAGGCGGTAGCGCGCGCCATGGTGAAGACCGGGGGCGGCAGCATCGTGAACATGAGCTCGGTCAACGGCGTGCTCGCCATCCCCAGCATCGCCAGCTACAACGTGAGCAAGGGCGGCATCAACCAGCTCACGCGCGTGATGGCGCTCGCGCTGGCCGACCGGGGCATCCGCGTCAACGCGGTGGCGCCCGGCACCATCGCCACCGAACTCGCCGCGCAGGCCGTGCTCACCAGCGAGGACGCGAAGCACCGCATCCTGAGCCGCACGCCCTTGAAGCGCCTGGGCGAACCCGCCGAGATCGCCGACGTGGTGGCCTGGCTCGCCAGCGAGGCGGCCACCTATGTCACGGGCGAGATCGTCACCGTCGACGGCGGGCGCATGGCGCTGAACTACACCGTGCCGGTCTGACCAAGGCTTACACCTGCTTACTGCAGCCTCCGCAGGGTTCTGCATCATCGTGAGAACCCGAGTATGAGAGGAGTCCCATGAAACAGCCCCTGGGTGTGATCGTGACCGCCGCCATCGTCGGCCTGTCGCCCTGCCTCGCCAACGCCACCGAGCGCAAGCCATCCAGCAAAGCGCCGCCGGTGGCTGTCAAGAAAATCGCCAGCCCCGAAGAGGACGCCAGCCCGCGCGGCGACACCCATGTGCACCGCTTTTTCCAGGGCTGGGGCAACGGCATGCAACGCGGCGCCAGCGCGATCGGACTGGACAAGAATCCGCTGGAAGGCCGCCTGCCCGAGCCCCGCAAGCCACTCTTCGGCGGTACGCCCAGACAACACGACCCCTCCGGCCCTTGATGTTCGGGGCCTGCCTCACGCGGGATGCGGCGCGCGCGGCCTGACGACGCGCGCCTCACGGATCGGCAGGTGGATGAGCGCGGCGCCTACGGCCAGCACGATGTCGATGTACCAAACCCAGTCGTAGCTGCCCGTGGCCTCGAACACCTGGCCGCCGAGCCAGGCACCGAGGAAGCCGCCCACCTGGTGCGAGAGCATCACGATGCCGAACAGCATCGCCATGTTGCCGGTGCCAAAGAACTTGGCCACCAGGCCCACCGTGGGCGGCACGGTGGAGAGGAAGGTCAGGCCCATCACGGCCGCGAAGATCAGCATCACGGCTTCGGTCTTGGGCGCGAGCAGGAACACCAGCACGGCCAGCCCACGCGTGGCGTACACCAGCGAGAGCAGCGACTTCATGCGCCAGCGACCCACCGCCCAGCCCATGGCCAGGCTGCCGATGATGTTGAACAGGCCAATGATCCCCAGCGCCCACGCACCCACCGGCGCGGGCAGGCCACAGGCCGCCACCACGCCCGGCAGGTGGGTGGCGAGAAACGCCACATGGAAACCGCAGACGAAGAATCCGGCCGAGAGCAGCAGGTAGCTCGGGTTGCGCACGGCCTTGCCGATGGCCTCGCGCGCAGGCAAGGTCACGGGAGCCGGCGCAGCGCCCGCCCTGGCGGCCGGGCCCGGCCCGCGCAACACCCACGCCGCCGGCAGCGCCAGCAGCACGATCAGGCCGAGCACCTGCAAGGCGTTGGCCCAGCCCAGGCCGAGCGTGAGTGCAGCAGCCAGCGGCGCCATGAGGAACTGGCCGAACGATCCGCCGGCGTTCACGATGCCGGTGGCCATGCCGCGCCGCTCGGGCGGTATCAGGCGCGCGGTGGCGGCCATCAGCACGGATGGGCCGGCCATGCCCGCACCACCGGCCGCGAGCACGCCGATGGCCAGGATCAGCCCCCAGGTGGTCGTCATGAACGGCGTGATGAAGGTGCCCAGCGCCACCAGCGCAATGCCCACGAGCAGTACGCGCCCGGCGCCGATGCGGTCGGCCACGGCACCGGCGAAAGGCTGCGTGAGCCCCCACCAGAGCTGGCCAAAGGCGAACGCCAGGCTGATGCTGGCCACACCCAGGCCGGTGGCGGTGTTCAGCGGCGAGAGGAAGAAGCCCATGGTCTGGCGCGTGCCCATGGTCAGTGCGAAGGCGCCGGCCGCGGCCAGCAGCACGAGCCACCAGACCATCGGCCGGTGTGCAGAGGTGGTTTCAGACTTCATGCGTGTCCTCGTCGTGAAAGGCGGCCAGACCCTGGTCCAGCAGGTCGTGCAGCGCGGCCACGGTGGCCGGGCCAAGCTTCTCGTTGAGCGCCAGCTGCGCGGTCTTCCAGCGCCGTTGTGCCTGCCGGCGCATCTCGCGGCCGTCGTCGGTGATGTGCACGAGGCGGCTGCGCGCGTCGATCCCCGCGCCCATTTCCAGCCAGCCGGCGGCCAGCAGGGGCTGCAGGTTGCGCGTGAGCGTGGAGGCGCCCATGTCCATGCGCCGCGCCAGCTCGCCGGGCGCCAGCGGGCCGAGCCGGTCCACATGGGTGAGCAGCGAGTACTGGGTGATCTTCAGCCCCGAGTTGACCAGGTGCTGGTCGTAGTGCTGCGTCACGCGGCGGGTGAACTGGCGCAGCTTGAAGTTGGTGCAGCCGACCGGTGTGGCGGTTGACGCCTGGGTGTCAGTGGTCATGCAATGATTGTATCTACAATATTTGTATCTGCAATTAAAAAAGGATTCGACATGACCGCCGAACAGATCCAGGCACAGTGGAACCACCAATACGACGAGGTCGTCCAGCGCATGCGCGCTGGCGCCGGCGTGGGTCTGGCCAGACCCAACGACCTGGTGGGAAAGACCGGCCTGCAGCAGATGCAGGCCATGCTCGCGGGCGAGTTGCCCTACCCGCACATCGCCGACACGCTGGATTTCTCGCTGGTGGAAGTGGGCGAGGGCCGCGCGGTGTTCCAGGGCCAACCGCAGCTCAAGCACTACAACCCGCTGGGCTCGGTGCACGGGGGCTGGTACGCTACCCTGCTGGATTCGGCGGTGGGCTGCGCGGTGCACACGGCCATGCCGGTGGGTCGCGCCTACACCACCGCGGAACTGAGCGTGAACATCGTGCGCGCGGCTTCGCACCAGAGCGGACCGCTGCGCGCCATCGGCACGGTGCTGCACGTCGGGCGCCAGCTCGCCACGGCGGAGGGCCGCATCGTCGATGCCGCCGGCAAGCTCTACGCCCATGCCACGACAACCTGCCTGGTTTTCGAGATGCCCGCACAATAGCGCCCATGCGAATCCTCCACACCATGCTGCGCGTGGGCAACCTCCAGCGCTCGATTCACTTCTACACCCAGGTGCTCGGCATGCAGGTGCTGCGCACGTCGGAGAACCCCGAATACAAGTACTCGCTGGCCTTTCTCGGCTACGAGGCCAACCCGGCGCAGGCCGAGATCGAGCTCACCTACAACTGGGGCACCGAGAGCTACGAGCTCGGCACGGCCTATGGCCACATCGCCCTGGGCGTGCCCGACGCCTACGCGGCTTGCGAGAAGATCAAGGCCGCCGGCGGCAACGTGACGCGCGAGGCCGGCCCGGTGAAAGGCGGCACCACGGTGATCGCCTTCGTCACCGACCCCGACGGCTACAAGATCGAGTTGATCCAGCGCGCCGAAAACGCTGGCGGTGCCGGCCTGCGTTGACGCGGCGGAACCGGGCAACGCGCCGCGTTGCAGAGGCGCCGCCTCCACACTTTAAACTCGGGCAGAGATGACCCTGCCCCTGATCACCCTCGTCCTCCTTCCATTTGCCGGCGCCCTGGTGGCGGCATTGCTGCCCTCGAACGCCCGCAACACCGAATCCACACTCGCCGGCGCCATCGCGCTGTTCTGCGCCGTGCAGGCCGCCATGCTGTTTCCGGAGGTGGCTTCCGGTGCGGTGATCCGGCAGGAAATCGCCTGGTTGCCGTCGCTGGGCCTGAACCTCGTGGTGCGCATGGACGGCTTCGCCTGGATGTTCTCCATGCTGGTGCTCGGCATCGGCGCGCTGGTGGTGCTGTATGCGCGCTACTACATGTCGCCGGCCGATCCGGTGCCGCGCTTCTTCTCGCTGCTGCTGGCCTTCATGGGGTCCATGAGCGGGGTGGTGCTGTCGGGTAACTTGGTCCAGCTCGTGGTGTTCTGGGAACTCACCAGCATCTTTTCGTTCCTGCTGATCGGGTACTGGCACCACCGCAAGGACGCGCGTCGTGGCGCGCGCATGGCGCTGACCGTGACCGGCACCGGTGGCCTCTGCCTGCTGGCCGGCGTGCTGGTGCTGGGCCACATCGTGGGCAGCTACGACCTGGACGTGGTGCT
>VFQP010003373.1_pt1 | contig 16279 bp, 21 predicted proteins | sample 3512351 | NCBI WGS metagenome assembly VFQP01 (sample SAMN10412372, study PRJNA504923) | tailings metagenome | isolation source: Relicate 1 Philex TSF1 revegetated site | place: Philippines: Tuba, Benguet | collected 2017-08-29 | reverse complement strand
CCCGCCCCAGCGGCACCCAGGGCGCACCTCTCGCCGCTTGGCCAGCTCCCTCTCCTTGAGCTCCTCCTGCTTGAGCTGCTCCTCCAGCTCACGTTGCCGGTCCAGCTGGTACTTGGTCACCTGCTCGCACGCCACCACACCAGCACGCACGCGTGGCGCGGCGCTGTGCGGCAAGCGCGACCCCCGGCCAGGCGCACTGTGAGAGCGGCCCACTGGCACAGGGCACGTCGTGGCAAGAGTCCTCGAGGCAAGAGCGACCCGCCGCCAGGCGCGCCATCAGGGCGGCGGAGGAAGAAAGGATGGCTCTGCACCCGGTCCCCAGGTGCAGACGCCCGCCCCCGGGCCAGAGTGCGCCGCGTGCCTTTTGCGTGCCGGCCAGGGGCGTCTTGTTCTTGCTGGCGGTCAGCGCGGCCTCCTCCTCCTCCTGCGCGGTTCATGCAGGGAGCGGCGACACGAGCAGGTCAGTAGGCGAGCGCGGCGTGCAGCACGCCGGACGTGCCCCGGCGCTGAACCGCCCCTGGCTGCAGGGGCAGGCTCAGCGAGCTGAGGGTGGCGATACCCCAAGGCGTGCAGGTCCGCAAGCCTTTGACACCTGCAGGCGCTTGAGCTCGGCCTTCTTGGCCGCGGCCTCGGCGCGCTTGCGCTCCTCGTCCTCCTTGCGCTTGTCCTGCGGCGGCAGCAACAGGGAAGGAGAGCATGTGGTGCTGCGCTGCTTCGCCCTCCTCAGACGACGAAGTCGGCGGGGCCGTGTTGCTCTCCTGCCCTGCAGGCTGGCGGCACGCCCGGAGCTGCTGGACGCAGGGCGAGGCGTCCACGCCACGGAGGGCGCACCTGCCGGCTGCTACCCTCGCCGGCCTCGGCCCAGAACTTGTCCTCCTTGTCCTTGGCCGCCTTCTCCTTGGCGGTCTGCACGGCGCCGGAGCATGGAGGGGGAGCGCGTCAGCGCGCGCTGCTCCCCCGCTTGCGCGTTTGCCTCAGCTGCCCTCAACAACGCACCGACTTCTTCTCCGCCTCACGCTCCGCCTTGGCCTCCTTCCTCTCGTTCTGCACACGGATTCTCCCCATCAGCGTAGCTGTGCGCTGCTCTTCACACGCGTGAGGTGCGGCTCCCGTCAGAGATTGGAAGCCGAAGACCTGAACCTTCCGGCCTTGACGCCACGCTCAGCCGTGCGCACGACGCCACGCAGACATTCACCTTGCCCATGGTGTCCTCCTCCTGAGGCCTCGCTGCGTGCTCGCTGCTCGCGCTTCTCCTGCTGCTCGCGTGATCTGCTCTGGAGGAGGTGGGGCCTTGCTTTTCAGGCAGCAGGAGCTTCCCGTCGAGAAAAAGACTAAGACTCGACTGGTGGTGCGCCGGACGCTGCTGCTGTCCGCGAGCTGCGACCTCGAGGGTCTTGATCGCCATGCGAGCGGGCGCCGCCGTCAAGCGTCAGAAGCAGCAAGATGGGCGGCAAGCGTCAGGGCGGCGATGGAGGCGGGCACAGGGGCGGTGGCCGCCATGGTGGTGGAGGAGGAGGCGGCAGCAACAAGAAGCACAAGTACATGCCGGTGCGCCGGGACAGCCGGACCGCGCTCGTGCGCTGCACCTCTCTGCCAGTGCAGCGCCTTGAGATAGCTGCAGCGTCACGCGCGCGGCGTGCGCCCCACGGCCCTGACACGCAGAGCCCAAAGACCAGCCGGGCGCTGCCGGAGAAGGCGCGCGGGCTCATCATCACGTGCGACAACGGGCGCGAGGAGCGCACGCTGCAGGAGCTCACGCCCGTGGTGGAGGAGGTGCGCGCGCCGCAGCAGCGTTCCTGGGGGTGCGCGGCGCGCAGCGCGCAGGCCACAGGTCGCCCAAGGGGCGCTGCCGCGATGCTCCTCGAACGCAACGCCCGCCCTGCCCCCCTCTGCAGCACTACGACAAGCTCTTAGCGTCCAAGGGCGGCAGTGCGCCCGCCCCCGCCAAGGAGGAGGACAAGCCTGCGGGCGACATCGCGGCGGCGCTGGCGGCCGAGGTGGCGCAGCTCAAGGACAGGTCGCAGAAGCGGTTCAAGAGCTACAACACGGGCGTCAAGGGCTGCACCTTTCTCGAGTTCCCCTCCGAGCCAGGTGGGCGGCGTGGGGCGTCGGGGCGTCGGGGCCGCTCGCGGTTGTGTCTGGCGGCGGCCGCGCAAGCGAGCGAGCGGCTCGCACGCGGGTGCCAAGCGAGGGCGCAGAGGCGAGCGCCGCGGCTGTTGTCGTCACGGCCACACAGCCGCTTGCCGATGCAAGTTTCTGCGGCCAGCAGCGGCCGTTGCACGTGGCGCTGCATCCCGTCCCGGCAGCCCTGCCCACTTCTTCGCGCACGCCACCCGCCTGCCGCGCGCAGCGTTCCCGGCGCCCGCCGACGTGGTGGCGTCCATCTGCGAGGAGGCGCTGGCCACCAAGGTGCTGCGCAGCCGCTTCGTGCACCGGCTGCTGCCCGTCACGCACTCGTGCTTTGCCGGCCTGGACGAGATGAAGGCGCTGGCGCCCGCCGTGCTGGCGCCAGAGTTCCCAAAGGGTGAGCGTGCTTGGGAGGGCAGTGACGGTGGTGGCGGTGATGGTGGGGTCCCGGCCAGAACCAAGCACGTGGCCGCTCGCCCTGAGGCGGTGCACGCACCGCCGCCGCGCTACGCCGCTGCACGTAGTTTGCCGCAACTTGCTGTCGCGCACCCATGCATGCGCTCACGGCTGGCACCTCTCTCCGCACCCCCGTCGGCTGGCTGGGCTGTTTGCTTCCCCGCCCGCAGAGCTGCCCGAGGGCGAGGAGGGCACGGCGTTTGCCGTCGAGTACGAGCACCGCAGCGCCGAGAAGCTCGACCGCCTCGCCATCATCAACGCCTTTGTCGACAACATCCCCACGCCGCCGCACAAGGCGCGTGCTGCTTTGTGGCTTGGTGTTGTTCCAGCGCCTGACGGCCAGCGGCGCGCACAGAGACCTGTCGTCTTTGGAGCGGGTGTCGCACCTGGGGGGCGTGCCGGGCCGCCCTCGCTAGGCGCTGGCGGGCTTGCTAGACGAGCGCAGCGGGCGTTGCTCCACACGCTCAGCGGTGGTTGCTTCCACTCGGCAGTGCCGGCCGGCAGCGCCGCAGCGTGGCCCCGCACGGGGGGAGATGATCACCCTGCGCTCGCGTGCTGCTGCTGTTGTGGCGCTGCTGCTGCGCGCGCTGTGCAGGTGAACCTCAAGGGCGCGACCAAGACCATCATTGTGCAGATGGTGCGCAACGCGTGCGGCGTGAGCGTGGTGACGCGGTACCGTGAGCTCAACAAGTTCAACCTGCGCAAGTGCGCCGAGGTGAGGGACACCAGGAGCACACTGAGGGACACCAGGAGCACACGGGTGGGCGGGAGGGCGCTGCTGGGCGGCCCCGAGCTGTGCGCTGCGGTGAGCCGTGTGTGGGCGAGGTGGCACCGAGCGGAGGTGAGGGGCAGGAGGCGGGGGGGGGCGCTGTGATGACCTGTGCGGTGGGCGGGGCCTGGAGGGCTCTGGAGGGCTGCGTGTGCGGTGGGCGAGGTGGCGCCGAGGTGAGGGGCAGGAGGCGTGGTGATGAAGCGTGTGGTGGGCGAAGGCGGGGTTGTCGAAGGGAGAGCACAGGCGGGGCGCAGTTTGTGGCAGGGCCTCGCTGCCACGCACCCTGGGACAGGCGTGTGGCGGGTGGGGGGCGGCCGTCGAGCTGAGGCAGGGCGCCGGGCGCCAGCCTCTGTGTGCCATGAGCACTGCAGCAAGCGCCCGCCTGGCGCGAAGCAGGTTTCGCTGTTGAGCCTGAGGAGGTGAGGGACGTGCTTCCTCACCTGGCGTGCTCCTGCGGCTGATATGATCGCGCAGGTGCCTGAGGAGGAGGGCGAGGAGAAGGCAGAGAAGGACGGCAAGGGGAAGGCTGCGGCGTCCAAGGCAGAGGAGGAGGAGGAGGACGGCGACGGCGAGGCGGCGGCTGAGGAGGGTGACAAGGAGGATGGAGAGCAGGGGCAACAAGGCGCGGCGGCCGAGGAGGGCGGAGGGGAGTGATCGAGGAGGCTCTCCCGTGTAGGAGCCTTGCTGCCGCATCCTGAGCTGACGCAGGAGCTGCTCTCTCGCTTAGGGGCGAAGCTACGAGTGCAAGGGACCACCCGGAGCAGAGGATCAATGCCCTTGCAGCTCCCTCTCAGCCGAGCGGAAGAATCTCTGGCCCGCCGGCCCGGCGCGGCGGTGTTCAACACAAGCCGGACGTCAGAGAGTCAGGCAGGGCCCTGCTCCTCAGACAGGGCGTTCACACAGCACTCAAAGCGTGGCATTATGCGCCCGTCCGCCCCGCGTCAAGCCCCCGTCGCTGCGTCCCACACTGCTGCCTGCTGCTTGCTGGCCGCGGCTCACGACGCGGCCGTGCGCATGCGCGCCTCTGCCGCCGCCGCCATGCGTGCGCGGCGCGCCGCCGCGTCGTCCAGCCCCGCCGCCGCCGCCGCCGCCGCGCCGCCGTCCGCTGCCGCTGCCGTCGCGGCGCCGTCGTCGCCGCCCAGCTTGCGGCCGGCTCCCGCCGTTGACGCCGACACCAGGCCCGCCACCCTGCACGGAGCGCGCGCAGCCCGTCGACCAGCACAGTCACGTGAGGACAGGGGACAGCACAGTCAGGAGAAGGCCAGGGACAGCCCGGCAGTTCCCTGGCGCTCACTTGTTGAGCATGCTGGTGAGCTTGCCCTTGTCAGCGCCGACAAACTCGTCTACCTGCGGGCGCGGCAAGAATACGGCGTGACGCGCTCGTCTCCTGCTGGTCTTTCTTGCCTGACATCACACATTGCCCGGCGGCGCAGGCTGCAGCACATGCTCTTCAAATGTGCAGCACCCCGCTCCACGAGGCCGCACCCAGCGCCACGACAGAGCTCCAGGTGCTGCAATGCACGGCGCCAGCAGCGACGTTGTGCTGCGCCCGCACCTCAGGCGTGTCAGCACCAAGCGCACCTTTTCGGCGTTGACGTACGCCTGCACGGTGGGCATGGCGCGGATCTGGCACTGCTGCGCCACCTCCTGCAGCTCGTCCACGTCCACCTGCGCCGACGTGGCAGGCACGAGCACCCGTGATGTCGTGAGCTCCTGGTGCTGCTTGATGTGTGCTGCTGCTGCTGCTGCTGTGCTGCAGCCAGCCAGCCATTTGGCTTGCGCGGTGTGGCTGCGACCCGTGGCCCCCGGGAACGGCCCGACACCGCGCTGCCGCCACAGGGCACCACACGCCTCTCCGCGCCGATTGACGGACCTTGAGGAAGTGGACCTTGCTGTACGCCGGGTCGTCGGACATGGCGTCAAAGATGGGCGCGAAGGCCTTGCTGCGGGCGCGAGGCGGTGCCACGCCAGCGCGGCGGTGTGAGCTCCTCCCTCCCCGCCCCGCCAGCACCAGTGCCTCACACGCACAGCAGCTGTATGGTCACGCTGAGGCTGTGTCCACTTGCTGCAGGTTGCCCAGATCGTGGGGAGGACCGGTGGGGGAAGCACCTCTCGTGAGGCGGGAGCGCGTGCTCTCGGCAGCCAGCAGCAGCGCTCTCGCTCACCATGGCCCACACCACGTTGCGCTAAAGTCCACGACAACTCCAGTCGACTCGCCGAAGCGCCCCTTGGCGTTCAGGATCCTGGAGAAGGCCTCGGGGTCCCCGACATTGATGACGCGCGGCATGGTGCTGAGGGTACTAGTAGCGCTGCCTTCGTGTGCTGCTTGCACGCACTTGCTGCTCCCTGCTCCCTTCCCCGCCGCGAGCACCAAGCCCTGGAGATCATGCACAGGAGCACGACCAGAACACGCGCACGTGCGCAGCAGCACTCACGAAATGGAGTCCACGCAGCACGACCGCGATTCGCGCAGCAGCGGCGCCGAGCTGGCCGAGCCGCAGAGCGCGACCGCCGCTCGCAGCGATGTGCGCGACCTGATCGACGCCCTGCGCCCGATCCAGCCCGTGCGGGCGGCGCCCGGCGTGCCTGACCTACCCGTGCACGTCGTGGACCACTCTGCGCCGCCCCGGCAACCCGAGCGGCAGCCGGACCCCTTCTCCTCGAGCGCGGCGCTGGCAACCGAGGGCCAGCCGCAGGAGCAGGCGCTGCTGGGCCAGGCGCCGCCTGCCAGGCCAGTGGCCTCAGCGGACGCCGCCGAGCAGGACGAGGTGGAGATGATGCTGCGGCGCTCCCGGCGCTGAGGTCACCATGGCGACGGAGGGCGCGGGCCGGCGCGTGCGCAAACGATGACGCCGCGTCGTGCAGCCCAGGAGGAGGAGGAGGAGCAGCAGGACCAGCCGCCACCTTTTCATCCCTCCTGCTTGGCCCTGGGCACTCCAGGCACCTGGACGAGGGGAGCACCTGGACGAGGGGAGAGCGAGATGACCCGCGCAGCGTTGGACGGCGCCTGTTGAGGAGCCAGGGAGACCTGAGCAGCCCCTCGACTGCACACCCCGTTGCTGCCTTGGTCTGCATCCCCTGGGAGCTCTCCTGCTCGCTCTTTCCTCGTGCTGACCCTCATGCAGTCCGGGCCGACCTTGCTCGCAAGCGAAGAAGTGGGGCTTCCCGGGGCAGAGGCGCCACCTGCGTCACAGCCGCAACGTGCAGTCGTCCAGCGTGCACTGTGTGGCCATTCTCGCAGACCGCGTCCCCGGCCCTGCTGCGACGACAGCCTGCTGAGCAGGGGAGGGAGAGGCGCGCGGGGCGCCACAGCGCGCGCCTGCCTGCAGCATCATCTTGAGGCATGGCGGGGGACGACGACCTGTATGCTGGCTACGATGAGGGGCTCGGGCAGGTGAGCGCCGCTCGCACGGCAAAACATTTGCGCACGGCAGCAGGATGCCGCACGACGACGAGGTCGTGCGACCTGAGCGATTTGCTGATGCGCTGCTCATCGCCATTGCATTCTGCCTTCGTGCCTGCCTGCGAGCCTCAGGGCGCTGGCGCGGGCGGGGTGTTCCAGGCCGTGGGAACGGATCCAGGCATTCAAGGCAAGCGCGCAGAGGAGCAGCGTGACTGCGTCGCAGCCACGTGGCGCCAGAGTGCAGCAGCGTGGTGGCTGAGTGCATGCGCCGCAGCTTGAGGAGAGGAGCAGCGCGCGGGCGTCAGGCCACACAACACACGCGGGCGCGACGCGTGCCGGGGCGCTCGCAGGGCCACCAGGCACGGCCATGAAGAGCTACATGCCGCCAGGGACTGCGCAGCGGCTCGGCACCGCCATGGGCGGAGCGTCCGGCGAGGTACGGGCGAAGGCACGGACGGCGGCACGGCGGTGGCAGTGTGGGCGGGCGCAGCCCTCACCCAACCACCTCGTGGCCACCACCGCCCTGGGTGTACCCGCGCAGGCACGGCCCATGACGTCGCACCGGGGCGCAGGCTACAGCTCAGCGCCCAACAAGAAGTTCGACCCACTCAGCCAGGTGCGTGGCCGCTCAGCAGCAGCAGGCTGCAGCGGCGGGCGGTGGCGGCAGCGCATGCCACGGCAGCAGTCGCAGAAACGCCCCTCCTCCCGCAGGGGCCTCCTCGCAGACAGGGGACAGGGGGTGAGCACGCTCATACGCTGCTAGCAAACTGTGTCCACCCGGCGGCGGCGCGGGGGCGTGGTTGGTGGCGCTCCCGCAGGTGCGCAACGGCGGCGCGGGCGGCGGCGGCGCGTCGCTGCTCAAAAAGGGCGACGCCAGCCCCGAGGAGCAGGCCAAAGAGATTGAGAAGAAGGTGCACCAGATCCTGGAGGAGAGCGCGCAGGCGGCCGCCAAGGGAGACGCCGCCACAGGTGCGCGGCGGCGGCGCCTGTGCCTAAAGGACCGCATGTGCCTTGCTGTAGGAGATTCGTGCGAGCGGGACAGAGTGCCAGGGCTGCACGCGCTGCAGAGCCTGTTTGTGTGAGCTGCCTTGGGTCTGGGTAGGAGGGCGCAACGGGGCTTCAAGTTGACGCGTCCGTCTGAGCCTGTCTGTCGGCGCTTTGTCCTACCCACCCATCACGTGCAGCGCTGGACCTGGCCACCGAGGCGCGAAAGGCCGAGCGCACGCTGAGCCGGTACCGCGAGACCAAGAACCTGCAGGACCAGGTGTGCACGCCTTTTGGGGGAGGGAGGACGGGGGCCGGCCTGGCTGCGGCAGCGCTGCCTGGGTGCGGATGGCGTGATGGGGTGCAGCGGCGTGGCACAGGGTGGGTGGATGGTGCGGGCAGAGACCCACGCGTCCGGGACCAGGTGCCCGCTGTGGGTGGGGCTGCCTGGGCGCAGCAGCGTTGCGAGGGTGCAGCAGCGTCGCAGGGCGCAGCGGCAGCGTGAACGGAAGATGAGGGTGGAGGCAGGCGGGTACGGTGGGTATAGGGCGACTGCAGATTGGTTGAGCGTGCAGCTCTGCGCCTTTCCCTTTTGGCAGGTGAACCCCGAGCTCACGTTTGCCGTGGAGTTCCACCTGGCGGCCATGTACCACCTCAACAAGAACTACCGCGAGGCCATCGACCTCTACACAGGTGCGGGGTGGCTGGAGGGTGCTCTCTCTCGCAGCGTGTGAAGAGACCATCGGCCTCTACACAGATGCTGGGTGCACAAAAAGGGGACCCAGAGGGAGGACGGCTTGAAGTGTCACCTGGGTGCGGAGCGCGGGGGCGAGCAAGCAACCTGGCTGTGACCGGGAGCAGCGCTCCACCACGTGCGCTGGCCAAGGAGGCTGACGAGTCCTCTTGCTGCGTGCGCTGCGCGTGGCTGGGGCCCTGCGGTGCTTCTTCCGCCGCGCAGCCATCGTGCGCAACAAGCAGTACGGCAACCTGTGGCGGCTGCGCATCAACATGGGCAACGTCTTCTTCGAGCAGAAAAAGTACAGCTCGGCCATCAAGATGTACCGCATGGCGCTCGACCAAGTGCCCTCCACCTCCAAGGAGGTGCGTGCGCGCGTGTGGGGGATTCGGCATCTCTATGGACGCCTCGGCGGGGCCAGAGCCCAGCTACAGGGCGTACCGGACGTCTCGCAGCGCATAGGCACGCGAGCAGAACACAAAGCGTCGGTCGCTCACGTGGCCGGTCACTCACGTGACCCCCGCACTGCGTTCTTCGCGGCTGGGAGGGCGGGGGCGCTCTCGCCGGGGGTGGCAGCGGGCCCAGCAGGTCCAGACCTCCGCCACCACGCCAGGGTGCGCCGCCAAGCCGTGCACACCTGGCCAAGGGCGCGCGTCGCCGTCCCCGCGGTTGTCCCGCAGGTCCGCTTCAAGGTGATGCGCAACATCGGCCTGGCGTTTGTGCGCATGGGCCAGTACCAGGACGCGCTGCAGGCGTTCGCGCAAGTCATGGACAACGCGCCAGAGCACCAGGTGAGGCCTCACTGACGCCATGCCACGTTTTGCCATCACATGGCGCCAGCGCAGAGAGCGTGTAGCGCTGCGGTTCGCACTCGCACCGCATTTGGACAGCTCGGCGGGGCCAGAGCCCAACCAACCACCGGGCGTTGCCGGATGCCGCTCAGCACGCGCGATGTGACCCGTGTGCTGTGCGTGCTGTGCGCGTGCTGTGTGCTGTGCGATCAGACCGGGTACAACCTGGTGGTGTGCGCGTACGCGCTGGGCGACCGGGACGGCATGAAGGACGCCTTCATGAAGCTGCTGACGGTCAAGTCGCTAGAGGTGGAGGAGGAGGAGCAGGCGGGCCTGAGCGGGCTCATCGGGCAGGACGACGACGACATGAAGCACGTGAGCACACGCGTGCCTGGTGCCGCGCGCTGTGGGCGCTTGTGGGGGCAGGGGAATGCAGGGAAGGGGATTGGGGGACCTCATCGTTGGGCAGGACGATGTGAAGCCCGGTGGCCGACGGTGTTTCTGCTGCCAACAAGGGGGGGCCTGTGGAAAAGAGCGGCTAGGAAGGCACAGCGGCAGCTCACTTTTCGCCGTCGTGGGAGCCCAGCAAAGGTGACCTGAGCACGGCGCTCCAGGTCCTCAACCTCGGCGGTGCGTGTGGTGTGGTGCGGCGTCCCTGCCCACAACCACTGCAGGTGCTTCACGACGACGGGCTCAAGGAGGAGGTGCAGCGGCGGCAGAACCACATCACGCGCTGCATCGTCAGCTCGGCGCAGCTCATCAGCGAAAAGATCGAGCGCCAGGGCGGCTTCCAGGTGCGCACGGTGTGACGGTGGTGACGCAGCAGCGGCCCGAAGCCCGGCAGGCAGGCGCTGTGCCGGAACTGCAACGCCCCCTCTAGTAGAGCTGGCAGGGGGCCGAGTGCACTCTCTGGCCCCGCATCGCTGCTCTTCCGCGCTGCCGGCGCTGCGCACAGAAACGGCCCGTTTGGGTCTGCTCCACGCTCCAGTGGAAGCATTCATCGCACTCTTGAGGGCCTGAGTGCATCGCTGTGGTGGCACCGCTGTGGTGGTGGTGGTGGACGCAGGCGGGCTATGACTGGTGCGCCGAGCAGCTGCGCGCGGCGGGGCTGGTGCGGCTGGCCAACGAGGTGGAGCTGGCCAAGGCCTCCAAGTTCATGGCCACCAAGGAGTTTGAGGCCGCCATCAACGTCTTCAAGGTGCGCTTGGGATTCGCAGCTGTTCGGTCGCACCTCGATGGGGTCGGAGCCCAGCTACCGAGCGTACCACAGGCGTGCGTGCGTCGGCGGAACAGGCACGTAGCAGGTGGGGGGAGCGATTGTGCCCGTTGTCCGGCCTGACCTGGTCCCACCTGTGCGCAGGAGTTTGAGAAGAAGGAGCCGCGCGTCAAGGCCAGGGCCGCCACCAACCTCTCGTTCCTCTACGTGCTTGAGGGACAGGTGCGCCGCGCCGCGATGCGCCGCGCTGTGCCCCGCACCCGCCGCACGGGAAGCTGAGCCGCCGGCGCTGCTGTGCGGCGCACCGGCGCATGCTCCGCTGCACGAAGCAGCTCTCCCCTTCTGCTTTGCGTGGGTGCCTGGCCGGCCACGCGGTGTGCGAGCGCACACGCGCAGCCTGTTGCCTGATTTGGCGCAGGTGGAGGCGGCGGACAAGTACTCGGAGCTCGCGCTGCGCAGCGACCGGTACAACGCCCGCGCCTTCGTCAACAAGGTGCGCACCCGCACGCGCGCACCTGGGCTTAGGGCTTGATTAGGGTTGCACGCAGGCCCGGCGCAGCGGTGAACGGATTGCGACAGCAGCGAGTGCTTCTGCCACGAGAGTGCTCGCTGGTGGGCCGGACTGTGTATGCGCTGCGCCGGCGGGTGAACAAGGCGCTTGCCGTGAGGCCGTGCGGGGGTTGACGGGCCGTGTTGTGCATGCTGCGTGTGCTGTGCTGTGCAGGGGTGCGTGCTGGTGGAGAAGGGCGACCTGGAGGGCGCGCGGCACCTCTTCACCGAGGCGGTGGGCATTGAGCCCTACTGCGTGGAGGCGCTCTTCAACCTGGGCCTGGTCAACCAGCGCATGGGAGAGCTGCACGTGAGTTGTTCGGGGCGAAGAGTGGGAACGCAGGCCTCTTCAGTCGGCGCGTGGGCGAGCAGCACGTGCGTGGGGCAGCGCCGACGGAGCACGGAGCAGCACAAAACGCCCTGCATGGGCGCCTGCACGGCCGCTGGCGGCGACGCTGACACGACGGCTTGTGCGAACTGCTTGCCGCGTGCGCCGCGCAGTCGGCGCTGGCGGCGTTCCGCAAGCTGCACACCATGCTGCCCGACAACCCCGAGGTGAGCTTGTGCTGTGTCAGTGGACTGGGTTCCTTTGACCTTTGACCGGGTGTCGCTCCGTGCATTTCTCGGGCCTGCTTGCCCAGCGCCGCACCTATCGGTGCACCACGCCACGTGGCACCAGAAACGGACGCCACGGAGCCACCCTGCGTGACGCCGCCGTCGTGGTGTGCTTGCTTCCGCAGGTGCTGTGGCAGATTGCCCTGTGCTACGACCTGCAGCAGGACTTCAAGCAGGCGGTCAAGTGGCTCGAGATGCTGAGCAGCCTGACGCCCAACGACCCGGGCGTGCTGGCGCGCCTGGGCGCCATCTTTGCGCGCATGGACGACGAGACCCGCGCGCTGCACTACTACCAGGTGTGTGCTCGTGCTGCGAGTGCTCAGCGGGCACGGCTTGAGTCCCAGTGGGGTTGCGCAGCTGCCGCCCGCGGCGGTGCCAGGCTTGGTGGTGGGCGACGTGCTCAGCAGCTAGCTGCCCTGGAGGCGGAAGAGCCGCAGCGCTCGCGAGCGGCGGTGGGTCGTCGCTGCGCCTGCAGGAGTCGCACCGCGTGTACCCGGTCAACATGGACGTGATCAGCTGGCTGGGCGCATACCACGTCAAGCATGAGGTGCGCGCTCGCACCACGCAGGCGTGGCGTGGCCTCGACGCCTCCTTGCTTTTCACCTGCTGTGCGAGCAACAGCCTGCAAGGGGGGCATCTCTTGAGGCACTCTGCAATCCTCTTCGGCGTCGTTTTTGTGACCTCGCCTCAGGTGTACGAGAAGGCCATGCCGTACTTTGACCTGGCGTCCAAGGTGCAGCCGCAAGAGGTCAAGTGGGCGCTCATGGTGGCGTCGTGCTACCGGCGCATCGGTGCCTTCCCCCAGGTCTGCTTCCTCGCGCCGAAAACCTGCGCTGGGACTGCCCGCTCGTCCCACAGCTCCTTGTTGAACCTTCTCCTTCTCCACGCGCGACATCACCATCGCAGGCGCTGGCGAAGTACAAGGAGATCAACCAGAGCCATCCCAACAACGTCGAGTGCCTGCGCTACCTGGTGCACCTCTGCACCGAGCTGGGCCGGCGCGACGACGCGCAGCGCTTCATGACCGAGCTGCGGAAGGCCGAGGCGGCGCAGGCGAGCGATGGCTGCGTCGCTCGCGCCCTCCTTCGCGCGCGCGTCCTGCCGCGTGTCCTGCCACGCTGACGCCCGGCACGCCTTTCCACCCTTCCCGCGCAGGCGGCCGAGGCCAAGGCCACGACGCTCGCCGCGCAGGCCATGCAGCGGCCGGGCTCGGCCAACCTTGGCGGCGGCGGCGGTCTGCTGGCCGGCAACGGCGCGCCGCAGGGCGGCGTGTTCGCGCCTCCCTCGGACGACGTGAGCCCGGGCCTCAACGTGCCCGTGGCGCGGGGCAAGAAGGTCATGGCCAAGGAGGACGTGGGCGCCAATGACGACTGGGGCAACGAGCAGCTCGGCGACGACCTGCTGCCCATGTAGAGAGGCCAACGGAGGAACGGATGCCGTGCTGCCACCGCAGCGGCCGCTCGATGCCGCGCTGCTTCTGTTGGTTTGCAATGCCAGCACGGTGCGCGCGTGCATGCTGCGCCTGTGCCGGACCCCACGCCGTGCAACGCGTGGGTGTGCAACGACATGTGCCACGCGACGACGAGCGCTTGCAGCGGCAGTGGCACGTTGCAGGCAGCTCGCGCGCGCAGCAGCGGCACAGCCAGCCTGCAAGCCTGAGGGCAACAGCGGGTCCAGCAACAACACAAATGAATCGTGCACGGTGTTGGCGCTGCAGTGCGTCAGAGCGCGTCCAAGCCAGGAACCAGGAGCAGCACGGCCGCAACCTCATGAGTTGAAATGATCCTCGGTGCCGGCGCCCGCTGCACTGGCAGCAGCCCCTAGCATCCTCAGCGCCTCGCCGCCGTGAGTTCTGCCCGCTAACCCGCTCATATCGCTGCAACATGACCCTGCCCTTCCCTGATTTGAGATCCCTCGTCCGCCAGGGTACAACCGAACAAAAACGTATCAAACTGTTCGCCTCGTCCCTCTCTGCGCATGCGCATTCACTCCTGGAAGCCTGCCCCTCAAGTCGCCGTCCGCCCCCTCCCGCTCCCTACGGCATCTCCGCCACCGCTCGCCCCACGCGTCACGCCGCGCCCCATCCGCGCGCAAAGCTGCGCCGGCGGGCGCTCACCCGCCGCCCCGCCCCCGCTGCGCCTCCTGCGAGGCCACCTGCACCCGCTGCTGCTGCCGCTGCCTGCCAGGCGGCGGCGCGTCGCCATCCAGCAGCGGCGAGTCGCCCTGCTGCGCCTGCGCCTGCACTGGCTGCGGCGAGTGGTGGTGCTGCCGCCGCGCCTGGTGCTGCTGCTGCTCCAGCTGCGCCCGCGCCTTGCGCAGCCGCCTCTTGAGCTCGGCCAGCGCCGCCGTCTGGAGGTCGTGTGAGTACGACGTGTGGTGGTGGTCCAACCAAGCCTGCGGCAAGGCAAGCCACGAGAGAGAGGGGAAAAAGAGCGGAATGGTTGCAAAGGGGGAAGAGCCAGGCCTGCGGGCATGCGCCACACGCACGGCGGCGGCGCAGGTGCCCCCAAAGAAAACCTTGCTTGCACGCCGCAGCTGCAGGCGCTGCGACCGCAGCTGCAGGCGCTGCGCGCTCGCGGCGGGCGGCGCGACGGGGTGGAGCAGGCTGCTGTTGAACCGAATCAGTCAAGCTGTGGGCCGACTGAGGGCGAGAGAGAGGAGAAGCAGGGAGTGCGGGCGAAGGGCACAATAAGCGCGGGCGCACCTGCACGGCTCGTTGCGGGTGGGTGGCGAGCTCGGCGACGGCGATGCGCATGAGCTCCTCCACGTCCTCGGCGGCGCCCACGGGCACCAGCTCGGCGCCGCCTGCGCGCGTCAGGGCTCAGGCTAGGGTTGGTGATCATGCAGGGGGCCATCGGCGCGCAGGGCACCGACGCAGCGGAGAGCAAACGGCACAGGCTGACGGCGCCTCACTGCGCACCTTTGATGAAGTAGACGCTGCCCACGTTCTCTGCAGGGCACAGCGCAGGGGCAGCGCGCAGGGGGGCTCGCGAGCGCCCTCCTGAGGTGCGCTGCCGCGAGTTGATGCGCTCACGCCCGCAGGGCGCAAGGGTGGGCGGCGTCCTTCCCTCGCGCCTGACGACAACGCTTCACCAAACACAAAAGCGGTGCGCTCTGCAGCGGCGCCCCTCCCTCCCTCACACCTCAAACACCACTCACCAAACACAAAGCGGTGTGCCGAGACGACGGGGCTCTGCAGCGGCTTGTGCGCCTCTGGCGGCATCCACCCAATGAGGGCAAAGAGCCGCGAGCCCATTGCGGACGTGTTGACCCACCAGCCGCGCCAGTCCATCAGCTGCCGGAACGGCTCGTACCGCTTCTGCATCCGGCACATGCGGTACAAGCGGTACAATTGTTGCAGCACAGGTTCAGGGACGAGGTCGAGGTCCACGCGGTTGCGGGCTAGTTGCGCAGCACGCAGAGAGGGGCCGGTAGTCGCATTAGCGTTGCCGCACCGGCGCCGCGCCCAGAGGGTGCGCATGCGCCAGGCCCTCGCCAAGCCCTCGCTATGCCTCACCAGGACCTGGAAGGCGGGGTCGGCCGTGATGAGCGCCCGGGGCACCGGGTCGTGCTCCAGCACAAAGCTGCGGACCGCCGAGTCGCCCAGCCCCAGCTCCTGCGGAATGGGGGAGGTGGACCACAGCAGGCGCAGCACTTCAAGCGCACGCTGGGGCGCATGAGTCCCTGTCTCAGTCTGCAGGGCCCTGCAGACTGAGACAGGGACTCCCAGATCCTGGGGTGGTGTGGAGGCACACCCGCACCGGCTGCAAGTCAGCAGTTCAAGGCATCGCCCCACTGAGGGTGCCTGCAGCATGCGGTGCCCTCAGGGACCTTCCTTGCTTTCCCTCCTGCCGTCCGTCCCTGGCCACCCAATGAATGAGCGAGCGCACGTGCAGCACGCGGTGCCCTGACCCCTTCCTCCCTCCCTCCTGCCCCTCCCGCCCTGCCTCCCGCCAAACAAGCGCACCTGCAGCACGCGGTGCCCGCCGCCGCCCTCGCGGTGCGCCAGCACCGGCGGCGAGCCAAACGTGTGGCACGTCAGCTGCTCGGGCCGCCGGTGGCCCGCCAGCACGCACCGCGCCAGCGTCAGCATGGCCAGCGCCCCGCCCATCGAGTGCCCCGCCAGGCAAACCATCTCCGGCTCGCCCTCCCCCTCCGCCTCCTCTCCCGCCCCCTGCTGCAGCCGCTGCGGTAGCTGAGGCGGCGCGTCTGAGCCCCCTCCCCCCGCCCGCGGCGCCCCATTGCCCCAAGCCGATGCTGCTGGTTGGGAGGAGGGCGCCGGTGCTGCCGCCGCCGCCGCCGAAGCGCCCCCCGCCCGCAGTCGCTTGTCCTCCAGGTAGGGCTGCAGCGCGGCGTAGAGGTCCAGGGCCAGGCGGGTGACGCCAGTGTGCGCCACCAGCGGGGGCTCTGGCGGCTTCGCCTTGGCCGCCGCCGCCGCCGCCGCGTCGCCGCTGCTGCTTCCAGGGAGGTCCAGCGAGGACAGGGAGGAGGCGACGGAGGAGAGCGAGGAGGCTGCGGACGACGTGAGCTGCCCCAGGAACGCCAGCGGGGAGCCCTGCGACGCCGCAGGTTGCTGCTGGGGTGACGCGGCGACGGGCTTGAGGGGCGGCGATATCACAGGCGCGGGGGC
>VFQP010003372.1_pt1 | contig 16279 bp, 11 predicted proteins | sample 3512351 | NCBI WGS metagenome assembly VFQP01 (sample SAMN10412372, study PRJNA504923) | tailings metagenome | isolation source: Relicate 1 Philex TSF1 revegetated site | place: Philippines: Tuba, Benguet | collected 2017-08-29 | reverse complement strand
ATGAAACGGACTTTGCGGCGGCGCAAGAATATATTAGTTCAGAAACATAGCCAATAGCAATTGCCATAGTTTTTATTGATAATTGTCAAAACTTAAAGAAAGTTGTTCAAAGTGATCTTGCTTATCCGGATAAACCCGGATAAGCAAGATCTCCATATTTACAGATAGTAATGTGTGTTCGACATAACCAACTGGCACGTTAAAAAAAATGATAATCTTTACTTGCGGTTATCTGATATGATAATTTTAACGGATAAAGGCGCGGAAGTCATTACTGATTACATTCCGATGGAAATTGATGCCATAGAGAAGCTGATGAAAGAAGAAGGGATATTGCAGAAGTATCCGAAAGATGTGATGAAGTAATTTGGAGAGTGTAGTGTGAAGCTGCCTGGGTATGGTTCGTTTTTTTATCCGGTCAAATTAACGAAGAACTTATCTGTATAAGAGGTTATGCGTAGCAGGAGTCTACGCATAACTTTTTATACAGCGCAATTCGTGAAATTGGCGTTCTCTTAATTTACATTCTCCTAATTCACGTGATCCACCACGCACCTGAACCCAATCGTTCCTGCTCTATCTATTCCCGGCGCCATCAACAGATACTTTCCATACTTATTCAGTTCGTACGCCTGCGGAAAATACCACCTGGATGTTTTTGCCTGATAGTAGCTTCCTCCTTTCAGCACGGCAGCCCGCGTATGCTCATCCGCATATTCATCTGTCCATTGCCAGACATTTCCTGTCAGATCCACTACTCCAAACACGCTTGCTCCTGCAGGAAATGCATCCACGTTTGTAGGCATGCGCATATTGCGGCTGCTATCCACCGGCGGACGTTTCGTACTGTCTGCTGCCCCCCAGGGATACAAACGGCCATCATTTCCCTGCGCAGCATATTGCCATTCCCATTCATGCGGCAAACGTTTGCCCGCCCATTTCGCATACGCTCTTGCATCTTCGATGGAAACCCAGGTTACGGGTTGTTTTCCGGTTCCGGCAGGATAGGAACCATTCTCCCAGTATTTTAAAAAGTTGTGATCATCCGCCGGATGATATTTTGCAGCATCTATAAATTGTTTGAACTGTTCATTAGTGACAGGATATTTATCTATGTAAAACGAAGGGATATCCATTACATGTTTTTGTGTATGCGAGGCGTGCGGTTCCCATGGGTGCTGAATGCCCAGACCCGTTGGCAATTCTTTGCCTTCGATCATTACGCCAACTGACTCGAATGTATAATTATATGCCGCAGGAATTTCAATCATCCCTTCCGGCGCCGAATTGACAGGCTTTGTTCTTGAGAGTGCAAATTGCCGTTGCGGTATTTCTTTCCATTGAGCAGAATAGCTGTTCAGTGGCGTCGCGGATAATTTCGACATTGTCTGAAGAAACTTCCTGAAACCGTCTTTTTCTTTCCCTGTATTAATAACGGCTACAGCGCCAAAACCTCTTCGTTCAATTGATAGCTCTATAACCACAGCACCATCTTTTTCTTTCGGGAAAAGTTGTTTGCCATTCCAGATATCATAATACGATGTATTGGCTCTGGCAGGGATCGTCAACATTTCGCCGGAAAGATCATTCACTGTATCGCGGTTTATGAAAGTGTATACAGATTCATTTTTTCCGGGGAAAAAGGATGCAAAAACATGATGCTTCAGTAATGGGACATGCGGAGTCCAGTCGGCGCTGCTCCATAATCCGGGAAACTGCTGATAGATCGTTCTGGTCCGCCTGATCATTTCTCCGTGTCTTGGCGAAACCTGGTTCCAGATCCCCCAGATATTTTCCCAGGCATTGTAACCAACTCCGTTGAAGAAGGCGTATTGCAGGTCATCTGTTTTGTCAACCGCCCAGCGATTAGTGATATGAACCTGGTGCATCGGCTCCAGCCATTTGTATATGCTGACACCGGGTTTCTGTTCGTAATTCCAGAAGTAACCCCAGCTCATTGTATTCCATTCTGCCATTTTCAATGTCTGGAGGCTAAGCTCTGGTTGTAATGCAAGTGCGTAACCAAGACTGTCATAGGCTGTTTTGTATTCTTCGGTTACACCGGGCATGGTATCGCCATTCAATCCGTCGGCGGCAAGTTCTTTCATCGCCTGACTTAATTCAACGGCCATGGATAATTTTAAAGCCCGTGTACCATTGTCCCAGATCATGATAGGGAAGAAGACGCGGACATTTTTTTTGTGAAATGCCGTGATCATTTCTTTTACGCCTTTGTACCCTCCCGGCATGTCCTTGAGATAATCCATTTGATTTCGTTGATCGATGCCGATGTTTGGATAGGTAGGCCAGATCAGAACGGCGTCCAATCCGCCGTAGCGTTGATCTACATCATTCAGAAAACGATCGACAGTGTATTTTCTTTTTACAGGATCGTATAGATAGCGGTCGTGCGCCATTACCTGCGCGTAGGTGTATACATCTCTTGTCCAGGTTAGTTCTTTTCTTGTATACTCATGCGTATTGAATTGGAGTGTATCACGGAGTTTGGTCCGCCAGCTTTTCATACTGTCTAGCCATGTTTGATGATTTCCTTCCGGTCCGGCAAATAGTTCTCTTAACTGGCCTTGTGTTGGTTGAGAGGCCAGTTGTGGGTTTGGTTTGCGAGGACCCATTTGGGAAAAGCTGATTGTGCTGAGGTGCAGCACTGCCAGCAATAGGAGGGGACATCTTTTCATGATCGAAGATTTTATATTTTGATGGGCGTAGGTTCCCGCAGATTTCCCCTTACTATTGCAGGGGCTCAAATCCATTAATGAACATCCTTTAATTAGATACGCAGATCTCGCAGATAATCACTAAGTGTCAGGAACTAATCTGCGAAATCGCATCCAATAGAATTTTATATCTGCATTGAAATACTTTTCAATAGTAGTAAAGTTAAATCAGCGAAATTCCATCTAACTACTTATACTCATTTGAAGATCACTTCATAATATAGTCGAATTTCAGGCTGCCCGGCCTTGGAAGAAATGGCGTTAAAAAAATGGGAGGCTGGCACCGTCTGAGCCACACCGCAGGTGTGCGAAGGCACAAAAAAGCTGTCTGAGCCAGCACGCCAGTCAATTACAAACACTTTACCGGCGAGTTTTTTTTGTGCAGGTGACACCCTCCCATTTTTAGCCATTTCTTCCGAAGCCTTGACTTTTTTGTTACTTTTTGTGCCAAGACAAAAAGTAATAAAGGTCCCGGGGCAGAACGCCCTGATAGTTAGCCACCTTGTTCTACATTGACCAATGTCTTATAATCTGCGGGAATCTTACGCAACTCGCTTATCAAATGCCTCTCTAAGGCAGTTTTACAACGGCTGGTTTATTGCTGTAGATCACATAATCATCAGCCTTCAGATCATAAGCAGGATCAGGGTTGGTAATTACAACTTTCACTGTATGTTTTCCCTGCGTTAACCCCAGGTTCCAGAAAAGCTCATGTCTCCGGGAATGAAACGATGTTGGAAGCTTCGCTGTTTCCACCTTCTGCCCATCGATGTACAACTCACCAGTGAACTCTGTATCTTTTCCATCTTTTTGTTTCTTGCTCACACGACCCATCAATGCAAAACCTGTTCCTTCAAATTCAAAACTGAAGCCATTTAATTCTGTATTACGAACTGAAACTTTTGATTGAGGATATACATCAGGAAAGCTTTTTTCAAAACGAACTGCAACAGGAGCTTGTGTTTTGATCACAACGGCGTTTTCTTCCACAGTACCACCATTACGTTTGATCATTTCCAACGCATGCTTAAAACTTAGTTCATACACTTTATTCAGAGAGATAGTTGTGTAGCTGAAATTGATGTCTTCAATTTCTTTTAACCCTTGTTTCCAGTAAGCTGGTATTTTGTCGTATCCAAGCATTGTTCCGAGTACGCCGCCTGCGGTGGACGGATTACAATCCGCATCCTGGCCAGCTCTTGTAGAGATATCAAGCGTTTTGGAGAAATCACCGTTGCCATATAGTAATCCCATTACCACATAAGCCGCGTTGATCTTTGCATCAATATTGAATGGTACGAATACACCTTGTGGTGTGATCATATCATTTGCCCATTTCTTTTGCAGTTCAAACCAGGTAGAACGCCAATCCGGGTATTGCTTATGCCATTTGATCACATCGCTGATACACTGGTGGAATTCGCTTTGAGCAGGAATGGTTTTCAACGCTTCGCTGACCACAAATGCAACATCGGTTGATGTAAATGCAAGACTGTACATGGCTCCAACGTAAACGCCGCCATACCACCCGTCTCCATAGTTCATGATATGTCCGATCTTATCATTCAACGTTGAAGCGGCGTTGGGCATGCCCGGGTGCATCAGACCTGAATAGTCTGCTTCGATCTGGTAATCGATCGCGTCTGCCTGCAGGTTGTTTTTTGGTTCACCTGATGCGGGAGCCTTGATGCCCTGGAGGATGTTATAGCGTGCTGCCTGGTTCGCAAACCAAAGATCATAACCAGCACGGGCGAATGAATTGGCAAATGAATCAACAGGTGCATCGAAGCCTACACGCTCCAGAATGTCCACGAAAGTCAGGTCCATATAGATATCATCGTAAAGGTTGGGGATATCCGTCATGGTTTTCTTAAGATACCCATCATACCAAACGAGTGGTTGGTTTTCTTGTATGAACGTACCATTGTACCTGAATTCATACGGCCCGCCGAATGTAACGCCGATGGTTTGTCCTGCCCATCCGCCACGGATCTTATCCTGTAGCGCTTCTTTGGTTAGGCGAAGGCTGCCGGATGTTGATCCTGATGCGGATGACGAGTTGGAACCTGTTCCTGATTTTTGCCCACAGGCGGCGATAACCAGACTTATGCATGCTGCTGAAAGAATATGTTTGATCATGATAGTGATTTATATGAAAATTGTTTTTAAAAGCCTGTCGTAGATTCCCGCAGATAACGCTGATCAAGACGCAGATTCGCAGCTCAGTTTTCAACGACAGCAAGATCTGCGTATCTGCGCTTACATCTGCGTTATTCTGCGGGCTGCGTCCGCCGTGCTCCTACGCTGAAGCTTCGGCTCAAGCGTAAGCGAAGCGAAGGCGGGAACCCTACGCCGTTCGGATTTAGTTAAGCTAATAGCCCGGGTTTTGCTTCAAATTCGGATTCACATTTAACGCCTGCGTCGGCAATGGATACAACTCATGGTTCACATTCCCCGCCGGTTTTTCAAACCATGCTTCATTCCATTTACCAAAACGGATCAGATCCTGTCGGCGGTGATACTCCCATGCAAACTCTCTTCCTCGTTCTGCCAGCAAAGCATCCATCGTAAGCGTTGCCGTAGTGAAATCATAAGCATGATCACCAAAAGCCCGATAACGAACCTGGTTCACCAGGTCAACCGCGGCCTGGTTCGCAACATTTCCATTCTTACGCATCAGTGCTTCTGCTTTCATCATCAGCGCATCTGCATATCGGAAGACCACCCAGTCATTACTCATACTTTCGTTATCTCTCAATCCCGCTTCGTATTCGTACTTTTTGAAACGTACACCATCATCCAGCAATGCAGGATTTGATGTGTTATACAAGGCTCTGATCTGTGGACGATAATTCAGCTGGCGTGTAGACGACAACATCAGCGGAGCTCCCGATGCACTGTATTGCGGACCTTCCATCCAGCTTTTGATACGTTTGTCGTTTGCGTTATAGGATTTGTAGAAATCTTCCAGCGTGGCATAACCATCCCAGGTGAAAGCGATCAAGCCGAATGTTTGCTGACTAAGCGTATGCAAAGTCCAGCAATGGATCTGCAGGATATTGCCCGGCGTTTTTGTTTTGTCATACGGCACCACGAATATGTTTTCTTTTGATCCGCTATTGTTCGCGGTGAAATTGGCGAAGTAATCCGGAGAAAGCGAATAACCAGGGGTATTGATCACGGCATCTGCTGCTGCAATGGCTTCATCCAGCTTTGTTGTTCCTTTCCATTTTGGTGCATTCAGATACAATTTTGCCAGCATCATATTTGCCATTGCCTTGGTGCAGGTACGACCATAGTTAGCAGTTGTTGGCGCATCATCCAAAAACTGGATATTGTCTGTGATCTCTTTCACTACAAAATCCCATACTTCTGTGCGTGAGCTTTGTTTTGGAATGGTCACATCTTTGAAGTCTGTGGAGATGGGAACATTGCCAAACCAGTCGAGTGCCCGGTAATAGAAGAACGCTCTTGCGATCTTCACTTCCGCAATGATCTTTGGTTTACTTGGAAAGTCGACAGGAGATTCCGCCAATTGAAACAGGATCTGGTTTGCCATGGAAATACCGTCAAAACAAAAACTGTAACCGCCATTCATTACCTGGAGATTGGGGTTGTATTCATGTTTATGAAGCGCGATCCAAAGGCCGTTATCATACCAGAGGTTGGTTTCGCGAAAGGGGATAATGCACTCGTCGGTTCCGACGAGGTCAAGACTTCCTGCGCCGAAGCGGTTGGTGATCTTTCTTAATTGCGCATAGATCCTTCCCACATTCGTCATCACTTCCGCTTCATTACGGAAGAATCCATCTGCCGGGATGGAAGAGAAAACCTCTTCATCCAGCTTTGTACAGGATGTTGTGCCGGCGGCAAATGCCAGGAACAAGCTGAAGTTGATAATAATTTTTTTCATATAGAAGCTTTTGCTTTGTTAGTTTCAGAATGATACGTTAAGTCCCAATGTAAAGGTGCGTGTACGCGGATAGTAGTTGTAAGCGTCAATGCCAGGAGATAAACCTGCGAGACTCAGTTCAGGATCCACACCTTTGTATTTGGTGATGGTGAACAATTGCTGAGCTGTTGCGTACACTCTCAGTTTTTTCACTACACCGGCGTTGAAAGAAGTGGTATAACCGATAGAGATATTATCCAGTTTTACATAAGAGCCATCTTCGATAAATCTTGATGAATACTCGGCTTTTCCTTTATAACCCGGATAGTCAAGCGCACTGAGGAGAATATTCTTTCCACCGAGGTAACCGAAGTTCTCATAATAAAGACGGTGAATATTCAATACATCATTTCCGAATGAACCTCTCAGGTTGAAAGACAGGTCGAACTTTTTATAGAAGATATTATTGGCGAATGAAAGTTGAAATTTAGGGTACGCATTACCAGCCACCTGGCGGTCGTTTTCATTGATCACGCCGTTTTTATCTGTGTCTGTATAGATCGGGAAGCCATTTGCATCGATGCCTTCAAAGATCAGCGTAGTGAAATTGCCCACTGGTTGGCCTTCCAGTACTTGGTGCGTCCATGTCTGAACGTCTGCTCCGATATAACCTTGTTTCAGATCGGTGAGTTTGAACCCTGCATCGTTGTTGGAGAAGGAAACTACCTTGTTGCGATTGCGGCTAAAGAGGAACGTAGAGTTCCAGGTAAGGTTGGCTGTTTTAACCGGTGTTGCACTCAGCGTTACCTCGATTCCGCTGTTGCGGATCGTTCCCACGTTTGTGTAAAGAGAGTTGTACAGGTTTGGAGGAACTGGTACGGCATATGTCCACAACAGATCTTTTGTATTTCTGATATAGTAATCGATGCTACCGGAGATCCGTCCGTTGAACAGGCCGAAGTCTGTACCAAGGTTCAGCTCTTCTTTCTTTTCCCAGCGCAGATCCGGGTTGGGGTTGCTTGCAGGAGGGTAGGTGTTGATCCAGTTTCCATTATATAGAACACGGCCACCAACTGCCAGCAATTGCAATGCGCGATAGTTACCGATATCCTGGTTGCCCGTTACACCAAATCCAGCGCGCAGTTTCAGATCAGAAAGCCATGATACATTTTGAAGAAACGCTTCATTGCTCATTCTCCAGCCAAGGCTGACGGCAGGAAAATTACCCCATTTGTGATTCGCTCCAAATCTGGATGAACCTTCATGACGAAGAGAAACCTGCGCGAGATATTTATCATTCAAATTATAGATGACCCTTCCGAAGAATGCGATCAGTGTATTGGATTCTTTATAGCTTGACATTAATGCCTGACCCAAAGGCAATGCACCACCGGCCCCAATATTGTTCCATTGATAAAGATCCACATCGAAGTTGCTGTTGGTTGCGCCAAACGTTTCGTTTTCGCCGTGTTGGTACGAATAGCCAGCAATTGCCTGGATATCATGTTTGCCAAAACGTTTACGGTAATCGGTGCTTATCTCCAGCAGCTTGTTATCTGTAGCGCCGGTGTTGATGATCGCTGTTCCGTTGTTACCAATACCGATAGGGTAGTAGCGTGATTGATACCTTGTGTTCTTGAACTGATCCCTGATCAGTGAACCGAATGCGGAAACATTCCATCCTTTTATCAGCGTATAGGTAAGCTTGGCGCTTCCGGTAAATGTTTTTTGTTTGCCATGATCTACTTCTTCGTCCAGCATAGCCACAGGGTTGTAATACTGGAATGGGCCTGTATTGCGGTAATATCCGCCAGCCAGTGTATTTGTTGGATCATATACAGGTTCTGTTGGATTACGACGGAAAGCCTGTTGCATGATCTCCTGATCGGTAAAGTCACGATCAGTTTCAGAATACATCAGGTTATAGTTAATGGTTAGCTTGTTGTTGAATTCTTTCTGCGTCATGTTTACTTTCGCCTGCAGGCGTTTATTGGCGTTGTCTCTTACGATGCCCTGAGCACCACGATAGTTGACTGCTGCGCGATAGTTGAAATTTTCGGAGCCTCCAGTCATAGCGAGATCATAGTAATGATCGATCGGAGTTTGTGTGATCTCTTCGAACCAGTCCGTATTTGCTTTGAAGTCGAATTCATTCAACCGGCCAGGAAACACTTGTTCGATAGCTTTGCGGAATTCATCAGCGTTGAGATTGCGTAATTTCTTTGCTACTTTTTGTACAGATACATAGGAGGAGAATTCAATTCCATGCTGACCAGCTTTACCTCTTTTGGTAGTGATGATGATCACCCCATTGGTGCCGCGTGTTCCATAGATTGCGGCAGCTGAACCATCTTTTAATACATCGATCGATTCGATCTCATCCACGTTGACGCTGTTCAGATCTCCACCGAGAATTCCGTCGATCACAAATAATGGCCCTTGTCCGCCAGATAGAGTAGTCAGACCACGAAGCTGTATATCAAAACCTCCGTTCACATCACCACCCGCAGGCCTTGAAATGTTCAAACCTGCAACACGCCCTTGTAATAAGCCAACGGGATTGCCTATATTTCCCTTGTTGAAATCAGCCGGTTTTAGCGTGGTAATGGCGCTTGTTACTTCTTTTTTTGTAGCGGTGCCATACCCAACGACCACCACTTCTTCCAGCTTACTGAAAGAGAGTGTCATTTGCACGTCGAGGCTTGCCTGCCCGGTGAATGCTGATTCTTTTGCTTCGAAACCGACAGCAGTGAATACAATTGTTTCTCCGGTCTTTGCAGCGATTTTGTAATGGCCTTTTGCATCTGTGCTGGTAGCCACACCTGTTTCTTTATTTTTTACTGTTACATCAGTCAGTGGTTCACCTTTTTCATTGGTGACCATGCCGGTGGCGGTTCCGGCTGTTTGCGCGTTGCTGAGCAATGGCATGATCAGCAAAAGGCCGGCGAAAAGAACTGTCAACCGCAGTGCGGAGAGCAGCCTTGTCATTGGAGGGGTCATAAGCAGTCGTTTTAAAAATGATGAAGAATTTAATACGGGGAGAAATGAATTGGGGCAGTTACGCGCCCGATACGATGATGAGGATAAGGCCGACAATAAAACAGGCGAACATGCCGAAGAGAAGTCCTGTCACTTTTCCTTGTGCATGACGGAATTCTTTCCAGACAAGAACGCCCCAGATTGCGGCAACCAGTGTGGCACCCTGGCCGAGACCATAAGACACCGCCGGGCCAGCTTTTCCTGCAGCAAGCAGGTTGAGCAGGTTACCGGTGCCCCAGATCGCGCCACCCAGAACGCCTACGAGGTGAAGGGGAAACTTTCCGCTGAAGTAATCTTTATAGGAAACGGGTGAACCTTCCAGTGGTTTCTTCATCATTACAGTATTAAAGATGAAGTTGCTGGCGAAGATGCCGATTGCAAACACAACGAAAGCTGTGTACGGCGTCATCTTCAATGGTTCGGGGTTTACAAAATTGTTCAGGTCCATTGCCACCGCGATAAAGCGATAGAAGAATGACATCAACACGCCGGCCGCAATGGATAAAAGAATTCCTTTGGTTGTTGCTTTTGATGTGCTGGCAGATGCTTTTTTATAAGCAACAGCATTCAGTATGATCGCGAGCATGACCAATGCAACACCGCCAAACAACAATGCAGGATCACCTTTCGCTACGCCCATGTAATTAATGATCACGCCCAGCACCAGTGCAATACCAATACCAACAGGGAATGCGACCGACATACCTGCAATGGCAATAGCGGCGGTAAGAAGAATGTTTGCAAGGTTGAAAATGATTCCACCAAGGAAGGCGCTGCCGATATTGGAAGAACTTGCCTGTGCAAGATCATCCAGGAAAGAACGGCCGGAACTTCCCCAGCTTCCCAGAGTGAGTGCGGCAACGATGGAGAAGACAAGAATGCCGATCACATAATCCCAGTAAAATAATTCGAAACGCCATTTACCCGTGACGAGTTTTTGGGTATTGGCCCAGCTTCCCCAGCATAACATGGTGATGAAGCAGCATATGATAGCTAATGAATAATCCTGAACGATAAACATGGCAAGCGGTTTTGGATGAAGGATGATAGCTTTATTCGGTGATCAGTTTACGTGCGATCAATTCGTTGCGATAGGGGATGGATGATTGCGCGCCTAAACGTGTGACACAAACGGCAGCTGCTTCGCAGGCAAAACGGACTGCGTCCAGCAGGTCTTTTCCTTCGGAAAGAGAAACAGCGAGTGCGCCATTGAAACAATCTCCGGCAGCGGTTGTGTCAACTGTTTTCACTGCATGCGCTGGTATCAGGTGATGTTGTTCGCCATCAAATACCACTGCGCCGAGCGAACCCATTGTGATCACCACGCTCTTCACGCCCATCGCATGGATTAGTTTGGCTGCTTCTTTTGCAGATTCCAAATCCGTTACATCAATGCCGGAAAGCATGGATGCTTCAGTACGGTTCGGTGTGATAATGTCGACGTGTGTAAGCAATTCACTTGGTAAAGCCGTTGCCGGAGCTGGGTTAAGGATCACTTTGATGTCTTTTTTGCTCGCATACTTTACCAGGAAGAGAACAGTTTCAAGGGGGATCTCCAGTTGCATCAGGATGATGCTGGAGGAATTGATATCTGATAATGCTGCTTCCATATCCGGTGGCAGGAGAGAAGCATTTGCACCGGGAGCGACCACGATGCTGTTCTCACCTTCCTGGTCAACCGTGATCAGCGCAACACCGGAAGGCAGTTCATCATCAGAAAGAATGTAACGGGTATCGATGCCTTCTTCATCAAACAGCTGAAATGATTGTTTACCAAAAACATCATTTCCCATTTTTGAAATAAAGATCGTTTCGCCACCGAGACGGGCTACGGCCACAGCCTGATTGGCGCCCTTACCGCCAGGGTTCATAAAAAAAGATCCACCGAGAACGGTTTCTCCATGAGCGGGAATGTGGCTGGTCTTTACGACCATGTCCATGTTGGTACTGCCAACGACAATGATTTTCCTTGTTTTCATATGCAAGCGTTAGTTTTTAATCGTTAGTCTGTGCGGATGGCTCGATGGCCGTTGGCCGATGGCTGATGGCCGACTTCCACTTGAAGGTTGAAGACAGCAAGGTTAGTTTCAGACATCAGCAGGCCTCTGTTAAGCTTCGAAATTGCCCGGGAAAATCGGCCATCTGCCATCGGCCAACGGCCATCGAACAATCCTAAGCGGTCATCAAATCCTTACCCGACAAACCAAAAATAAAGGCCGTGATGACCGGAAAAGAGCCTATTTTTAGAAAAAGATAGAATCCTGAGGAAACATTTTTTGAAGTTCGTGTATGGTAAGTGTTTGTTGATCAGTGTTTTGTAAACAGAACAATTGCTTAATTTTCTAACTCCCGGTTGCCATGACCAATTGCGCCACGATCGTTCGCCTGGTGAATTCCCTTTCGCCATCTGAGAAAAGGCATTTCAGAATGACCACTCAGAAACAGGCCGGTTCCAAAGACTATTTATCCCTGTACGACATTATTGAAAAAAGTCATTCTGGCGAATCCGACACGCAGAAAGTAGTGGAGGCTTTTGCGAAGAAACAGCCGAATGCGTCAATAGAAGCGACGTCGAAATATCTGATCAAGATCGTTACAGATTGTTTGATCGAATCAAAAACGGAAAAGGATAATGAGTTCAATCTCTATAGAAGATTGCTGCGCGTGAAGATCCTGCAGGAGCGTTCATTGCCTGCGGCCGCAAATAAGGAGTTGAAGAAGTTGCGGGATCGTTCTGTTGCATTGCAGCATCACCTGATGCAGTATCTCACATTCAGGCTTGAATTGAATCAGCTTTCGGATCAGCGTTTTCCCGGCATCACCGATGATTATCTCGTGGAGACGCAGATGAAAGCAAAGGAGATCCTGAGGATGGTGCATAATATCGAAGGGCATTATTCGCTGTACGAATTATTGAAATATCGGCTGATACATATGGGGAAAGTGGTATCCGATACGGATAAAAGAAAGCTGAATGATCTTTTGCTGAGTGAGATCAGCCTGGTCACCGGCAAAGTGAAGAACAGTTTTGAATCGCGAAAACTTCATCTGCTTTTTCAATCATTTTATTTTACAGATATTGCTGATCACCGGTCGGCATTGCAAAGCTTTAATGAACTGAACCGCTTGTTTGAGCAGCATCCTGATCTGCATGATCATCCTCCAACGGATTACTTTTCTGCGCTGGATGGAATTCTGGATGTGTTACGAATGGTGCGAAAGTATGACCAGGTGCCGTTTTATATAGAGAAACTACAACGCATAAATACCAGCTCTTCTCCGGAATACTTTCGATATCTCGTTCAGAAAACAATTGCGATCTATGAGTTATCGGCGTATACGGGTAAAGGAGATTTTACTGGTGCGATTGATTATGTAGAGAAAATCGATCCGTTGGTGTTGAAATCTTATCACCTGGTGAATATCGAGAAGCAAACAGAGTTATTCTTTTATTGTGCGCTGGCTCATTTTGGCAAGAAACAGTATAAAAAGGCGCACCGGCTTATTCAATCAGCGATCATCGATAACAGGGGAAGTGTTCCCGGGACAATTGGCAAAGCTGCCAATCTGTTGAATATGATCCTGTATTATGAGATCAAAGACTTTGATTATTTGCAGTATCAGATCCGTTCTTATCTGCGGTATTTTAAACAGCAGGGCGCGTTGACGAAATCTGAGAAGCTGGTGTTGAAAACGATCCAGGCAAAGCCATATAATAACACAGGTACAAAGAATCGGTCTTTATTTGCAAAGATGGAACCGATGATTAAAACGATCAGAAGTGACAAGTATGAAGATCAGTTGCTGAAGTATTTTGATTTTGTGGAGTGGGCGGTGGCTAAGTTTAAGTGATGTTATTTACAAAGATCTTTGTAAAATGCAGGCCGACTTATCAGAAACGGAAATATTATACTGATACGTGAGTGAATTATCTGCACGAAATTCGATACCGGATAGTGCTGATGTTTTATATTCCCGCTTACTATCAACAATCGAAGTTCGCTTTTGTTCATTAACCCGGTTTCCGATACTGACCTTACTTTTAACAATTGTGGCTAACAGATGATCCTCATTGATATACACGAAATATCAGTTGTCTGTTGCTACGTTGTGTTAAGAGCCGACTAAGTCTGTTCATGAAATGTCGCTAAAATTACCTATCTTTGCCCCATAGACATCAGTACTTCAACATACGGTCAAGTTCAGCATTTATTCTTACAATTCCCGGTAATAATTTCTCCTCCTTCTTAACTCCTTGCTGGGGTTCTTTTGTCATTTTCTTAAATAAATAAATTTATTATTATGAATATGTATGTATCAAACCTGAGTTTTCAGGTTCAGGAAGAAGATCTTAGACAACTTTTCGAATCTTTCGGAGAGGTTAGTTCTGCAAAAATAATCACGGACAGAGAAACCGGCCGCAGCCGTGGCTTTGGTTTTGTTGAGATGAGCTCTTCAGAACAGGCGAATAAAGCCATGTCATCTCTCAATAACAAAGAGATTGAAGGACGTACAATTTCCGTCACTGTTGCACGTGAGAAAGAACCGCGCAATCAACAGCGCAACTGGTAATTCTCATCGATACAATATGCTTGAAAAGATAACACGAGCCGCGGAATCGCTCATTGCCGTGCTTTCTTTTTAACGCTTAGCAGGACAAGCATGAATTAAATCAGGACTTTGATCCAGACCTGGCTTCGGATATTTTAAATGTCCAAGAGGCTGGAATCTTATATCAGTTCAACACTATTTTATCACTTAAATTATACAATGGCAAGACCAAAAGAAACATTCAATAAGAGAGCAAAAGAACAACAACGATTAAAGCATCGCCGCGATAAAGCGGAGAAGATGGAAGAGAGAAAGCTCAATGCAAAAAAAGGATTAAAACTCGAAGACATGCTGGCGTATGTTGATGAGAACGGAAATATAACGGATCAGGCCCCCGATCCCAAACAGAAGAAATTGTTCCGGGTGGAGGATATACAGATCGGAATCCCCGCCGGAAATGTTAGAGCGGCAACCCATACAGGGAAGCTGCAGTTTTTTAATGAGGAGAAAGGATTTGGCTTTATTATCGACAATCAGAGCCAGCAGAGAATATTTGTTCATCATAGCAATCTCGATATGAATGTGCAGGTGAACGACAGCCTGGAATACGATATTCAGCATGGTGAAAGAGGATTGGTGGCAATCAATATACACCGGCAGAGCAACTGATCATTTAATGGTCATAGCGCCGTAAATATGGTGTAGATGATTTTGAAAAGCTCTTCATTTTTTATTAACTAAGAAAATAACGTAAAATCAGTATATGCATAATTCAGCAATTGGTAGTTTCATTGAAACGGAAACAAGAAAAAATAAGGTAGTTCGAATTCAGTTCAAAAAAAGAGAACCGATCGAAGGCCTTTTCATTGTAACGAAAGACTATGAGGAAATGAAGACCAAAAATTTCTGGCGTATTGTAACTGCCTCAAAAACTAACGAATGGAAGAGTACGAACGACCTTTCTGTTAGCCGGATCTTCAGTGGTGATGAATTTGCAAAACTGAGTGACGTTAAATCATAGCGAAAAAAAAGTTTTGAGCGGAAAGGCTCAGAAATGTTAATTATACAGAAGATCAGCGCCCGGACAGATTATCTCCACCAATTTTAAAGTGAGATAACTCGTCCGGGCGTTTGCTATCAGATAGTCTCTGTTACTCCTGCATATCGTATAAACGCAATCAATATTCAGTCCTGTTTCCCGGTCAGACTAGAATTATGATCTTTTCCAGCGAAACTATTTCCATATCACCTGGCCACTGCCGCTAACGATCTTGTCTTCCCCATCCGGTATAACAGAAACAACATTTGCTGAGTTCTCCGCTAATGGATCCACATTATATTGCTTGCCGTCGTTAGGAATGATCTTCATGTCCCAGGTATGTCCCATGACCGAACTCTGGCGATAGTTGCTTCCGATCATGAGGTATTTCCCGTCCGGGGAAAATACAGGCCTTGCTTCTTTATGGTCGCTGATGGTTACCTGTTTCAGGTTGTTTCCATCGATATCCATGGTGTAGATATGATTGGCGATATGCATGGCCAGTTGAGTACCCTGCTGATTGACTGTCAAATGCCCCCAATCAGCATAATCCATTTGCTTTACGAGTGACGCGGAGTTGTATGGAGGTATCAACCGGATGATCTTTTTAGTATGCGTAAGCAGGATCTCATTGTTAGGCATCCACATTTTCATATCCTGAATATCGAAAGGAACGCCTTGCAGGCCATCGATAGTCAGTACTTCTTCACCCGTAACTTTCAAAATGACGATACCATCATTCTTGTCATTTGACTCCACCATGATCAATTTATTATCAGGAGATAGGTATCCCTTGCAAAAGCGATTTCTCGCCCGGCTCTGATAGGTGAACTCGTTAATGATCGCTCCTGTGGAGTTGTTGCTCAGTGTAAACCTGACATGATCATTCCCGACTGTGGCGGCGTTAACTGCCGTTAGCCGGTATTGTCCATCTCTAGAAATATCAAAACTGTTGAGCTTGGTGTCGTCCTGGATGAACGCTCCTGTAGTGCCTGAAGGGAAGGAGACTTTGATGATTCCTTC
>VFQP010003371.1_pt1 | contig 16281 bp, 16 predicted proteins | sample 3512351 | NCBI WGS metagenome assembly VFQP01 (sample SAMN10412372, study PRJNA504923) | tailings metagenome | isolation source: Relicate 1 Philex TSF1 revegetated site | place: Philippines: Tuba, Benguet | collected 2017-08-29 | reverse complement strand
AGAACGTCTTGCGCACGACTTGACCCAGTTCGAACAGGCGCAGTCCAAGCGAATATTTCCCGCTTTCCGTGTCTTGCACTAGGAAGCCGTTCTCCGCGAACGTCGCCAGTACGCGGTGCACCACCGCTGGATGCACGCCGCTGTGCTTGGCCAGTCCACGCACGCCCCATGCAGGCTGCTGCACGGTGAAGCAGCTCAGCAGAGCCAAGGCGCTATCTAGCGTTTTAAGGGTCATGACTTGTAGTTCCGGAAAATGGCGAATCGCGAGTCGACTACCCGCGAGAATGGCGACATTCTAGTCGACTCGCCAGGCTATCCTTAGCGGGATGCCTTGGCCGTTCCGCTGGTCTGGAACACGCGCAGATCCGGATACATGCCCTGGATACGCTGCCATTCGTTGGCATCGAAGAACTCGCACGGGCCATACACGTCGGTCGTCGTGAAGCGTTTGGCAACTTCGATGCAGAAGCGGGCCGCCTCGGCCAGGTCGATCTCGTGGCTGGCACTGGAATCGCTGCCTCCCACCACCGACTGGGCGGTGATGGCCACACCCACCACTGGCGCCGACGTGGCGATGTGCGGCTGCATGATGCTGTTGAAGTGATAGAGGCCGTTATCGTAGGGTGTGATGTCCTGGATCGAGATCGGCAGCGTCACCGCCGGGCGGCCCGTGGTGGATTGCATCACGGTGACCAGGTCTGGCGCCACGCGCAGCACGTACCCCTGCATGGCCGTGGGCGTAATGGCGAAGCCGCGCTGCTTGATGATGCTGTTGCCTTTCGACGCATCGATCGACAGGATCGCGTCCATCTCGGGCGTGACCTCATACTCGTTCATGGTCTCGGACGACACCGGCATGCCCATGAAGGCGATGCCGTCATTTTTCGACATCGAAACATCGGTAGAGATATGCGTGGTGACCACCACGTCGCCACCGAGATCGTCACCATTGGCCTTCATTTCAGCAAGCTTCAGCGCCACGGCGATGGCCGCCACCGGACCGTCGGCGTCAGACACCATGCCGATGCGATGCGGCCGTGCACCGGCCGCGCCGTTGCGTCCGATCACGCCCAGCGTGCGCGCCTGGCCGCCGGCGTGGCGACCATGGCTGCCCGGGATCAGGATCTTCACGAAATCGCTGGTCTTCGACGCGTCTTCAGGCAACTCGTGGCTGACCGTGGTAACCGTCACGGTCACACCGTGTTCACGGTACGGGGCAAAGAGCGCTTCCACTGCCGCGCCGTTGGCGCGGGCGCTATCAATCAATTCGTAAGCGGTAATGGTCTGTTTCAAGGACATAGGGGTGACTCCGGAAAATCAGGACATCAGAATTTGTGGCGCAGGCCGACCATGACCGTGGTCTGGTTGCTCTGGCCATTGAGCTTGCGGCCAGTGCCGCCCGCCCAGTTGGTGGTATCGCTGGCGAACACGCCGTTCCAATCGCCACCGACCCAGTCGTAGGCAGCGGCCAGATAGGCATCGGTGCGCTTGCTGAAGTTGTAGTCGAGCACCGCATAGGCAGTCTTGCGCGACCCATTGAAACCGTCGGCCTGCGTGCGGTCGTACATGAAACTGCCAATCACCGACAACGCCGGCGTCAGTTCATAGGTCGCGGCCAGCGTAAAGAAATCGTCCTGGCGGCGCGTGGCGAACTGTGAGTTGAATGCGGCGCGATTTCCCGGCGTAGCGGCCGTGGTCATGCTCGTGATCGTGGCAGTGTCGGTCCCACCCTTCGACGAATCGAAGTTGCTGTCGCGCTGGCTGTGGATGTAGTTGCCGAAGAGCGTGGTCTTGCCGATCTTCCATTTCACGCCGCCCAGATAGATGCGCGCGGCGCGCGACTGGGCATCGCGAGTCTGCTGGAAATCGCCCACGGCCGTGACCGGGCCCGACTGGTACTGCACGCCGAACGAGGTGGACGAGGTTGCGGACGAATTGCCCGCGGTCTCGCCAAACGCGTACTCGGCGATCACCCACACCGGGCCCATGGCCTTCGAGTACGTGATGGCGTTGTCGTAGCGCTGGCCCGTCAGGAAAACCATCCAGGCGTTTGACGGCGCCGCGCCCACCCCGAGCGGATCAACGAAGTACAGCATGGTGTTGGCCGTGGTGTACTGCCGCCCCAGTGCGATCTCGCCGAGCGCGTTGCTGGTCAGCCGAACAAACGCCTGCCGCCCGAACAACTGCCCCTGCTGGTCGAGCTTGCCCGTATCGGCAAGGAAGCCATTCTCAAGCGTGAAACCCGCCGACATCCCATTGCCGAGGTCTTCGTTGCCCTTGATGGTAAAGCGGCTTCCCGACAGGAATCCTTCGCCGCCTTGCTGCAATCCCATCATGCTGTTGCCATTGGTACTGGCATGGCTCTGGTACGTCACCGCGGTGTCCACCACGCCGAGCAGCGTGACACCACTGGACTGCGCGTAGGCGCTGACGCACAGCATCGGCAACCCCAACAAACCCGCGCCTGCAACGACTCGTTTCATCTTCTTCATATTGTGTTGTCTCCGCATGCAACGCTGCGCCGCCGTCAACCGTGGTGGCGCGCGCGTCGCAAATCCTCTGGTGAGCGGTGGTGAAATGTGCGCCGATCAGATGGCGAAAGCCGGCCACTGGTCCATATTGGCCGGGCCGCTCACGCGCGACAGCGGGAAGGCATCGCCTTCCGCAATGTTCAATGCCTCGGTCGAACCCGGGAAGTGGAGCGCCCCGCGTTCGCCCAGCACCGTGCCATTCGTGCCCTCGACGTACAGCGCCGAACCTTCTGGCAGCGCAAAAACATGCTCGCGCGGATTGATGTGCATGAATTCGGCCAACCGCTCCTCGCGGCTTTCTCCGTTGTGACCTGCCGGCTTGCCGGGAATGAAATGCGGGTTGATCTGGAAAGGCACCAGCCCCAGCGCGCGCAGGCTGGGCGGCTGGACCACCGGCATGTCGTTGGTAGTGCGGATGGTCGGGCACGCCACGTTGCTGCCCGCGCTCCAGCCTACGTAAGGCGTGCCGGCCAGCACCCTGGCGCGAATCGCGTCGACGATGCCGGCTTCGTACATGCGCTTGAGCAGTGCGAACGTGTTGCCGCCTCCCACCGCGATGGCATCAGCCTGCTCCACGGCCGCGCGCGGATTGGCGGCATGGTGGATCGACACCAGCTCATAGCCATACCGGGCAAACACAGGCTGAACGATGCTCTCGTAAGCATCAAAACTGAACGTCACGCCTGCGAACGGCACGAACAGCACCTTGTGCGCTTCCTTGCGCAGCAGCGTGTGGATTTGCGTTTCGGCATGCTCCAGGTAACCAAGTTGGTCCTTGCGCGAGCTGCTCATCAACAGGATGCGTTGGGTCATATTGTTTCTCGAATGGATAGGACGAAGAAAGGACTCACCGCACGCAGGTTTCGACCAGATCCGCCACGCGGTCCAGTTCCTGCTCGGTGTTGAAGTAGTGCAACGAGACGCGCGCCATGGTGCTTACGCCATAGCGGGCCAGGATCGGCTCGGCCATGAAACCACCGGCTTCGATGATGCATTGCTGCTGCTCAAGTGCCGCGACGATGCGGGCCGGGTCCACCCCGCGGATATTGAACGGAACGATGCCGATGCGGTCACGCACGTCAGACGGCCCGTAAAGCTCAAAACCCTCGATGCGCGACAGCCGCTCCAATGCGTAAGCGGTGAGTTCTCGCACGCGTGTCTCGATCGCCGTAACACCGATCTTCTCGGCATACTCCAGCGCGGCGCCAAGCCCCAGAATGGCCGGCACGATCGGGCAGCCGGCCTCGAAGCGGCGCGCGCCCGGCACGAACCCCAGCGCGCCGGTCTCGCGGTTGTAGCTGCCATTCCACCAGCCGGTCAGACTGGGCTCGATGGATTCGATCAAGCTGCGGCGCACGTAAAGAATGCCCGTGCCTTCCGTGGCACGCAGCGCCTTGCGGCCAGTACTGGCCAGGAAGTCACAGTCGAGCGCGCGCACATCGGTTGCGAGCATGCCCACGCTTTGCGAGGCATTCACCAGAGACATCACACCATGGCGGCGTGCCACGGCACAGATCTCGACGGCTGGCTGGACGGCGCCCGTGGAGTTGGGCAGATGCGAGAACGTCAGCAGACGGGTGCGGCCGGTGATCGCAGCTTCGAACGCCTCGGCCGACAACAGGCCTTCGGCGTTGGCCGGCACCATCTTGATCACGACGCCATGCGTGACCTCAAGGCGGCGCCATGGCAGGAGGTTGCTCAGCATCTCCGTGTCGGCCACCAGGATCTCGTCGCCGGCCTTCCAGTCAATGCCGCGCGCAATCAGCGAAATGGCCTCGCTGGCATTCTTCGTGAACGCGATCTCGTCAGCGTCCGCATTGAGAAAGTGCGCCGTGGCGGCACGTACGCGTTCCACACGCGCGTAAGTCTCTTTACGGAATGCCGGCAGGTAGATGCCAACATGGCCAGTGTCCAGCAGGTAGCTTCGTACGGCATCCAGCACGGAGTCCGGTGGCAGCGAGGCTGCGGCAGTGTCCAGATAGATCGTGGAGGCGGTCAGCGGCGTGTCGGACCGAATGGTGTCGATTTGCATGAGACGTAGGGATCAGTGAGGGGACGCCCCGCGCGCATATGGCGCGGGACCTCCGCCGCAATGCGGCTTTAAGATTGAAGCGGGACGCGTTGCTTGCGCTGCGTTACTTGAGCTTGATCATCGAACCGACGAAGCTGAACAGTGCATCGCCGGCAATGACGCCACCGGCGAAGGCTGACATCTCGGCGGAGTGGCGGTCCCCGCGCAGCTTGACGACGGCGAAGCGGATCGCCAGGCCGATCAGTACCGCCCACCCGGCCAACGGCGAAGCGATCAGCATGCCGGTGGCGAGCAGAATGCCCAATTGACGCCGGGAGCCGCCCACCAGTTGCAGCAGTGCACCGGGAATCGCCCACAGCGCAAGGTTGCGCGCCACTTCGGCCGACGAGCCAGCCTGGATAGACGCGGCATACACCCGGTCCACGGGGGGCAGCATGTTGGCGGCGAAGAACTTGCCGTGGAACAGCACCACCACCACCGCCGCCACGGCAAAGCCGATCATGGCAGCAAGGAACTGCTGGCGGCGTCCGGCCAGTTCGAGCGCCATGTCCTTGCCTTCGCCGCGGAGCAGGTAGCCCGTCTTGAGGTCGTAGCCCATGTCTGCGAAGGCCGGCCCGGTAGCGGCCGAGAAACCCACCAGCACGGCCAGTGCGCCGGGCGGGAAACCGATCATGATGCCGATGGTGAGCGTGATCAGCGCCACGGCGAAGGCAGGAAACCAGCCCGAATGCATGGCGGCGATACCAACGATCAGTTCATGGATATAGGCGGCGAACGCGGCATAGACCACGAAACCGAGAAGCATCCAGACCGACATCTCGGCGGCATGACCTGACAGCAGAGAAATCAGCAGCGAGATGGCGAGGTAAACCAGGAAGCCTCCGCCCAGCACGCGGCTGACGCGGCCGCCCTGCCCCGCCTCACCGGCATGCGAAGCGGCGCGGCGCGACATGTGCACCTCGCGCGCAACCTGGAACAGCGCCACCACGCCCGCGCCGATCATGAGGCCGTGCGGGATATAGGCCTTGGCGATATCGAGACCGAACAGCGGCATCGAATAGCCGCGCGTCAGCAAGCCAATGCCGAACATCAGCAGTGCCGCAAGGTTGCCCAGGAACGCGGCGCCAAACGCCGACATCGGCACGCCGAACCAGGAGCCCGCCACGCCGCACGCAATGCCCAGCCCCAGGAATGCCGCCTTGCGGCCACCGCGGTCGCCAGCCCAGATCGCTTCGGCCGTTGCGACGCCCGAAGGCCATGCACCGGTCGCCGGGAATACCTTGCTACCAAACAGGAAGTACAGCATTGCGCCGTCAACGAACATCGCCACGATTGCGCCAATCAGCATCGGGGTGGCCAGTTCAGGCATGCCCATGGCGTAAGGCACGCCGATAGGGATCATCAGCGAATTGGCGGCGCCGAATGTTGCTGACGAGATGGCGGTCTGCACGAGGTTCTGCCGTTCCAGCACTCGGAAACGCCGCGTGACTTCCAGCGGAATGCGAGCGAACACCATGGCGACCAGCGCTCCGATGATCGATGTGTTGGCCGATATGCCCAGCGAAACGATCAACTGCATGCCGATCATTGCGCCGAATACCGACAGTCCCACCGCCACCAGCAGCAGTACCGGCTCGGACATGCGCGAGCGTGCGGCGCGCTCCACGCCAATGCCCGGCGCGTCTTGAATTGGTAGTTCCATCTTGCGATCCCTCATTGCTCAACCACCGTTATAGTCCGTCTCTTATATAGAGACAGTGTCTCTTTAAATGACCGGTTCGAATGCTAGTTGGCACATCAGGGTGCGGCAATGCGGGTTTACACGGAGATGGAAAGAAGGCGGCTGTGAACGGTGCTTCCGGTAAGAAGCACCCCTTCACATTCACTCATGGACTGCATGTGCTTGCGCTGCCGAGAGGCATCGGCACAGCAAAAACGGATCACCGATTTCGGGGATCGGCGGGAACGCCAGCCATCGTTGCAATGACTCGGGCGGTGAGAGGCCGCTACGCCTCCCCTTGCGTATGCTCCACAAGGTTATTGCGCAACAGCACGATTTCCTTCTGTAGTTTGGAGAATCCCTGGCTGGTAAGGCCGCAGGCATCCACCAGGTTGATGTCGAATGACTTCTCGCGCAGGCGTCGTCCGGCTTTCGTCAGGCTCACCCGCACCTGGCGCTCATCGGCCGGGTCCCGATGGCGTTCCACATAGCCCATCGCTTCCAACTTCTTCAGGATGGGTGTGAGCGTGTTCGATTCGAGAAACAGCTTCTCACCCAACCCACCGACGGTCTGCCCGTCCTCTTCCGACAACGCGATCAACGTCACGTATTGCGTATAGGTAAGACCAAGCTTCTCGAGCATTGGTCTGTACGCCTTGCCAAACGCCAGATTCGCCGAGTAGATCGCAAAGCACAGGAAATCGGCCAACTTGAGGTCGGTGGCACCGCTACTTTCGTTCGACTTCATCTCGCACGCCCTCGATACAGAACAAGTGATGCTGTAGATCATACATCGCATACGACTTGATCGCAGACGCGTAAATGAAGCGTTGTGCCCAGCCCGCGTGCGCCCTGGGGAACTGCGTGAAAAATCTCCTTGATCTTCCAGTCGATCTGTACCAACATGCTTTCCATCGCATGCGATTGAATCGTGTACGGTATTAAAACACGGCAACCAACCCTGAAAGAAAACACCATGACCAAGATCGAAAAAGTACTGTTCACCGGCAAGACCCACACCACAGCCAGCAACGCAGACAGCAATTTTTCTGCACACGAGGGCACCCTGAACCTGACGCTGACAGCGCCGCGCAATGCGTCGGCCCCGGAGTACTCCTTTGCGGCAGTCCAGCCCCACCCGACCGCCGAACAGTTGTTTGCCGGAGCGTGGTCCGCCTGTTACAGCGCTGCGGTTGGAATTGTGGCGAAGGAAAAGAAGGTGACGTTGCCCGCGAGCTCGGCAGTCGACATCGAAGTCGACCTCGGCATGACCGGACGCGAGTACTTCCTGCAGGCCAGAATCAACCTTCGCGTCCCCGGCGTTGATCACGCTGTTGCGCTAGAGATTGCTCATGCCGCCGATCAGATTTGCCCGTACTCGAAGGCAACGCGCGGCAATATCGATGTAGCCTTGAACGTCGTGACTGCATAAGCTGACTTGAAGGAAGCCGCCTCTGGGCCGACACCTGAAAACGGGAGTCGGCCCTGGCGTCGTAATCCCGATGCTGTACCAACTCACTCGGCCAGCACGGCGGACGGATGTCGCGCGAGCGGTGTCACCTGGATGCTCATGAACGGAAACAGCGGAAGCGACGACAGCAATGCATGTAGTTCGTCATTGCTTTCGACATCGAAGATGCTGACGTTGGAATAGCGACCGACCACGCGCCACAGGTGGGGCCATTTGCCGGCCTTCTGGATCTCGATGGCACGCGCCTTCTCGGCGGCCTTGATGGCTTCCGCGCGTTCCGCGGGAAGGCTGTCGGGAATCTTCACGTCCATCTGTACGCAGTAAAGCATGTTGTTGCCTCCTGGTTGATTGGGAATGGTGGATCAGGCCACCTTGTTATCGCCCCCGACCGTTTCGGTGCGGAACGGTTTGAGCTGACCGATAAAGGTCTTGCCGTGCTCGAACCACGTGCGGCGCACGTCCGACGCCATATAGGTGTCATACGCTGCGTCGTTCTCGAACCAGCATTCGCCAATGGCATCTACCTGACCGATATCGAAGTACGGCACATGGGTGTCGGTAGGCTGCTGCACCACGAGCCTGACTTCGTACTTGTGCAACCCGGGCACGTCATGCGACATCTCGTAATGGCGCAAGCATTCCGCGCGGAAGGTTTCCTGTGACATGTCGTGAGGCTTGACCAGCAAGTACAGCAAGCGAATCATGATTTCTCCTTTGGGTTGGTTCTGTATGGAAAACGGTGGCCACTGACCGGTATCCGGTATCACGGGCGCGCTGCCGCGGGATTGGTCACCGTGCCGGATGGCGTGGTTACCGCCGGTGCATCGCTGGTTGCGTCAGCGTCGCCAATCGTTTCGATGGCGATGCCACGGGTTTCGGGCAGCAACAGAATGCCAAATACGGCAATCGCGTAAGCCCCCAGGCAGAATGTGCCCATGGCGTTGGCCAGGCCGATATGCGTGGATAGCACGCCGACGCCGACCACCGAGCCTGCGCCCACCGACTTGCCGACGTTATAGGCAAAGCCCATGCAGGTAGTGCGGACGTGGGTCGGAAACATTTCGCTCAGGAACGGCCCGAGCGCGGCAAACATGCCGATGGCCGAGAACCCGACCAGGAAACTGAGCACCGTGGCCAACCCGGTATTCAGCGGCAGGAACATATAGCCGGCGGTGACCACCCAGGCGCAGACCGCCAGGCCGATCAGCGTGGGGCGGCGCCCGATACGGTCCGACAGATCCGCCGCCGCCACGAAGCCGCAGAACGAGCCGACGGCCATGATCAGCACCGTGACGATCATCGATGCGGCTGCCACCTTGCGCTGGTTGAGCAGCGACGGCAGCCAGACCAGAATGGCATAGCAACCGGCCTGCAGGCCAATTACCAGGACACTCGACAACGTCAGCGATCGCTCGTACTTGCGGTCGAGCACGGAGGCCAGCGAGGCCTTCGGCGCGCGGCTTTGGCGGGCGCGCTCGAACACGGCGGAGTCCTTGACGTGCCGGCGGATGAACAGCACGATCGTCGCCGGGATCACGCCGCTCCAGAACGCCACGCGCCAGGCCATGTCGTGCGGCAGCCAGGCCAGCAACAGCGTGGCAACGAGCACCGCCAGCGCCCAGCCCAGGGCAAAGCCCGACTGCACGTAGCCCATGGCCTTGCCCCGGTGCCTGGGGTCGATGACCTCGGCCATCAGCGCTGCGCCCACGGCCCATTCGCCGCCAAAACCCAGCCCTTGCAGTGTGCGGAACACCAGAAGCTGTTGATATGATTGCGCGAAGCCTGCCAGCACGCCGAACAACGTGAACCAGACGATCGCCAGCACCAGAATGCGTGCACGGCCGTAGCGGTCGCTCAGAATGCCGGCGCCCCAACCGCCGATGGCCGTGACAATCAGCGCCACGGTGCCTAGCAAACCAACTTCCGCCTTGCTCAAGCCCCAGACTACGGTAAGCGCGGGCAGCAGGAAGCTGAACATCTGCATATCGAAGGAATCCAGCGCCCACCCTGAATAGCAGGCCCAGAAGGTCTTCTTTTGCTGTGCGGTGCCGCTCTTGTACCAGGTCAGCATGGTTGTCTCCTCTTGGTGTGTGTCTATTTATGTATCCGCGTCGTGCCCACCCACGACTCAGGCGTACTCGGGGGCCGACAGGGTCCTGAAGTCAAGATCGACATCGGTGATCGACTGCAGCGCTTCCCGCGACATGTCACCAATAATTTCAATCACGGAAACGCCTTGGGGTCCGATGGCGAACGTGCCAAGTTCGGTGTAGACGCGGTTGACGCAGGCAAGGCCCGTCAGTGGATAGCTGCAATGACGGCGCAGTTTGCTTTCGCCGTCCTTGGTAAGGTGGTCCATCATGACGAACACGCGCTTGGCGCCGATCGCCAGATCCATGGCGCCGCCAACGGCCGGAATGGCATCGGGTGCGCCGGTGTGCCAGTTGGCAAGATCGCCGTATTCGGAGACCTGGAAAGCGCCCAGTACGCAGAAGTCCAGATGCCCGCCGCGCATCATGCCGAACGAGTCGGCGTGATGAAAGAACGCCGCGCCCTTCTCCAGGCGGATGGCTTCCTTGCCCGCGTTGATCAGGTCCCAGTCTTCCTGCCCGGGCTCCGTGGCGGACCATTGGCCGAGCACACCTTTCTCGCTGTGCAGGATGACTTCCTGGTGGCGTGGCAGAGGGTTGGCTACCAGGGTGGGCAGGCCGATGCCAAGGTTCACGTACGCGCCATTGGGAATGTCCCGTGCCACGCGCGCGGCCAGCAGGTTTCTTGCCAGTTGATCCATGTTGTTCTCCTTAAGCGGCAGCCGGCACTGCGCACGCGCTGCCGCGCAAGACGATGCGATTGACGAAGATGCCCGGGGTCACGATGACTTCCGGATCGAGTTCTCCCAGTTCGCAAATGCGGTTCACAGCCGCGATGGTGTGCGTGGCGGCCATGGCCATGACCGGTGCGAAGTTGCGCGCGGTCTTGTTGTAGACAAGGTTGCCCCAGCGGTCTGCCGCGGCGGCGTTGATCAGGGCCACATCGACGTGGATCGGATACTCCAGCACGTAGCCTCGCCCGCCGATCATCCTCGACTCCTTGCCTTCGGCCAGCAAGGTGCCAAAGCCGGTGGGCGTGAAAAAGCCGCCAATGCCGCAGCCCGCTGCGCGCAGGCGCTCGGCAAGCGTGCCTTGCGGCACCACTTCCAGTTCGATCTCGCCGGCACGGTAGAGGGATTCGAATACATGCGCGTCACGCTGGCGCGGAAACGAACACATCAACTTGCGTACGCGGCGCGCCTTGAGCAGTGCAGCCAGGCCGGTGTCGCCGTTGCCGGCGTTGTTGCTGACCACCGTGAGTTCCCTGGCGCCCTGCTCGATCACTGCGTCGATGAGTTCGTCGGGCATGCCCGCGCCGCCGAAGCCGCCGATGGCAATGGTGGCGCCGTCGGCAATATCGCTGACGGCGTCGCGTGCTGTTTCGTAGAGCTTGTCGATCATGATTTGCGATGGTGGATGTCCGATGGGCTCAGGTTGCCATGTAGGAATCGGACCCACAATTTCGCGATTGACAAGCGCCCTTAGGGCTTGCTTAAGAGGGAACGTTTTTCAGAACGTATGCCGACGCCCAATGTCATGCCGGTATCACACCGGTGCTACGCCGATGAAGCGTCCGGTGTCTACTGGCAAGGGAGATGGCGTACAGCGAAGGAATCAGGTCGCGCGAGCGTCCGGCGCGTAGCGCTCGATCAGCCGGTTCGCGAACTCGCGCGCGAAGCTGGACAGCCCATCCAGGTCCCGCGCGCAAAGCTGGAACGTGCGCACGGCCCAGTCATCGTGCAGGTTGCACGCGCCAATCTGCTGTTGGCCCTTCAGCCTGGCAAACGCCGCCTTGGGCATGATGGCAATGCCGGCCCCGGCGGCCACCATGCGACACATGGCGTCATAACTTGCCACATGGACGCGAACCGTCATCGGCTTGTGCGCCGCACCAGCGGCACGTGTCAGGAACATCTGGAACACACTGCCTTCAAGCAATGCCACGAAGGCGAAATCCAATGCCTGCTCGAACCACACGTCGGGATTCGCCAGCAATGGGTGCCCAAGCGGCGCAACAAGAATCAGCGCGCTCTTGACGAATGGCACAGCCTGCAATCCAGCCGTTGGCACATTGCCGGAGATGATGCCCAGATCGGCGCCGCCTTCCCTTACCAGCCTGACGATATCGTCGCTCAGGCGCTCCCTGACCTCGATACGCACATCGGGATGGTTGGCAAGGTAATCCCCGATCACGGGCGGCAGATACTCGGTAATGGCCGTGGTGTTGGCCACCAGCTTGACTTGTCCGCTCAGCCCCGTCGTGAACGGCTGGAGATTGCCCGTCAGCCGCTCCAGTTCCGCCAGTACCACGCGCGCATGCTGCAGGTAGACCTCGCCGGCGGCGGTCAGCGTCACACCCTGTGAAGATCGCTCAAGCAGGCGCACGCCAAGCGTGTCTTCCAGATTCTTGATCCGATTGCTGACCGCCGGCACCGACAGGAAAGATCGCTCGGCGCCACGCGTCAGGCTGCTTGTTTCCGCAACGTTGACGAACAGGCGGAAATCGGTGATGTCGAAGGGTACGGCCATGCAAATATCGGGGCGCGTCGGTCAAGCCTTGATCATAGCCGCGATCGGCAAGCCACAGGCCGCCATTTGCGTGAACGCTGGCGGCCGCCTGTTACCCGATGCAGCCGGGATTACCAGGTTGCGGGCTCGAACCGGAACCCCTGCCCCTGGCGCCGCACGTAGCCGCAGTACGGTTCGCCAAAATGCACGGGAAGGATCAGTGCGCCGGTGTCGGCCGCATTGTTCAGGAACGCCAGCCGGGTATCGCGCGCCAGATCGGGACGGATGCAATAGCCGGAGTTCACGTCGGGGCGCACGATCTGTATGGGGCTGTGCAGAATATCGCCGCAGAAAACCGCTTCCTCGCCTTGTGCGCGCACACGGAATACCACCTGGCCAGGGCTGTGGCCCGACGCGGCCTCCACTTGCAGGCAGCCGGCGACTTCGCGCCCCGGTTCGATGGTCTCTGCCAGCCCTTCATTGACCACCGGCATCACGCTGTCGAAGAACGATTCGCCGAATACGTCCACCACGCCGGGTTCCTTGTTGCGGCCGTCCCTGCAGAAGACAAAATCATCGTTCGGCAGGTAGTAGCGAGCATTGGGAAAGGTAGGCGTCCACCGATTGTCCTGCCACGTGGTATTCCAGCCGACGTGATCGGCATGCAGGTGCGTCATGACGACATGCGTGACTTTCTCCGGCGGCGCACCGGCCGCAATCATCCATTCGCGCACCAGTGTATTGAGCATGTTCATCCGCGCAATACCCGCGCGCGGCTTGAAATTACCAACGCCCGTATCGACCACGATGATATTGCTGCCCGCATGCACCACCCAGAACTGGATCGTGACGATCAGCTTGTTCATGTGCGGAATCCAATGGTGGGGCGCCATCAGATCGGCATTGGCGTCGAGCACGCCGCGGTCGATATCCGGGAAGAGGAACGCCGGATCGTGCGTCGGACCCGCGTACTCGAGAATGCGGGTGACCTTGACATCGCCGACGGTGCGCGATTGCATCATGTGCCTTGTCTCCTGTAGTGGCGCCAAATCCATGGTCGGCGCGCTTTGAGACGCAAGCATCGGTGAAATTGCCCGGGGTGCCTATTTTGCATTTTGAAACGGGGCTTTCGCAGTGCTTTATGCGGCGCCCTTCGATCAAGTCCGGAAGATGCCCGCCACCGCAGGCACCGATCCGGTTCTGCCTGGCGGCGCACCGTGCCCCACCCTGCCCCGTCAGTTCTCTGGCGTGATCTTCGCCTCTTCCACGATACGTCCGAACTTGACTGACTCCTGCTGGATGAACGCGCTGAACTGCTCCGGGGTCATGGGGCTGGGATTGCCGCCGAGGTCCTTCAGCCTGGTCGATACGGCGGAATCCTTCAGCGCCTCGAAAACGGCAGCGTTCAACCGCGCAATCACCGGCGCAGGCGTTCCCTTGGGCGCGAACAAGCCGAACCAGTTTTCAAGACTGTAGCCCTTCAAGCTCGTCGAGTCGGAGATTGCCGGAATGTCGGGCGCCAATGCGCTCTTGCCCTGAGACGTGATGCCGATAGCTCGTACCTTGCCGTCCTTGATGAATTGACGCGCGCCAGCCAGGCTCACGAAGGTCATCTCGATATTGCCGCCGACAACATCGAGCAACTGGTTGGACGCGCCGCGGTACGGCACGTGAGTCATCTGGATGCCCGCCTGTCGTGCCATCAACTCGCCAGACAGATGCTGCGGGTTACCGACACCGCTGGTGCCATAACGCACCTTGCCAGGGTTGGCCTTTGCGTACGCAACGAGTTCGTCGGCTGTCTTGTAAGGCAGCGCCGGGTTGACCACCACCACATTGGGCACCTTTACGACAAGACTGATGGGCATGAGGTCAGTCTGCGGCGAATATTGCATTCGTTTCTTGAAGACGAACGGATTGATCGCTGTCTCGCCGGCCGACCCCATCAAAAGTGTGTAGCCATCTGCCGGAGCCTTCACGACTGCCTGCGCGCCGATCATGCCGCTGCCGCCGCCCTTGTTGTCGACAACAACTGACTGACCGAGCCCGGTGCGCAGCTTTTCAGCCAGGACCCGCGCCATTGCATCAACGCCACCACCCGCCGAGAAAGGCACGACAATGGTGACCGGTCGTGAAGGATAGGCAACACCTTGCGCTGCCGCCGCACCCGGACCGGCGACCAGCGCTACCGCGGTCAAACACTGGAACATACGCTTGGTAGTACGGAATTCCATGATGTCTCCTTGTCTTTTTCAGAACTTGTGACGCATGCCAAGTAGCACGCCAGTCTGGTTGGCACCGGGCTGCACTGTGTTGCCCGAGCCCACGGCCAGGGCCGAGCCGTTACGGTTTAGCGCGTAGGCAGCGGTGAAATAGATGTCCGTGCGCTTCGAGAGCGCGTAATCGGCCAATGCGATGAAGAGCCACGGGTCCTGATCGTTGGCGCGATTGTTGGTGTAGAACGCGCCGCCAGTCAGCGAGAACGCCGACGTCAGGTTGTAGCTCGCCTGGAGCCAGTACATGTCCGAGCGTTGTTGCGGTGCAAGTGCCGTGCTACCGTTCGTGCCGCCATACTCAGACCGGTTCCAGCGATAGCCGGCCACGACCTTCGCCGCCCCAAACGAGCCAATCGCGCCAAACGCAAGGTTTCGGTTCGACCAGTTGCTGGATGCCGCTGTCGAGCCCTGCGTCTGGTCATATGTCACCGCCATGCCCATGCCGCCGGACTCGTAGGCAAGTTGGCCGCCGATCTGGCGGCCCGCGCGAATTGCGCCCGGCACCTCGCCGCCATAGCCTGTGTCCCAACCCGTGCTGTAACTCGTCTCTACCGTGAGGCCGCCGAACTTTCCGAGGTACTTGGCTGAGTTGTCGATGCGTTGCGCGAACACGGGATCCATCGAAGTAATGGAATAGCGCGCCGATACGCCAAGCAGGTCATAGGTCTTCGCAAAGTCGTAGATGGGTGCGTCCTGGCGGCCCAGCGTGAGGTTGCCGTACGGGCCTTCCAGACCAACGTACGCGCTGCGTCCGAAAAGCCGCTGCGTCGTGCCCGTCCCGTTTGCCAACGTGCCGGTGTCAAGGTTGGTACCGTTCTCCAGCCTTGCGATCGCCCGCCAGTTGGCGCCCAGGTCTTCAACAACCCGGATACCGAACCGCGAGCCGGACTGGTTGCCCGGCTGCATCCGCACAACGGAATTGCCGCCGCTGGTCGTACGGACGTGGTTTGCGTACTCGATGCCGACGTCGGCCACTCCGTAGAGTGTGACGCCCGATTGCGCATACGCGGCGCTACTGACCAGCGATGCCGCAAGCAAGCCTGCTCTTTTCATTTGTCTCCTCTTGCTGTTTCTTATGGATGAGCGCCGCCCGGCACCCTGTGGAGAGGGCACCAGACCAACGCGGTTTGGAAAGGAATTGGGGCTAGTGGCTGTGTCTTACCGGCGCCGACGCCGGACCGATCGGGCGATGCTCGGTGATGCGAATGAAGAACGTCATCAGGAACGACACCACGAGCAAACCCGCCAGGAACAACAGGCCAAGCGATGCGCTATGGCTCTGCCCCTTGATATATCCGATGGCAAATGGCCCGACGAAACCGCCAAGGTTGCCGATGGAGTTGATGACGGCAATCGACACAGCCGCCGTGGAGCGGCTGAGGAAAAGCGTAGGCAGTGCCCAGAAAGGCGATTTGAACGCGTACAGTCCTGCAAGACTCAGACTGATCAACGCAATGGCCGCATAGGGATTGCTCACGATGCCCGCGCCGATCAGTGCCGCCGCCGCTACCGCCAGCGGGAGTGCCGAATGGAGCCGACGTTCATTGCGACGGTCCGAACTGCGCGACCAGAGAATCATCATCGCCGTGGCGAACAGATACGGTGCCATGGCGATAAAGCCGACCTGCGTATGCGTCAGCGATGACGAAAAAC
>VFQP010003370.1_pt1 | contig 16284 bp, 8 predicted proteins | sample 3512351 | NCBI WGS metagenome assembly VFQP01 (sample SAMN10412372, study PRJNA504923) | tailings metagenome | isolation source: Relicate 1 Philex TSF1 revegetated site | place: Philippines: Tuba, Benguet | collected 2017-08-29 | reverse complement strand
CCGCTTCTCGGACTCGGTGAAGAACATGTTCTCCTTGTAGTTGTCCCAGTGGCCGGACTGCTTCCACAGGGCGACGTCGAGGATCTGCGGGCAGCGCACCTCGCCGTAGCCGCTGTCGCGGTAGACCCGGCGCATGTACTGCTCGACCACCTGCCAGATCGCCCAGCCCTTCGGGTGCCAGAACACCAGGCCCGGCCCCTCTTCCTGCAGGTGGAACAGGCCCTGGGCCTTGCCGATGCGGCGATGGTCGCGCTTCTCGGCTTCCTCGATGCGCTGGATGAAGGCCTTGAGCTGCTTGGCATCGGCCCAGGCGGTGCCGTAGATGCGCTGGAGCTGCTCGTTCTTGGAATCGCCGCGCCAGTAGGCGCCCGAGATCCGGGTGAGCTTGAACGCCTTGAGGAAGCGCGTGTTCGGCACGTGCGGGCCGCGGCACATGTCCACGTATTCCTGATGGTGGTACAGGCCCATCTCGGTGATCTCGGGCCCCATGTCCTCGATCAGGCGCAACTTGTAGTCCTCGCCGCGGGCCCTGAACGTCTCGATGACCTCCGCGCGCGGCGTCATCTTTTTGATGACGTCGTATTCGGTGTCGATCAGCTCGGCCATGCGCGTCTCGATCGCGGCCATGTCCTCGGGCGTGAACGGGCGCTCGGAGTAGATGTCGTAGTAGAAGCCGTCCTCGATCACCGGCCCGATGACCATCTTCGCGTCCGGGTACAGCTGCTTGACCGCGTGGCCCACGAGGTGGGCACAGGAGTGGCGGATGATCTCCACGCCTTCCGGGTCCTTCGGGGTGAGGATCTGCAGGGTCGCGTCGTGGTCAATGAGGTCGGAGGCGTCGACCTGGCGGCCGTCGACCTTGCCGGCCACGGTGGCCTTGGCGAGGCCCGCGCCGATGGACTGGGCAACCTCCATGACGGAGACGGGGTGGTCGAACTCGCGGCGGCTGCCGTCGGGGAGCGTGATGGTGATCATGGGTGAAAAGCCGGAATGGGGATTCGGGATTGGGGATTCGGCAGAGCGGGAGTTCGGCGGGAGCCGGCGCGGCCGAATCCCGAATCCCCAATTCCGAATCGCGTGGCCGCTTCGCGGCCAAGAAAAAAGCGCCACGAGGGCGCCTGGCGACAGGAGGCCTCGGGACGGTCAGCGCTGGGCGGTGGTAGTGCGCATGTCGCACGCTCGGCCGGCGTTGCCGCGGGCCACCTGTGTCTGGAAGGACGGATGCGGATGGTAACGCAGATCGCGGGAGGAACGGGACGCCGACCGGGGCGGAACAGGCCCGCCCTCCGGCCCGGACGGGGACAGCGCCGACGCCGCCGCCGGACGCCCCGACGGCGGCGCATGGCATGATCGGCGCGTTTCCCTCCGCATGGCCGCGATGACGATCAAGGGCAAGCCGACTTCGCTGGACATCGCGCACCTGGCCGGCGTGTCACAGCCGACCGTGTCGCGCGCGCTGCGCGGCAGCCCTTCGGTCAACCGTGAAACCCGCGAGCGCATCCTGGCGATCGCGCGCGAGCTCAACTACAAGGTCGACAAGAACGCATCGAACCTGCGCCGGCAGCAGTCGGGCACGCTGGCGCTGCTGCTGTTCGAGGACCCGACCAGCGACCAGTCGCACATCAACCCGTTCTTCCTGCCGATGCTGGGCTCGATCACCCGGGCCTGCGCCCGTCACGGCCAGGACCTGCTGATCTCGTTCCAGCAGCTCTCCGACGACTGGCACGCCGACTACGACGACAGCCACAAGGCCGACGGCCTGATCCTGCTCGGCTACGGCGACTACCTCGCCTACCAGGGCAAGCTGCGCACCCTCGTCGAGCAGGGCACGCAGTTCGTCCGCTGGGGCGCGGTGCTGCCCGACCAGCCCGGCATTTCGATCGGCTGCGACAATATCGGCGGCGGCGCGCTGATCGGCGAACACCTGGCCGGCCTGGGCCACCGGCGCATCGCCTTCCTCGGCGATGCCTCGAGCCGCTATCCGGAATTCCTCGACCGCTATCGCGGCTGCGATGCCGCACTCGCGCGGCACGGCCTGGCGATGGACCCGGCGCTGCAGGCCGATGCCGAAAGCGCGGAGGATTCCGGTTATGCCGCCGCGCAGACGCTGCTGGCGCGGGGCCTGCCGTTCGATGCCGTGTTCGCGGCCAGCGACCTGATCGCGATCGGCGCGATGCGCGCGTTCGCCGAACACGGCCTGCGCATTCCCGACGACATCGCCCTCGCCGGCTTCGATGACATTCCCGGCGCGCGCATGACGACGCCGGCCTTGACCACCGTGGTCCAGGACACGCTGACCGCTGGCGAGCTGCTGGTCGACACGCTGATGCGCCTGATCACCGGCGAACCGGCGGAAAGCCGGCGCTTGCCGACCGCGCTCGTGGTGCGCGACTCCACCGGCGCACGGCCGCTGTAGCCGCGATCGCGCGACGGGCCGGGCCTTGGGCTGCGTTCGCGCGCACGTGTTCGCCTGCGAAGGCGTTGAGCCTCGCCCGCCTCTACAGGGGCACGTGCGCGAATGCCCGAGCGCCGTGTAACGCCCGTCGCGCATGACGGCCACCCTGCAGGGACGCGTACGAGGCGGCTGTCCGGACACGCGTTCGCGCGCAGGCGCTCCTGTGCGTGGTTCACTCCGAGCCCGGACCGCCGAGGCGCCTGACCATCAGCGTCTGCAGGCGATCGCGCAGCGCGGCCGGCACGGCGACGTCGTCGCGCACCAGCACGCGCACGCCGTGTGCGGGTACGACGAGCGATGCGCCGTCATCCACCGCCACTGCGCCGTCGGCCAGCACATCGCGCCAGCTGCCGGCGGCGATCTGCGCGGCGTCCAGCGTCGCCGACCAGGGTGCATCGCCCTTGTTGAGCAGCACCAGCGCGGTCTGGCGCACGCCCTCGTCGTCGAGCACGCGATAGAACGCGGCGTGATCACCCTCGAGCACCAGCGGCAGCTGCAGGCCACGCTGCAGCGCCGGCGTGTCGCGGCGCAGCGTGGCGATGCGGGTCAGCGCCGCATGGATCGGCGTGCCGACGCCCGCGTCGATGCGGGCCTGCCCGTAGTACGCCCGGTTGCCCGCATGTTCCGCGCGCCCGCGCATGAAGCCGGTCTCCGACCCGTAGTAGACGACCGGAATCCCGCGCGCGGTGAACAGCCAGTTGTGCGCGTCGATGAAGCCGGCATCGGAGGCCGCCATGCGCGGCATGTCGTGGTTGTCGTAGAACGTCGCCAGTTCATACGGATTGGCGTAGGGCCCGCGTTCGAGGTGCAGGCTCGGCGCGAGGCGCTCGAAGCCGGCGCCGCCGGCGAACACCTCGTCCATCGCCTGCTTCATCGGGAAGTCGAGCACGCTGATGCCGCCGTTCACGGCCCAGGTGTGCTCAGCGATCTTCGCCGCGTCGTAGTCGAAGGCCTCGCCGAACATGAAGAAATCCGGCCGCTCGCGGCGGATGCGCTCGGCGAAGCGCGCCCAGAACGCGTGCGGCATCCACGCGATGGTGTCGATGCGGAACGCATCGGCGCCCTGCCCGATCCAGTGCTCGTAGGCACCGGCGAGGTACTCGAACACCGCCGGGTTGTCCGCGTCGAAATCGGCCAGCTGCGCCAGGTTGCCGTCGAAGATCGAGCCGGCCTCGGCGTCCACCGGCCCGGTGGTGTTGTAGAACGCGTGCAGCGGGTTGCGTGCGGGATCGAGCTGCTGCGGGGGCAGGTTCTGGTGGTCGGCGATCAGCCGCCCGTCCGCGTCGAAGATCTGGCCGAAGCCGGGCTGGGCGACCGGCATGGTCCACGCCGGTGAGCCGTGATTGCCGACGATGTCGAGCACGGTCTTCAGGCCCGCCGCGCGCATGCCGTCGGTGAAGGCGCGGAAATCGAGATCGACGCTCGGCAGGTGCTCGTCCACCTGGTAGAAATTTGTGCCCCAGTAGCCGTGGTAGCCGGTCTTGCCGCGGTCGGTGAGCGTGCTGCCACAGCTGATCGCATCGCCGCCGGTGAACGCCTCGTCCGGATTGGCGACGATCGGCGTGATCCACACCGCTCCGAAGCCCATGTCGCGGATGTAGCCGGCGTTGTCCAGCACGCCGCGGAAGTCGCCGCCGAGGTAGCCGATGTTGCCGTCGATGCCGTCCTCGCAGCGCACCGGGATGTCGAAGGTGCGATGCGCGCCGCCCTGGTCGCGCTGGTCGTTGCCGGGATCGCCGTTGACGAAGCGGTCGGTGACGACGAAGTACACCGAATGTGCGGCGAAGGGCGCGCGCGTGCCGTAGAGCGCGTCGGCGTCCGGCGCGTCGGCGCGCAGCGGCTGCCCCGCGTGCGAGCAGGCCGCGCACAGTGCGGCGGCGAGAACAGCGGTCAGGGGTCGGAACATGCGCGGTCTCCAGCAGACGAAATTCAGGGCGCGGCGGTCGCGCGCTCGGCGCGCGGCCGCGCGACCCGCAGCGCGAACAGCCCGCCGATCGCGAGACTGGCGCCGCCGAGCATCAGCACCCGCACCGGATCACCGTCGAAGACACGGCCGAGCAGCACGCCCAGCGTGCTCACCGCCACCAGCTGCGGAATGACGATGAAGAAATTGAAGATGCCCATGTACACGCCCATCTTGTGTGCGGGCAGGCTGTCGGAGAGCAGCGCATACGGCAGCGACAGGATCGAGGCCCAGGCGAAGCCCACGCCGACCATCGACAGCAGCAGCCACTGCGGATCACGGATGAACGCGATCGACACCAGCCCCGCGCCGCCGAGCAACAGGTTGACCAGGTGGGTCAGACGCAGGCCGAGGCGCCGCGCCATCCACGGGATCACGATCGCCGCCAGCGCCGCGAAGCCGTTGTAGGCCGCGAACAGCACGCCCACCCAGTTCGCGCCTTCGTTGTAGGCGGCCGATTGCGGATCGCTGCTGCCGTAATGCGTCTGCGCCACGGCGGCCGTAGTGTAGATCCACATCGCGAACAGGCCGAACCACGAGAAGAACTGCACCACGGCCAGCTGGCGCATCGCCGGCGGCATGGCGTGCAGGTCGGCGGCGATCGTCGGCAGCATGCGCTGCGGCGCCATGCGCGCGGCGATCAGACGCAGCGCGCCGTAGGCCAGCGGCAGCCCCGCCAGCACGTAGAGCATGCGGTCCCAGCCGAGCACGTACACCAGCGCCATGCCGGCCACGCCCGCGATCAGCCAGGGCAGTCCGCCGGACGCACGGGGCGGCGGCGCCTCGGCCGCAGGCAGTGCGCCCAGCGGTTCGGCGTCGTCGAACGCATGCAGCACGTCCGGTGGGTACTCGCGCGTGCGCAGCACCGTCCACAGCACCGAGAGCAGCAGCACGGCGCCGCCGAAGTAGAACGCGTAGCGCACCGTGTCGGGCACCTCGCCCGGCCCGGCGGTGTTGGCCACGCCGAACTTCGCGAGCACGAACGGCAGCGCGCTGGCGATCACCGAGCCCACGCCGATGAAGAAGCCCTGCATCGCGTAGCCGGTGGGCCGCTGCGGCGGCGCCAGCTGGTCGCCGACGAAGGCGCGGAACGGCTCCATCGACACGTTGAGCGAGGCATCGAGCACCCACAGCGTGCCGGCGGCGATCCACAGCTCGGGCGAGTTGGGCATCACCAGCAGCGCGGCGGTCGAGAAGATCGCGCCCCACAGGAAGTACGGACGCCGGCGGCCGAGGCGTGTCCAGGTGCGGTCGGAGAAGTAGCCGATCACCGGCTGCACCAGCAGTCCGGTCAGCGGCGCGGCGATCCACAGCCCAGGCACCTGTTCCATGTCGGCGCCGAGCGTCTGGAAGATGCGGCTGACGTTGGCGTTCTGCAGGGCGAATCCGAACTGGATGCCCAGGAAGCCGAAGCACATGTTCCAGATCTGCCAGAACGACAGTGGCGGTTTCGTATTGCGCATGTGCTGCGACTCCCCTCCCAAGGACCGCTGCGCCATCGCGGCAGTGCGACGGCGGACCCATGGTAGCGAGCAGCCGTTCGAGGGCCACGACCTGCATACGTATTCATCGCATGCGCGATCGCCGCACGCTTCCGCACGCGCCGCACCATGCACTAACGTCGCATCGCGTCGCGCATCGCGGCGGGGAGGCGAGACGAGTGATGGCGAACAACCCGTGGTGGCGCGGCGCGGTGATCTACCAGATCTACCCGCGCAGCTTCATGGACAGCGACGGCGACGGCATCGGCGACCTGCCGGGCATCATCGACCGGCTCGACCATGTGGCGCAGCTGGGCGTGGACGCGATCTGGGTGTCGCCGTTCTTCCGCTCGCCGATGCACGACTACGGCTACGACATCGCCGACCAGTGCGACGTCGATCCGATGTTCGGCACGCTGGCCGATTTCGACGCCCTGCTCGCCAAGGCGCACGGCCTCGGGCTGAAGGTGATGATCGACCAGGTGTTCAGCCACACCTCGAACGAGCACGCGTGGTTCCAGGAAAGCCGCGCCTCGCGCGACAACCCAAAGGCCGACTGGTACGTCTGGGCCGACGCGAAGCCCGACGGCACGCCGCCCAACAACTGGCTGTCGATCTTCGGTGGCCCGGCGTGGAAGTGGGAGCCGCGGCGCCGGCAGTACTACCTGCACAATTTCCTGTCGAGCCAGCCGGACCTGAACTTCCACAACCCCGACGTGCAGCAGGCCACGCTGGACTACGTGCGCTTCTGGCTGGATCGCGGTGTCGACGGCTTCCGGCTCGATTCCATCAACTTCTGCTTCCACGACCGCGCGCTGCGCGACAACCCGGCCAAGCCCGAGGCGCTGCGTCTGGGCCGCGGGTTCTCGCCGGACAATCCGTACGCGTTCCAGTACCACTGGTACAACAACACGCAGCCGGAGAACATCGGCTTCATCGAGCAGCTGCGCAGGCTGATGGACGGATACGCGGACGTCGCCGCGCTCGGCGAGATCTCGTCCGAGGATTCACTGGCCACCACCGCCGAGTACACCAGCGCCGGCCGCCTGCACATGGGCTACAGCTTCGAGCTGCTGGTCGACGATTTCAGCGCCGGCTACATCCGCGGCACGGTCGAGCGCCTCGAGGCGGCGATGACCGAAGGCTGGCCGTGCTGGGCCATTTCCAACCACGACGTGCAGCGCGCGGTCACGCGCTGGGGCGGTGCCGACGCCAGCGACGATTTCGCGCGGCAGATGATCGGACTTGTCTGCACGTTGCGCGGCTCGGTGTGCCTGTACCAGGGCGAGGAGCTCGGCCTGCCCGAGGCCGACGTGCCGTTCGAGCAGTTGCGCGACCCCTACGGCATCACGTTCTGGCCGAACTTCAAGGGCCGCGACGGCTGCCGCACACCGATGCCGTGGACCGGCGATGCCGGCGCCGGTTTCAGCACCGGCACGCCGTGGCTGCCGATTCCCGATGCGCATCGCGCCCGCAGCGTCGACGCACAGGAGGCGGATGCGGGTTCGGTGCTCGCCGCGGCGCGCCGCTTCCTGCACTGGCGTCGTGCGCGGCCGGCGCTGGTCGTCGGCGACCAGCAGTTTCTCGACGCGCCCGAGCCGGTGCTGGCCAACGTGCGCAGCCATGACGGCGCGCGGGTGCTGGCGGTGTTCAATCTGGCCGCCACGCCGGTCGACTGGCCGCTGCCCGAGGTAATGGCCGGCGCGCGTCCGCTCGACGGGCACGGCCTGGCCGGCGCGGTGATCGAAGCCGGCGTCGTGCGCCTGCCGCCCCACGGCGTGCTGTTCGCCGACGTTGATTGAGGCGCGCGCCCTGCACGCGGCCGGCGGCGGCCTGCGCGCTCTGACGCTGGCCCTGGCCGCACTCGCCTGCGGCGGCGCGATCGCTTCGCCGACACGCCACGACTGCGATGCCCCCGCATTCGCGCGCACGCTCCACCCGGTACCGGTTGAGGCGCCGCTGCACGCGGCACGGGCGCACTGGCTCGATCGCCGTCTCGTCCGCTGGCCGGGCCGGATGTCGACGGAGGGCACGCGCTTCCGGCTCTACCACGCGGCGAACGCCACGCTGGATGCGCGGCCGGGTCGTCCGGTGGCGGGCTTCGATCGCCGGCTCGATGCGCTGCAGCACGACGCCCCGCTGCCGGCACCGCTGGCGACGCGTTTCGCCTTCGTCGGCGCCGGCGCCACGCTGGCAGTCGCCGCCGACGATGCCGAACTGGCCGCCCTGCACCGCGGCCAGCTGCTGCTGGTCCACGAAGACGCACGCGGTGATGTGCTCGACGCGACCGCGCTGCAGGTGGCCGGTGCGTTCGACGATCTCCATGCCGCCGCCGTCGATGCACCCGGTCTCGGCGCCATGCCGACCGCCGCCGATACGCGGTTCGCGGTCTGGGCGCCTTCGGCGCAGTCGGTGGCCCTGTGCCTGTACCCCGATGCCGACGCCGGCGCGGCGGCGCCCGAGACGCTGCAGCGCGACGCCGACACCGGCATCTGGCACGGCCGACTGCCGGGCGATCGCAGCGGCGCGCGCTATCTCTACCTGGTCGACGTGTTCGTGCCGGGCACCGGCATCGTGCGCAACCGCGTGACCGACCCCTACTCGTTGGCGTTGGATGCCGATTCGCGGCGCAGCGTGGTGTTCGATCTCGACGCGCCCGCGCTCAAGCCCGAGGGCTGGGATGCACACACCACGCCGGCCTTGGCGGCCTCGACCGACATGGTCGCCTACGAGTTGCACGTGCGTGATTTCTCGCGCGACGACGGCCGCGTGCCGGAGGCGCAACGCGGCCGCTACACGGCGTTCGAGGCGCAGGACTCGCACGGCATCCGCCACCTGCGCCGGCTGCGCGCGGCCGGCGTGACCGACGTGCATCTGCTGCCCGTGTTCGACATCGCGACCGTCCCCGAGACCGGCTGCGTCACGCCGGACGTGCCCGACGCCGCGCCCGACAGCGCCGCGCAACAGGCGGCGGTGATGGCGGTCGCCGCGCGCGACTGCTTCAACTGGGGCTACGACCCGCTGCACTTCAACGTGCCCGAAGGCAGCTACGCCAGTGACGCCGCGGACCCGGCAGCGCGGATTCTCGAATTCCGGCGCATGGTCCAGGCGCTGCACGGCCTCGGGCTGCGCGTGGGCATGGACGTGGTCTACAACCACACCAGCGCGTCGGGCCAGCATCCCCAGTCGGTGCTCGACCGCATCGTGCCCGGCTACTACCACCGCCTCGATGCGGACGGGCGCGTGGAAACCTCCACCTGCTGCGACAACACCGCGACCGAGCACGCGATGATGGCGCGGCTGATGATCGATTCGGCCGCGCTGTGGGTGCGTCACTACCGCATCGATTCCTTCCGCTTCGACCTGATGGGCCATCAGCCGCGCGACGCGATGCGCGCACTGCAGGCGCGTGTGGATGCCGAAGCCGGTCGCCCGGTGCACCTGATGGGCGAAGGCTGGAACTTCGGCGAGGTGGCCGACGACGCACGCTTCGTCCAGGCTACGCAGGCGCGTCTCGGCGGCACCGGCATCGCCACCTTCAGCGACCGCGCGCGCGATGCCGTGCGCGGTGGCGGCCCGTCCGACCGCGGCGATGCCCTGCGCGGCGAGCGCGGCTGGATTCACGGCCACGACGACGCGGCCCTGCTCCGCCGCCAGGCGGATCTCGTGCGCGTGGGCCTGGCCGGCACGCTGCGCGATTACCGTCTGGTCACGCACGACGGCGTCGAGCGCGCGCTGTCCGAAATCGACTACGCCGGCATGCCGGCGGGCTACGCCGCCGCCCCCGGCGAGGTGGTCAATTACGTCGAGAACCACGACAACCACACGCTGTTCGACATCGGTGTGCTGCGCCTGCCGGACGATGCCGATCCCACGGCGCGCGCGCATGCGCAGGTACTGGCGCTGGCGACCACGGCCTTCAGCCAGGGCATCGCGTATCTGCACGCCGGCGTGGAGCTGATGCGCTCCAAATCGCTCGACCGCAACAGCTTCGATTCGGGTGACTGGTTCAACCGCATCGACTGGAGCGGCGCCACCCACGGCTTCGGCCACGGCCTGCCGCCCGCGCCCGACAACGCCGCCGACTGGCCGCAACTGCAACCGCTGCTGGCCGACGCCGCGCGCATCCGTCCGCCGCGCGACGCGGTGCTGCAGGCGCGCGACATGAGCCTGGACCTGCTGCGGATCCGCGCGAGCACGCGGCTGTTCCGTCTCGAACGCGCGGACGACATCCAGGCGCGCCTGACGTTTCCCGGCAGTGGCACAGACGGCGATCCGCAGCTGGTGGCCGGGCATCTCGACGGGCGCGATCTCGACGACGCGCGCTTCAGCGAGGTGCTCTATGCGATCAACGTCGGCGACGGCGCGCGCACGCTCGATGCGCCCGCGCTCGCCGGGCGCGGCTGGCGTCTGCATCCGGTGCACCTCGCGGCCGACGCCGCCGATCCGCGACCACGCGACCTCGCACGCATCGACGACCGGCGCGGTCGGTTCACGGTGCCGCCGCGAACAGCGCTTGTGTTCGTGGTGCCCGAGCGCGCGGCCGGAACGCGCTGATCAGGAACGGAGCGTCACGCCGTCCCAGTGCCGCAGGCACTCGGGCGCGACACCGACACGCCGGCACGCACGCGGCGCGATGCCGTCGGGCAATGCGGCGCGAAACAGCGGCGCCGCTGCTCGCAACAGCCGTGCGCAGGCGCGATGGCGCACCCGCTGCGAGGGCGTGACTTCGAGCAGGGTCTCGGCCCAAGGCGGCAACAGCGCCGCGCCCGCGCCGAGAAACACGTCGCGCGACAGGGCGGCGCCGGGCACCGGCAGGCGGACGCGGCGCAGCACCGCCAGCACCTCGCGCGAGCGTGCATCGAAACGCAGCTCCGGCCGCACGTGCTCGAAGTAGGCCGCGACCGACGCCGTCGACGCCGGCACCGCGCGCGCGCCCAGCGCCTCGGCGACGCGTCGCGATTCGTCGTAGTAGCGATCGTCGAATCCTGCAGGGCCGGGCATGCCGGCGTAGGCGCGAAACCCCTGCAGGAACGCGTAGGCCTCCGAGACGTGCACCCAGGTGAGCAGCTCGGGATCGTCGGCCGAATATGCCGTGCCGTCCGCGGTCGTGCCGCGCACGTGGGTGTGGATCGCCGCGACACGGTGGATCAGCCGGTGCGCCTGCTCGGTGCCGGCATACGTGGTGCCGGCGACGAAGGCCGTGGTGCGACGCAGACGCCCGACCAGATCGGTGCGGAAATCCGAGTGATCCCAGACGCCGGCCAGCGCGCGCGGATGCAGCGCCTGCAGCAGCAGTGCGCACAGGCCGCCGGCGAGCATGCCCGGAAAATCCGCATGCACGCGCCAGGTCACGGTGTCCGGGCCGAACAGGCCCGGGTCACCGACGGGCGTTTCGTAGTCGATGCCGCTCTGGCCACGCGGGAACACTCCCAGCACCCAGCGCCGGATAGCGGCCTGCAGGGCGGCGGCCGGATGAAGTCGTGATGCGTTCATGCCGCAATGCTAGCCGGCGTCATCGGGAGCGGCCGCGAAGCCCGTCCGTGCGCGTTCGAACGCGCTTTGCTGCATGCCGATGCACGCCGGGCCATGAATACGTATGCAGGCCGCGCCGGTGCGCGAAACCCGCGACTACCATGGCCGCGACCCGTCCGGCCCCGCTGTTGCAGCGACGCGCATCGACGGCACAACTCGAAAATACAGCTGTCCGCTGGACACCCTTGGGAGGGGAGATGTCGAAGCTCGATCGCAACCTGCTCAGTGCCGCACTGTCGTCGGCACTGCTGATGCTCGCCGCCGGCGCGCACGCACAGACCACCACCACGACCACCGGCGCGACGCCGGCTGCGGACGATGCCACCGAGCTCGACCGGGTCACCGTCACCGGTATCCGCCGCGGCATCGAGAGTGCGATCGCGGTCAAGCGCGACGCCACCTCGATCGTCGAATCGGTGTCGGCCGAAGACATCGGCAAGCTGCCCGATGTCAGCATCGCCGAGTCCATCGCACGCCTGCCCGGCCTGTCCGCGCAGCGCGTGGCCGGCCGTGCGCAGGTGATCAGCGTGCGCGGCCTGTCGCCCGACTTCGCCACCACGCTGCTCAACGGCCGCGAGATGGTCAGCACCGGCGACAACCGCAGCGTCGAATTCGACCAGTATCCGTCGGAGCTGGTCAGCGGCGTGACCGTGTACAAGACGCCCGATGCCGCCCTCGTCGGCCAGGGGCTCTCGGGCACGCTGGACATGCAGACGGTGCGTCCCCTGAACTTCGCCGACCCGGTGATCACGCTCAGCGGCCGCTTCCAGCGCAACTCGCTGGGCGAAGCCGCCGATACCGATCCCTACGGCAACCGCCTGAGCGCGAGCTGGATCGGCCAGTCGGCCGATCGCCGCTTCGGCTTCTCGATCGGCGTCTCGCACAGCGACACGCCGATCCAGGAAAACCAGGTCGGCCTCTACGAGCCGTGGAAGACCGATGCGCGTCCCGGCCTCGCCGACGGCACCTGGGCGACCGACGGCATGAAGGCCCTGCGCCGCACCGGTTACACCAAGCGCGACGGCATCATGGCGACGCTGCAGTTCCGCCCGTCCAACCTGTGGACCAGCACCCTGGACATGTTCCACTCGCGCGCCGAGCAGGAAGACACGGCGAACCAGTTCGAGGTCAACACGCAGTACAACGGGATCACGGATGACGACGATCCTCAGCGTTGCGCCGTGACGTGCGTCTACAGCAACGTGCGCACCAGCGAGAACGGCAGCTTCGCCGGCGGCACGCTGACCGGCGTGTACCCGCTGGTGCGCGGCATGTACAACCGGCGCGAGGACCGCATCTCGGCGTTCGGCTGGGGCAACGAGTTCAACTTCGAGCGCGCCCGTCTGACCACCGACATCAGCTGGTCGAAGGCCAAGCGCAACGAGATCAGTCTCGAGAACAACGCCCAGCGCCTGCCCAATCCCTCGCTCGACACGATCGAGCTGGATATCCGCCGCAACGGCTTCACGCAGATGGCGCCGGGCCTGGACTACTCCGATCCGGGCCAGCTGTTTCTCACCAACACCATCTACGGGTCGGGCTACGGCAAGACACCGCGCGTGGAGGATGAACTCAAGGGTGCGCGCGTGGGCCTCACGTTGCCGGCGCCGTCCGGCCTGACCTGGCTGGCCGACTTCGACTTCGGTGTGAACTACGCCGACCGCGAAAAGGCCAAGCGCCAGCCCGAAGGCAACATCAACCTCGGCGCGCAGGGCGATACCGCGATCGCGGGCGACCTGCAGTACGGCCTGGTCGATCTGGGCTTCGCCGGCATCGGCTACATCCCGGCATGGAACGTGCCCGGCGCCGTGGGACGTTACATGACGTTCGAGCCTAATGAGAACGAAAGCTATCTGGTATCAAAGGCGTGGACGGTCAGCGAGAAGATCACCACGGCCTTCGCCCGCGCCAACATCAGCAGCGACTGGGGCGATACCGCGGTGACCGGCAACATCGGCGTGCAGATCCAGCGCGTCGACCAGTCGTCGGCCTCGAACTACTGGGATTCAGACCGGCCGGCCGGCAGCAACGTGCGTCCGTTCGAGGACGGCAAGACCTACACCGACGTGCTGCCGAGCATGAACCTCGCATTCGCGCTGCCGAACGAGCACACCTTACGCATCGGCCTGGCCGAGCAGGTCGCACGGCCGCGTGTTGACCAGCTGCGTTCCTCGCTCGAATTTGGAGTTGATGAGGGGAATGGCCGCCCTGGAGGGAGCGGCGGGAACCCGCTGCTCGACCCCTGGCGCGCGTACGCGTTCGACATCTCGTGGGAGAAGTACTTCGGCAACCGCGCCTACGTGGCGGCCGCGTTCTTCTACAAGGACCTGCGCACCTACATCTACACACAGACCAGAGACGATTACGACTTTTCCGGCTTCCTCACTGACTACGTTCCGCCTGATGGCGTCGATTGGGAACTCCAGACCACCGGTAACTTCACCGCCCCGCAGAACGGCGAAGGCGGCACGCTGCGCGGCCTTGAACTGACGGCCTCGCTGCCGTTCGACCTGTGGAGCGAGTCGCTGCGCGGCTTCGGCATCGTCGCCAGTGCCAGCTTCAACGACAGCAGCATCCAGATCTTCGATCCGGAAAGCGCGAACAGCGTGGGCAGCGGCCCCATCGATCTGCCGGGCCTGTCCAAGCGGGTCTACAACCTGACCGCCTATTACGAGCGCAACGGGTTCGAAGCACGCGTGAGCCAGCGCCGCCGCTCGGACTTCATCGGCGAGATCGGCAACTTCGACGGCGCGCGCACGCTGCGTTACGTCGTCGGCGAAAACATCACCGACGCCCAGCTCAGCTACAGCTTCGGAGACGGCTCGTCACTGGACGGTCTGACCCTGCTGCTGCAGGCCAACAACCTGACGAATGCGGCGTACCAGACCTATGCCGGCACCCGCGACCGGCCGCTGGAGTACATCCAGTGGGGCCGCACCTACCTGCTCGGCCTGAACTACCGGTTCTGACGGGCAGCGACGGCGACACCCGGACGGGGCGGTCATTGCGACCGCCCCGTTTTTGTTATGTCCGCGGCGGTGTTCCAGCCCCGGCGGGCCGGGCCCACGCGGCGCTCCCTTCGGGCACCGGGCATGCGCCGGAGTCCGGCCTCGCGGCATGTGGCCGCGGCCGCGCGTGCCGCCGCGCTGCATGTACGTCTCCGTGGAAGCGCGCCCCTGCCAAGGACGAGGGAACCGGGACGTGATTGCCGGTTGCCGCGCGAGTGCCTGCGCCGCGATGCAGGCGCGCCCGAGACGATCGCGCGCGTCCGCGTGCCGATGCCTGCCGAGCCGATGGCGCGGACCGGAACATCGCTGCAGAAAGACACGCATCCCACCGACGCATCGGAAGCAGGCCGCGGCGTACCGCAAATTGGGGGCACGTGCGCTCTTACCGGCATGAACGCGACGCGCGGCACGTTCAGGAACGCGTTGCCTGGACGAGTGTCGACACGCGGTTCGCCCGTCATCAAAACGGCGCGGGCGTCCTATCGGCCGCCGGACAGGGCCGGCATGCCCCACGCGCTCCAGCACGCGCATGCGCACGCACGCACGCACACCGCAGTGCCCCGGCCGCGCCGCGAGTTCCAGCGCCGGCCAGGTGGAGCTGCGTTTGCTGCTGCGCCGCTCCCGCGCGCTATGCAATCGATCTGCTCGGAGCCCCGCCCAGGGGTGCACGACGCGCGCACGCGGAGGTCTCCGCGACCCGGCATCGGACCGCACTCAGTCTCGGGGCAGGTCGCCAGGCACCTGCGTGCCGCTAGGGCCGTTCCGCACGCGCCACACACGAAAAACCCGGCGCGAGGGCCGGGTTCCGTGATTCGTCCACTCAGTCCCGCATTGCGGGGTGCTGGGTGGTGGGCGGTACAGGGTTCGAACCTGTGACCCCTACCATGTCAAGGTAGTGCTCTACCGCTGAGCTAACCGCCCGAAGGGGGCGAATCATACACCGGATTGGCGCGTTGTCGAATACCCCCGGCGCAAATTTCTAGCGGGCCAGGCTCAAGGCCTTGATCTGCTGGATCTGGTCTCGCAGCCGGCCGGCCTCCTCGAACTCCAGGTCGCGGGCGTGCTGGTACATCTGCTGCTCGAGCGCCTTGAGCCGCGCGGCCAGCTTCTCGGGCGGGAGTGCCGTGTAGTCCTCGGTCGGCTCGGCCACCTTCCGCGTCTTGCCCCGCCCCTTCTTCTCGAGCTCCGGTTCGGCGCGGGCGCCTTCCATGATGTCGACGATCGCGCGCGCCACCGAGGTGGGCGTGATGCCGTGCTCGGCGTTGTACTCCACCTGCTTCTGCCGCCGCCGGCCGGTTTCGTCGAGCGCCATCTGCATCGACTGGGTGATGCGATCGGCGTACAGGATCGCCTTGCCGCGCAGGTTGCGCGCCGCGCGGCCGATGGTCTGGATCAGCGAGCCGCCCGAACGCAGGAAGCCCTCCTTGTCGGCATCGAGGATCGCCACCAGCGACACCTCGGGCATGTCCAGGCCCTCGCGCAGCAGGTTGATGCCCACCAGCACGTCGAACTTGCCGAGGCGCAGGTCACGGATGATCTCCACCCGCTCGACGGTGTCGATGTCGGAGTGCAGGTAGCGCACCTTGATGTCGTGCTCGCCGAGATATTCGGTCAGGTTCTCGGCCATGCGTTTGGTCAGCACGGTGATCAGCACCCGGTCGCCCATCGCCACGCGTTCGTTGATCTCACCGAGCACGTCGTCGACCTGAGTCGCCACCGGGCGGATCTCGACCTCGGGATCGATCAGACCCGTCGGGCGCACCACCAGTTCGACCACCTGCCCCTCGGATTTCTCCAGCTCGTACTTGCCGGGCGTGGCCGACACGAAGATCGCGCGCGGGG
>VFQP010003369.1_pt1 | contig 16294 bp, 17 predicted proteins | sample 3512351 | NCBI WGS metagenome assembly VFQP01 (sample SAMN10412372, study PRJNA504923) | tailings metagenome | isolation source: Relicate 1 Philex TSF1 revegetated site | place: Philippines: Tuba, Benguet | collected 2017-08-29 | reverse complement strand
GAAGAACAGTGGATTACGGGGATTCTGAATGTTACGAGACTGGTATTTCCTTCTGAAAAATCGGTTATTCTGTCAAAAATTTCCTGAGTGTCCAAATAATCAAACTGGGATGAATCGTCATCTGACGGTCGTATTCCTGCTTTTTTATTGAGTTCGTAAAAATTACTTAGATTGTTGGTATTCAGAATTTCATAGACAGATTTGCAACCTGTACAGCAGAAAATTTTTTCATCGAAAGAAATTCTCTCCTTTTCTATCTCTTGCCCGCAATGAAAACAGTTCTCGCTCACCTTCATAAATTATTGACTTACAAAATTATAACAATTTTTTTTGTTTATCGGATTAAAATGTTCTATTTTTGTGATAAATGTCATATAAAATGTCGCAGGAACAACAAATTGCCATTGAAGAAAGATTTGCAAGAGTTTTCAATGATAATTCATTCAAAGAAAGGCTCAGCAGTGCAGATTTTGAAAGATATATTAAAGCTAAAAAAAAGCTGACTTTTGGTAAGCATGATATCATTTTTGATGACGGAGAAGCACCGAAAGGTGTTTTCGTTTTAGAAAAAGGAGCAGCAAAACTTTCAAAATCCGGTGCTTTCGGGAAAGATCAGATTCTGAGATTCATCAAAGAAGGCGATATTATTGGGTACCGGTCTTTGCTGTGTGGAGAAAATTTTCAGGCTAAAGCAGAGGCAATGACCGACATTGAAGCTACTTTCTTACCTGCAGATGTTTTTATGTACCTCCTTGAAGTAGATTCTCAGCTTTCATTTGTAATGTTGCAGAAGATTTCCTACGAACTGGGAGAATCTTCCAACACCATTACTTTTCTGGCACAAAAAACAGTGAGAGAAAGACTTGCTGAAATATTGCTGCTTCTTGAGCAGAAACTGGGGACTGATCCCGAAGGTTTTATCAAAATTTCCTTAACCAGAGAAGAAATTGCCAACATTATTGGTACTGCAACAGAAAGTGCCATCAGATTGATTTCCGAATTTAAAGGAGATCATCTCATTGAAGTGGATGGCAGAAACATCAAAATCCTGAATCATGAAAAACTGATGAAACTGGGACATGTTGTTTTATAAAAAAACAGAGATGATTGATTGCAGATAAATCAATCATCATTTTTTTTGGCTCAAAACTTCTGACGAATAGTCTCTTGTTACTTATTATCTATCACTCATCATTTACAATATGTCTATACATTCTGAAATAAAAAAAGTTACCACTGAAACCTTGCGAAAAATGAAATTCGATAAGGAGAAAATTACGATGCTCACCGCTTACGATTTTACCACGGCAAAAATGGTAGATGCAGGCGGAATAGACGCTGTACTCATCGGTGATTCGGCGGCAAACGTAATGGCTGGCTTCGAAACAACGCTTCCCATAACACTGGATCAGATGATCTATCATACGCAAAGTGTTGTAAGAGGTATAGACAGGGCATTAATTGTGGCGGATCTTCCATTCGGAACTTACCAGAGCAATCCGGATAAAGCACTGGAATCTGCCGTAAGGATGATGAAAGAAGGGGGGGCTCATGCTGTTAAAATTGAAGGAGGAAAAGAGATCTCAAAATCCATCAAAAAGATCATCAATGCCGGTATTCCAATTATGGGGCATTTGGGATTGACTCCACAATCTATTTATCAATTTGGAACTTACAAAGTAAGAGCTAAGGAAGATGCTGAAGCAGAAAAGCTGATCAGTGATGCAAAGCTTCTGGAAGAATTGGGCTGTTTTGCGGTTGTTTTAGAAAAAATTCCTGCTGATCTGGCTAAAAAAGTTACAGAGAGCATCACCATTCCTACCATCGGAATTGGAGCAGGACCGGACTGTGATGGTCAGGTTTTGGTGTACCATGACATGATCGGTATGAACAAAGGCTTTTCGCCCAAATTTTTGAGAAGATACCTGGACCTGTATACGGAAATTACCGGGGCTGTTTCGCAGTTTGTAAAAGATGTAAAAACATCAGATTTTCCAAATAAAAATGAAAGCTATTAATGATAAATAATTTACAGGCAGCTCAGGGAATATTGTCCATTTTAGCCATCATCTGTATTGCTGTTGGGTGGTTCAATCTTTTTTCGGAAGATATCAATTCTTTTCTTTCCAGAAGATTGTTTTATATTCTAATAGGTCTAAGCTTTATTTTGCAGGCTCCGACTTTAGTCAACAATAAATTTACTTATCCGATGTATGTGGCGGCGGCATTATGCATTATTGGTGCAGCCTTACCTTTAGACTCCAATTTTGCCTCTATCAAAACGCTTGGTCTTTTGGGGGGAATTGTTATTTCGTTTACCAACAGGTCGCAGTATAATAAATAAAACAAAAAACAAATAAAATATTTTAATCCATTAAAGTTATTAAGGCAAACTTTAATGGATTTTTCAAATCAATTCTTCATCCTGAAAATACTGAATAATTGCTTTTTTCATCAGAAGCTGCTGTTCGTTGGGCTTCAATTCAGGTAGTTTTTCTATTTCCTCAAAATGAGGATAGCCATCATCATCATAATGCGAGAATTTGAAATATCCGAAAGGTTCCAGCAAACGGCACACAGCTATATGAAGAAGATTTACTTTGTCGTCTTTGGTATATTTTTGCTGTCCGCTTCCTAATTCCTGTACCCCGATTAAAAAAAGATAGGTTTCTATCGGTGCATTTTTCTCGGTATCAAAATTTTCAATAAAAAACTGTTCTATTTTTTGCCAGTATTCTGATTCGTTGATCATAATTTTTATCAATTAATTGTCATTTTCATTCGCCTTACCTTTCTCTGAATTTTGCTCATCCTGTTTTCTGGCAAGATCAAGCAGCTCGTTCAATTTTTGATTTTTTCTTTCCTGTATGTATTCCTTTTTTTCAATTCTTCTTATTTTACTTTTTTGAAAAAGATAATATGAAATGAAAAGGCAAAGAAAGATAATTACAAATGTCATTGTTTTCTATTGTTTGTCAATTTTTAGTAGAAATGCGTATTCCAGCGCATCTTCCTTTAAAGATTCAAACCTTCCGCTTGCTCCTCCGTGTCCGGAACTCATATCGGTTTTGAAAATCAGGATGTTATCATCTGTTTTCAATTCTCTCAGTTTTGCCGTCCATTTTGCGGGCTCCCAATACTGTACCTGAGAATCGTGAAAACCTGTAGTGATCAGAATATTCGGATAATCTTTAGCTTCCACATTGTCGTAAGGTGAATATTCTTTCATATAATAGTAGTACTCCTTATCATTTGGATTTCCCCATTCGTCGTATTCTCCGGTTGTTAAAGGGATGGTTTCGTCCAGCATTGTGGTTACAACGTCTACGAAAGGAACCTGTGCAATAATTCCGTTGAATAAAGAAGGTTCGTAATTCATTACTGCACCTACCAAAAGTCCGCCTGCGCTTCCTCCCATAGCGTACAAATGCTTTTGGGAAGTATAATTTTGTTTGATTAAAAACTTTCCGGCATCTATAAAATCAAAAAACGTATTTTTTTTGAATAACATTTTTCCGTCTTCATACCATTCTCTTCCCAGATATTCGCCACCTCTGATGTGGGCTATGGCGTAAATAAATCCTCTGTCAAGAAGAGATAGCCTTACATTAGAAAAACTGGCATCAACGGTATGACCATAACTTCCATACCCATATAAAAGAAGCGGAGTTTCGGCTGATTTTTTTGTGTTTTTATGATAGACCAGAGAGATGGGTATTTTCGTTTTTCCGTCTCGGGAATCTGCCCATATTCTTTCGGAAATATAATTTTCCGGATGAAATTTCCCTCCTAAAACTTCCTGCTGCTTCAGCATTTTGGTCGTTTTATCTTTCATATTGTATTCGAACGTGGTACTTGGTTGGGTGAGTGAAGTATAGCCATAGCGGAGAACTTCCGTATCAAACTCAAGATTGATGCCGATGTAAGCGGTGTAAGTAGGATCTGAAAAGCTAAGGTAATGAGATTCCTGATTTTTTTCGTTAATAATTTTAATCCGGAGCAGCCCCTGTTCTCTTTCTTCTAATACAAGATAATTTTTAAAAATCTCAAATCCTTCCAATAAAATTTCAGGGCGGTGAGGAATAACGTCCACCCAGTTTTCCATACCACAGTTGTTGATTTTTGTTTTTACCAGTTTGAAATTGATAGCATCATCCGCATTGGTAATGATGTAAAACTCATCTTCGTAGTGTTCCACAGAATACTCCAGATCATCTATTCTTGGCTGAATGACTTTCCAATCAGCAAAAACATTGTCTGCAGGAATAAAACGGTGCTCATCTGAAATTGTACTGGAACTCGCCATGAAAATATATTCCATAGATTTTGTCTTGAACACGTTTACGTCAAAAGTTTCATCCTCTTCATGAAAAATCAATACATCTTCAGCAGCATCTGTTCCTAATCGGTGTCTGTAAACCTGAAATGCGCGCAGGCTTTCATCTTTCCGGATGTAAAATACATGCACATTATCATTTGCCCAGACTGCTTTTCCTGTGGTGTTTTCTATGACATCAGGAAAGATTTCACCGGTTTTTAAATCTTTAAAGTTGAGCGTATAAATTCTTCTTCCCACATTATCAGAGGAAAAAGAAGCCAGTTGGTTATCAGGACTCACCGCAACATTGGCTACTTCAAAAAACTCTTCTCCTTCTGCGAGGATGTTTACATCAAGTATAATTTCTTCTTCACGGTCAAGACTTTTATATTTTCTGCAGAAAATAGGATATTCTTTGCCTTCTTCGTAACGAACGATATACCAATAGCCATTGAAAAAATAAGGCAGTGACTCATCATCTTTTTTATACCGTGCTTTCATTTCCTCGAAAAGTTCTTCCTGAAGCTGTTCAGTATCTTTCATTATAAAATCTGAATAGGCATTCTCTGCTTCAAGGTATTGTGTCACTTCGGGATTTTCTCTTTCATTCATCCAGAAATAAGCGTCTGTTCTCTTATCTCCGTGTATTTCTAGTGTTTTTTCTATTTTTTTTGCCTGTGGAGCTTTCATCTGATCTAATTCTTGTTCAAATGTAATTAAAAAAAAACCATCTTACCTGCTATGAGGAAGACGGCTCTATCGTATAAAGATTTTAACTTATTTGTGTAAAACTTTAATGTATTTTTCTAGTGCCATAGTCATGGACGGAGTTTCTTTCGTTGGTGCCATTAAATCTACTTTTAGTCCTGCTTCTTCAGCAGCGGCAGACGTTGTAGGACCAAAAACGCCTATTTTGGTGTCTTCCTGCTTAAAGTCCGGGAAGTTTTGCTGTAAAGATTTGATTCCCTGCGGGCTGAAGAAAATCAGCATATCGTAATCTTTTATATTAATATCTGTAAGGTCACTGCAAACAGTTCGGTACATGATGGCTCTTTTCCAGTCCACATTAGATGCTTCCATTGTTTTTACAATATCCGGACTTAGAAGGTCTGATGATGGCAGCAGATATTTTTCTGAAGGAAATTTTTTAAAAAGCGGCAAAAGGTCTGAAAAATTCTTTTCACCAAAGCTTATTTTTCTCTTTCTGTAAACAATGTGCTTCTGGAGATAATTGGCAATTGCCTCCGATTGACAGATGTATCTCATCGTATCCGGAACTGCAAACCTCAATTCTTCTGCAAGCCTGAAATAATGGTCAATAGCATTCTTACTGGTAAAAATAATACCGGTATACTGTGTAAGATCTATTTTTTGTGTTCTGAGTTCTTTATTATCTACACCTTCTACGTGGATAAACGGGCGGAAGTCAATCTTTATTTTTTCCTTCTTCGCAATTTCCAGATAAGGAGAAGATTCACTCGGCGCTGGTTGAGAAACCAATATTGATTTTATTCTCATCATGTACTCTATTAAATAAATAATAACTTCCATAGCATCAGAATTGGTGCCATTTGGAGCGTGCAAATATACAAAAATTTATAATACCATTTTTGGGGTAAAATGTTGTTTCTGTGAAACAAATAGAAAAATACCTTGAAAATGAATGTGAAACAAAAGAAACCGAGATAATAAACAAATGCTTCATTTCTGTCAATCGGGAAATAATAATGTGCTATGCACAAAATAATCAGCAGAATAGAAAAGATGAAATAAAATTTGGTTGATGTAAAATAAAAAATGCTCCACTTTTTTCCGTCACCAATAGATTGGTAAAAAAGATATCCCAGTACCGCTCTTGTAATATAAAAAAGAGATACAATAATTACAGTGTAGCCAATTTTGTTCAGTTGGTATCCGAATGGCTGGATGTCTGCAAGATATTTCGGAACAAAAGGAATGTATTGCGAAATCAGGACACTCATGCAAAGTGCCGTCACTATAGAGGTGATGATCCAGCTCGGAAGATTATTGCTTGCATCATAATATTTCTGTAGCAGAAAGTCTTTGAGATTAGCATCACGTTCCACCACATTCATCATAAAGATGTATAGAAAGATACACACAATAAGGGTAAAAACAACCCAATCATTATTTTCGGGTATTCTTACGTGGTTCACAAAATTATGGATTGATGGCAAAGGAATATTTTTTTGCAAAATTATAGATTATTTTGTATAAAATAAAAAGCTTAAATAAACTATCTTTGCAAACTGAAATGAAAAAACTTGTCATCATTCCGACTTACAACGAAAAAGAAAATATTACCAATATTATTTCTGCAGTTTTTGCGTTGAATGAAGACTTTCATATTTTAGTGGTGGATGATTCTTCGCCTGATAAAACAGCGGATATCGTAAAAGGTCTTCAGGTAAAGTTTCCGCATCACCTTCATCTTTCTGTGAGGCACGTGAAAGACGGATTGGGGAAAGCTTATATTCATGGATTTAAATGGGCACTTCAGAATCAGTATGATTATATATTTGAAATGGATGCTGATTTTTCACATGATCCGAAAGATCTTCCGAGACTTTTTGAAGCTTGTAAAAATGCAGATATGGCGGTCGGATCTCGCTACTCTAAAGGAGTAAATGTTGTCAACTGGCCAATGGGAAGAGTTTTGCTTTCTTATTTCGCTTCAAAATACGTAAGATTTATTTTGGGACTTCCGATTCACGATACAACAGCGGGCTTCGTTTGTTTTTCAAGAAAGGTGCTGGAAGAAATAGGATTGGACAATGTGAAATTAAAAGGATATGGTTTTCAGATTGAAATGAAATTCAGAACTTTCAAAAAAGGATTTAAAATTGTGGAAGTTCCCATTATTTTTACCAACAGAATTCTGGGGGAAAGTAAAATGAACGGAGGAATTATTCATGAAGCCGTTTTCGGAGTTTTAAACTTAAAGTGGAAATCTTTAATCAACAGATTATAAAATCAGAATTGTTCACAAACTATTGTAATTGAGATACAATTCTTCTAATACAAATATATACATATGAAAAAGCTTATAGGATTTTTTATTTTTCTGTTTGTTTTTTCCTGTACGGAATATATAGATAAGCCTGAAAATCTTATTGGTCAGGATAAGATGGCAGAGATTATTGCAGAAATGGCTATCAACGATCAGATAATTTTTCTTTATCCGGACAAAAATCTGGAAAGCGGAACAAGATATATTCTAAAATCTTACAATATTAAAGCAGATGATTTTGTTGAAAGCTATAAATATTATGTTATAAAACAAAAGATGAAGGGTATCGTAGAAGATGCTCAGGAAATTCTTAAAGAAAAAGATCCAAAAGCTGTTGAGAAAGTAAAAAAAGCATCTGAACAAGTCATTAATGATGTTCCGAGGCTGGAGCGCAGATAATTTTTACCATTATTGAGAATACGGATCGTATTAAATGTTATAAGATGAATTTTTTTAATATAGAAAAAACCTCAGAAGGGAAAGCAAGAGCGGGTGTTTTGTCTACCGATCACGGAAATGTCCAGACGCCTATATTTATGCCGGTAGGAACGGTTGCCAGTGTAAAAACGGTACATCAGAGAGAGATCAAGGAAGATATTAAAGCGCAGATCATACTCGGAAATACGTATCATCTTTATCTTCGTCCGGGAATGGAGGTAATGCAAGAAGCCGGAGGTTTGCACAAATTTATGAACTGGGATCTTCCCATTCTTACTGATTCGGGAGGTTTTCAGGTGTTTTCGCTTTCGGGAAGCAGAAAAATGTCTGAAGAAGGCGTGAAATTCAAATCTCATATCGACGGAAGCTATCATTTATTCACTCCTGAAAAGTCCATGGAAATTCAGAGACAGATCGGAGCAGACATATTTATGGCATTTGACGAGTGTGTTGCCTATCCGTGCGATTATAATCAGGTGAAATTGTCAATGGAGATGACGCACCGCTGGCTCAAAAGGTGTATGGAGTGGAACGAAAATAATCCTGAGCTTTATGGTTATAAACAACGGTTTTTTCCGATTGTTCAGGGTTCTACATATTCAGACTTAAGAAAAATTTCGGCTGAAGTAATTGCTGAAGCGGGTGCTGAAGGAAATGCAATTGGCGGTCTTTCCGTTGGTGAACCGGAAGAAGAAATGTACAGAATCACAGATGAGGTTACGGATATTTTGCCTAAAGAGAAACCAAGATATCTGATGGGAGTAGGAACCCCGTGGAATATTTTGGAATCCATCGGTCTCGGAATTGATATGATGGACTGCGTGATGCCAACCAGAAATGCAAGAAACGGAATGCTTTTTACATGGCAGGGTGTCATCAATATGAAAAACGAAAAATGGAAAAAAGATTTTTCGCCATTGGACGAGTTTGGGACAAGTTTTGTAGATCAGGAATATTCAAAAGCCTACGTAAGGCATTTATTTGTATCTAAAGAATATCTTGCGAAGCAGATTGCATCTATTCATAATCTTGCATTTTATCTTGATTTGGTAAAAGTAGCGAGAGAGCATATCTTAGCAGGAGATTTTTATCAATGGAAAGATTCTGTAGTTCCTGTATTGAGACAAAGACTTTAAATAGTATTTATGCTTAAAATAATAGACGGATATATTGTGAAAAAATACCTGGGAACCTTCGGGTTTATGCTGGTATTGCTGTCTATTGTCGTTTTGGTAATTGATGTGCAGCAAAAAATCCCACGAATAGAAAGAGCTACAGAAATAGATCCTAAGCTTGATGTTACTTATTTTTTGATTAATTTTTATCCGTTCTGGATTATTAATCTGGTTGTTACATTTCTGGCAATTCTTGTTTTTATTTCGGTTATTTATTTTACATCAAGAATGGCAAATAACACCGAGATTGTTGCCATTATAAGCAGCGGTGCAAGCTTTCACAGGTTTGCCAGACCATATCTGCTCACTTCTTTATTTATTGCGGTTATTTCTTTAGTGATCAATCATTTTGTATTGCCATGGGCAAATATCAAAAAAAATCAGCTGGAAGCCTATACTTACAACACCACCAATAAAGAAAAAATTCTCGGTACAGCTGCTGTTTCTGCTCAGTTGAGCAAAACGGAGTATGTTTTTATCAATTCTTGGAACAAAAGAGAAAAAAGAGGTTATGGATTTCTTTATCAGAAATTTGATAAAAATAGAAAGCTAATTTATGAGTTAAAATCTACCGATGTTTTCTGGGAACAGGAAAAGAAGAATTTTGTACTCAACAGTTATCTGGAAAAGACCATCAATAAAGATGATTCCGAGAAACTGGGACAGGGTTTTGAGGTCAGGAAAAATTTCGGACAGGATCCGGAAGAATTATTTCCAAATGAGCTTTTGGGGCAGAACAAGACCACTCCGGAACTTATAAAGTTCATCGAAAGGGAAAAAGAAAAAGGAAACAGCAACCTCAACTCTCACCTGAACGAGTTTCACCAGCGTACTTCAATGCCTGTTTCTATTATTATTCTTACGTTTCTTGCACTTTCACTTTCTTCACAAAAGAAAAGGGGAGGTTTGGGAATCAATCTGGCTATAGGTATTTCTCTGGCTTTCGTGTTTGTATTTTCTTTTGAAGCTTTAAAGGTGGTTTCAGAAAACAAAAGTATGTCTCCGGCGTTGGCAATGTGGTTTCCAAATATCGTGTTTTTTCCGGTTACTCTGTTTTTATACCTGAAGCGGGCTAATCAGTAAAGAAGCTTCACCTCTTTCAGATAAAAAGACTGCATTCCTGTTTCAAGCTCAATACAGATTTTTCCGTTTTTTTCTGCTTTTCTTACAATGCCATTTTGTTGAGATCCATCTATTTCAAAAACAGAAATCTGGTCTTTACGGAAAAGATGGGTGTTTAAATGAATCATAATTTCATCTTCTGAAGGAATATTTTTTAATTTTTCAGTGAAATAAGCATGGAAGTTTTCAACGAAGCTTCTCAGGTTTAATCTTTGTCCGGTCTGAGTTAAGATTGATCCGGCATTAGATATTTCATCAAAGTTTTTCTGTAAAATATTAATTCCGATTCCGGTAACGAAATAAGCCGTCTGGTTAATATTCTTTTTTTCAATCAGGATCCCGGCAATTTTCTTTTTGTTTAGAATGATGTCATTGGGCCATTTGATATACACCTGTTCTCCTGTCAGGTTGGCAATATAGGTCTGTACACAAATTGCGGTATAATAATTGAACAGAAAGTCGGAGTGATGAAAAGATGATTTTTTTATGGCTAATGTGTAAGCCAGATTCTTTCCCGAAGACGAAACCCATTGATTGCCGTATTGTCCTCTGCCGCTTGTCTGACAGAAAGTGTAGAGAGCTGTAAAATCTGAAATATTATAAAGTAAAATACTGCTTATTTCGTCATTAGTAGAAGAACATTCATTTACGTAAAAAAGGTCATCCATTTAAGAAAATTTTAAGACTTTAAGCGGCTAAAAATAAGGTTAAAGTGAAAGAAAAACAATAAATTTGCAGATTATATATACATTAATGAGTAAAACAGCAGAAAAGCAGGCACTAATAGATAAAATTATTGAGGCTATCCAGGATGTGAAAGGAGAAGATATCATGATTTTTGACCTTACCAATATCGAAAATTCAGTAGCAGAAACATTCATCATCTGCAGCGGAAATTCAAATACACAAGTTTCGGCATTAGCAGGAAATGTTGAGAAGAAAGTAAGAAACGAACTTCAAGACAGACCTTGGCATGTAGAAGGTACAGAAAATGCGATGTGGGTTTTGGTAGATTATGTTTCGGTAGTAGTCCATATTTTTCAGAAACAGACCAGAGAATATTATGATATAGAAGAACTTTGGGGTGATGCTAAAATCACAAGAATTGAAAACGCAATATAAATTTTAAAAGTAATAAATGAATAATAAAGGATTTAACTGGTTTTTCCCAATAATGATTATAGCTCTTTTGCTATTTTTTGTTGCTAATTCGTTTGGTGACAGCGGTGCAAAATCTATGGACGAAGATACATTCTTCAGAACAATGCAGGCGGGAAAGATTCAGAAAGTTTTGATAGACAAACAGGCGCAGAAGGCAGATGTATACTTAACCAAAGAAGCAAAAACAGAAACTGTACAGGCTAACAAAGACAAAACACCTGCTGCATTCCCTTCTTTCGGAATGACACCAAAAGCAGACTATACACTGAAGTACGGAGATTTACAGTTGTTTCTCTCAAAATTTGAAACGCTGAAATCTGAAAATCCCGCTATAAAAACCACTAAAGATTATGCTGAAGGCGAAAGCCCGCTGATGGGATTTCTCATTCAGGCATTGGTATGGATCGGTATTTTGGGACTTTTTTATTTCATCCTTTTCAGAAAAATGGGAAGTGGCGGTGGTCCGGGCGGACAGATTTTCTCAATCGGAAAATCTAAGGCTAAACTTTTTGACGAAAAAGAAAGGATTCAGGTAACATTCAAAGATGTTGCAGGTCTAGAAGGAGCAAAAGAAGAAGTGCAGGAAGTCGTAGACTTTCTCAAAAACTCTGAAAAGTATACAAAATTGGGAGGTAAGATTCCCAAAGGGGTACTTTTGGTTGGTCCCCCGGGAACCGGTAAAACATTACTGGCAAAAGCAGTAGCCGGTGAAGCGAAAGTTCCTTTCTTCTCGCTTTCAGGTTCAGATTTTGTGGAGATGTTCGTTGGAGTAGGAGCTTCCAGAGTAAGAGATCTGTTCGCTCAGGCAAAAGCCAAGTCTCCGGCAATTATTTTCATTGATGAGATTGATGCCATCGGGCGAGCAAGAGGAAAAAATAACTTCTCAGGTGGAAATGACGAAAGAGAAAATACATTAAATCAGCTCCTCACAGAAATGGATGGTTTCGGGACAGATACCAACGTAATTGTAATGGCAGCAACCAACAGAGCGGATATTTTAGATAAAGCTTTGATGAGAGCCGGTCGTTTTGACCGTTCGATTTATGTGGATTTGCCTGAACTTCACGAAAGAAGACAGATTTTCGACGTTCATTTGAGCAAGATTAAAATGGATGATACTGTAGACAGAGAGTTTTTAGCAAAACAGACTCCCGGTTTCAGTGGTGCAGATATAGCAAATGTCTGTAACGAAGCTGCTCTTATTGCGGCAAGAAACAATCATGAAGCTGTTACTAAACAGGATTTTCTTGATGCGGTTGACAGAATTATCGGTGGTCTTGAGAAAAAGAATAAAGCAATCAAGCCCTCCGAAAAGAGAAGAGTAGCTTATCACGAAGCGGGACACGCAACAATTTCTTGGTTGGTAGAGCATGCTTCTCCGTTATTGAAAGTAACAATTGTTCCAAGAGGGCGTTCTTTAGGTGCAGCATGGTATCTTCCGGAAGAAAGACAGCTGACTACCACAGAACAGATGCTCGATGAAATGTGTGCAACATTGGGAGGGAGAGCTGCTGAACAGGTGATATTCAACAATATTTCCACAGGGGCGCTTTCTGATCTTGAAAGTGTAACGAAAAGAGCTCAGGCAATGGTAACGATTTATGGTTTGAGTCCAAATATCGGGAATATATCTTACTATGACAGTTCAGGACAATCTGAATATTCTTTCGGGAAACCTTATTCTGAAGAAACAGCGAAGAAAATTGATGTTGAGATCAAAGGGATTATCGAAAATCAGTATGACAGAGCAGTTCAGATTTTAACAGAAAATAAAGATAAGCTTGATGCTCTGGCAAGTAAGCTTTTGGAAAAAGAAGTTATTTTCCGTGAGGATCTTGAAGAGATTTTCGGAAAAAGAGCGTGGGATCCTGAATTAACAGAAAAGCCGGTTACCAATACAATTCCGGAAAACAGACTGGAGTCCAATAATGACGAAGGCAATATAGCAGAAGGTGAAATAAAGGCACCGGAAAGTCCTACACAGATTTAAAAAAATTGGTTAATATTGTACAGAATTCCCGATAAATAAATATTTGTCGGGAATTTTTTGTTTTTAAGACATGTTATTAGATTCTTTAAGATTTTATTTTCTATTTTTGTACTAAGTTGACTCAAAATATACTAAGTGGAGTTTATTTAAAAGAATTGTAAGCAAACTTACCAATCAGCCTGAAGATGAGGAGAAGCAAAGCCTGGAAAAACTTGGAGATTCGCTGAAAAATGCTGATCTTGATTACAAGTTTGCACAGTTGTTTACTCATTCGGGTGGGTTTTTCAACTATTGTGCAGATGAGGCCGAAGCATTGCAGACTTTGAACCAGATTATTAAAATTGAGGGGATCAGCTCACTTTTTTGCTGCGATAAGGATTTACAGGGTTTTCTGAATGTTTTGAAGACAAACTATAACGCAGAGCTTCAGCAGTCGAATGATGCAGCATTTATTACCTGCGAATATTTAATCGCTTATGACGGAAGAATTATGCTTTCTCATAATAACATTCTGCACTACCATTCTTCCAGGCTTCCCGGTAAGATTATCATCATGGCAAATGTTTCTCAGATTGTAAATAATCTGAACGATGCGATGGGCAAAATAAAGCGTACCGGAAATATTAAAAACCTTACATCAATCAGCGGAAACCATTCTAAACTGGATGCGGCTGCCAATAACAATACGAAGCTTTTTTTACTTCTACTGGAAGACTAACTGCAGATTAAATTTTAAATTTTGGACAAAAATCTTATTCAGAGGACACTTTCGGGGCTTGTTTATGTAGCAGTAATTTTTCTTTGTACAACTCCGTTCGGAGCGCAGCTTCTGAATGGGATTTCTCCCGGATTTGTAAAGCAGCAGTATTTGTTTTATGGTCTGATGAGTTTCTTTTTGCTCGCAGGAACCTGGGAATGCATCAGGATCATGCAGTTTGGTAAAGGGTACGAAAAATGGATTGTTTTTCCGATTGTATTATTCATCTTTTACACTTTTTCCAAAAGATTTTTCCATCATGATTTTTACTTCAATTTCAGGTTATACGAGATTCTTGCGCTATCCTTAGTTGTCATTGCAGTAGTTACCTTATTCAAATTTTCGAGCGAATTGTATTTTGACAGCGGAAAACTCATTTTTACGGTTATTTACGTAGGATTGCCGTTTTCATTAGCTTTGGGCCTGCCTAAATTTTCAAATTTTGATGATACTTTTACCCTAGAAGTATTTTTTCTCTTTCTCCTGATCTGGAGCAGCGATACTTTTGCATATTTGACAGGAAAATTTTTTGGAAAACATAAAATGGCACCTAAAATTTCACCTAAGAAAACATGGGAAGGGTATGCAGGTGGAGTGGTTCTCACTTTAATACTGTCTTACTTTGTGGAATTGTATCAGCCGCAGCTCCGCGGAAACTGGATGATAGTAGGTTTTCTGATTGCAGCATTTGCGCCTTTGGGAGATCTGGTGGAAAGCCAGCTGAAGAGAAATTTCGGGGTGAAAGACAGCGGAAATATCATCCCAGGACACGGGGGAATTTTAGACAGGCTTGATAGTTTTATCATTTGCGTTCCTGTCGTATATTTGTACTTTATTTTAGAAAAATTTATTTAATCGTAAAAGATCATCATCGACGTATAAAAATCTACACATGAAACTACATAAGGAATCAAAAGGAACAATTGCAGTTGCAACCATACTCTTTGCCATCATTGCAGCAGTATCTATCTATTATCTGGAAATGTTTTCCTTGTTGATTATCGTGCCTTTGCTGGTAGTCTACAGTCTGGTTTTTTGGTTTTTCAGAGTTCCCAACCGTGATATTCTGGATCATGTTGAAAACGTAATTGCCCCAGTGGACGGAAAAGTAGTCATGATTAAAGAAGTAGAAGAATCAGAATTTTTAAACGAAAAGGCTATTCAGGTTTCTATTTTCATGTCTCCGCTTAATGTGCATATCTGCAGGTTTCCTGTTTCCGGAAAAGTAATTTATAAAAAATATCATCCGGGGAAATATTTGGTAGCATGGCACGAAAAATCTTCTACAGAAAACGAAAGAACAACGGTTGCTGTAGAGAGTTTAACCAATCATAAAGTCGTTTTCAGACAAATTGCAGGCTACGTCGCCAGACGAATTGTTTTTTACTGTAATGAAGGAGATAATGCAAAGGCAGGACACGAATTCGGTTTCATCAAATTCGGGTCAAGAATGGATATATTCTTACCATTAGATACAGAAATCATCTGCAAAATCGGTGATAAAACAAAAGGTGGAATTGATGTGATTGCTAAAATGAGAGATTGATTTTATAGAAGATATATTTGAAAAAGCCTTGTTAAAACTTCAAACTTTGACAAGGTTTTTTTGTATAATACCCAAATCTTTCAATTGTTCCTAAAGCTTCTTGCAGGGGTGAAATGACTTTTCGGACGTTCCCGAAAACCTCTTGCAGGGGTGCGACAAGCTTTCGGACGTTCCCGAAAGTATGTTGCACGGGTGCGTGAAGGTTTTCCGTCTTCCGGAAAACCTGTTGCAGGGGTGCAGGAAACTTTCCGGAAAAAGAAACGCTGCTACTGCCCAGATTTACTTTTCCAGTATTCTACCTGTTCTTTAAGTTCTGCGATGCGCTCTTCGTATTGCTCGATCAGTTTTTCTGAGAGATTATTTATAGTATTGATTGTTCCCACAAATTGAAAAGCCATACCTCCTTTTTGATCAGTATTTTCTTGTTCTAAATTATTAGTTTCATCAGTAAGAAAATCTTCCGGTTTAACTTCCAGTATTTCGCTGAGTTTTTCTATATGTGCTGCCCAAGAGTGGCTTTCCCCATTTTCTATTCTGGCGTATGCAGACTGGGAAATATGCATTCTTTCAGCCATGTCGTCCTGAGAATAACCCTTAGACTTTCTCAGTCTCTTAATTTTTTCTGCTACGTTGTTGGTCATACCATTTATTTTGAACCAAATATAAAATAAAATACGGTTACAATATTACCCGATAAGAGGGCAAATTATGCAAAAAGAGGTTTGGAAACTTACAAAGTTTTTTTTCATTTTTGCT
>VFQP010003368.1_pt1 | contig 16297 bp, 17 predicted proteins | sample 3512351 | NCBI WGS metagenome assembly VFQP01 (sample SAMN10412372, study PRJNA504923) | tailings metagenome | isolation source: Relicate 1 Philex TSF1 revegetated site | place: Philippines: Tuba, Benguet | collected 2017-08-29 | reverse complement strand
CTCAGGGCTCAAGCAGACTCCTCACCTCGAGCGGCGGGGGCTCCAGTGAGGACTGGGGCTTGGTGGCGTTAGGGTTGAACATGTGGTCCAGCACGCTGAAGGTGCGCTCCGACGCGTCGTACAGCTCCATGGAAACCACCGTGAACCTGCACGGAGGTCCAGGGCTTTAGGGCTCAGGGGCTGCGGTGGGCGTTGGCCCGCCCTGTGAAGGCGCTCGTTTGCTCGTGGTGAGAGCGAGGAAGCGAGTTTCGGGGGGTCCGGGGCGGCCTCATCACCTGGTGCTGGCAGCGTGCCTCAGGCTGGGGGTCCCTCTCCCCCAACCCTCTCCTAAGCGGCAGCACGCAAGCACCTCACCTCGAGTTGGAGGCGTCCCACAGGCTGACCAGCACCATGTTTTCGCTGATGAGCACCGAGGCGGGGCCGCGCGTGCCGGGCGCGCTCTGGGCGTGCAGCACCTGGCCCGTCACGCTGTCCACGATGTGGCTGCGGGCACGCACACACACGCATGCAGGGGAGGGCCGCGCCGATGCATGAGGGAGGCGCGCACACGATCGAGGTGAGCGCGAGAAACGGCGTGGGGCGCGGGCACAACCGTTGAGGAAGCGCTGCCAGGAACAGCGGCAGCCGTACGTGGCGGCCCAAGCAAGACACGGCGGCGGCCGTGCGCGGCACAGTGCCGCTCGCCCTGCGTGCCGGGCACTGCAGGCGCGTCTGGCGACCTACAGCCCTAAACCCGAGGGCTCACATGGTGGCGCCGTCGCCCTCGTCGTCGCCGCCCGGCGGCGCGCCCGTCACAACCACCACCGTGTTAGGGTTTAGGTAGCGGTACTTCATGGAGCGGTCGCCCAGCACCTGCGACCGGACGTTAGGGCCCACGACCATGCGCACGTTAGGGCTTGGGGTGCGGACACACACTGGTCGGCACTACCTGTGCTGTAGCTCCCGGCGGCCACACGGGGGCGATCGCGGCGGTGGCGGCGCAAGCCCTAATGCATGCGCCCCTAAGCCCTCACCTTGACGCTGGTGTGCACCGGCTGCGTGGGGTCAAAGGCGGACCAGGCCAGCACCGGCTGGGGAAAGGACAGAGACCACGCCTGCGCTCGACGCAGCGCAAAGGAAGGGGACCAGCAGGCAGGCCGCATCGCATCACGCCGCGCCTTGCGAGGGTTCTGCGCTCCGCGCTGACTCCGCAGCAGCGGGGCGCGCGGCAGGAGCGCGTCAGGTGGCCGTATTCCAAACAACCCATTCCGCCAACACAGCCGGCGTCCCTGTGCTTCCCTTGCTGTTCGTTTGCCGCTTGAGAGCAACATCGAAAGGCATCCCACACCCAGCATGCTGCGCCGCACGACCCTGCATGGCGTGTCACCTGCGAGGGCTTGGCCGTGCCCTCGGCCTGCAGAGCCTCGCCCGCCGACGCCGTGAAGCCGAACCCGCGGAAGCCCTGCTGCTGCCCGCCGGCGGCCTCCAGGAAAAAGTACAGCGAGCGGTACCGCTGCGCCACGTAGGCCCTACGTCAGGGTTTGCGCATGAAGGGGCGCCCCGGCACACTTGGCATGTGCGTGCGGTGACCCTGCCCGCCGCCCGCTGCACAGCCGTGCGTCCTGGCTGCGTGGCGGGGCAGTGCACGCCCCAAGCCAGTCTCTCACCGGGTGAGTGGCGAGTCGGGGAGGACGTGCACGGCGGGCGCAGCGCCGCCCTCGGCACCCTGCTCCACCGCCAGGTAGACGTGTTGCTCGGCGTGCTCCCCGTCTGGCACCACGCCCAGCGACAGCAGCTGCGGGGGCACGTGCGGCGCATGGAAGAGGGCTTTGTGGCTAGGGTCTCAGGACGTGCTCCCCGTCAGGCACCACGCCCAGCGACAGCAGCTGCGTAGGGGGGGGAGCACACACGGCGCATGGAGAAGGCTTGGTTGAGAGGCTGCTTGTGCTTCCGCCCCTGCCTCCTCCCTGAAAGCGTCCGGGCAATGACGGCCGCAAGCATCCATGCGCGCCGCAATGCAGCCGGCCCCTGCGCTCCCTCACGGTGCGAGTCTCGCCTCGCGCTTCGAGCGGCTGCTCCGATGCCAGACTAGGAAACGGGGGGCGAGGGAAGGGCGAAGGGACCCGCCCCCACTCCGGACCTTGCAAGAGACGAGGGGCCAGGGGCACCTCTATGGCGCGCACCTTTGCGACGCCGTAGGGCAGGTCCTGGCGCGACAGCTCCTTGCCAGAATAGGCGTCCAGCACGCTCAGCGCGGTGCCGCTCGCGCCAGCAGGGGACAGCACGGCCAGCTGCGGGCCGTGCGTGAGGTCGTGGTAGCTCCGCCACTGGAGCAGGTGCTGCGAACGTGGGCGTGTGAGAGCATGAGGCAGGGGTCAGCGCAAGGACGGGGCGAGTGCGGGGCTGATGGTGCGTGCGGGCCGTGCGTCAGGTCGTGGTAGGGTGCTGCGGACGAAAGGAGATCCGAGCCAAATCAAAGCCAGCCAGACGGACCTGCGCTCGTCACCTGAGGCGTGGCGCAGCACGTGCCTGTCGGCCCCTCCTCACCTGAGGCGTGGCGTCGGCGCCCCTCCGCGCCAGCGGCCCCGGCCGCGACCACAGCACGTGCCCGTCTCCGTTGTGCAGCGCCGCCACCTTGCCGCTGCGCGTCGCCACCACGATGGCGCGCCTGCGGGCATGTCCATGGCGCAGCGCGCACAAGTGGTGGCCAGCTCGATACCTTGGTTCCCTCGCACAGAGCGCGCAGGGAGAGTTCCGCACTCAGCTCCACAACAATGCCAAGGGAACGAGCCCTCTCGCCTGCAAGCCCTTGCTGGCTCACATGCCACGAAGCGCGCGCACCTCCCGCCCTGGTGGGCCCGCGCCCGCCGCCCAAGCCCACGCAACACACCTGTGCGCGCGCCTCCCACCTTGCCCCACCTCACCCGTCCTCGGCGCAGCAGCAAGTGCACCTGCAAGGCCCGTCCACCGCGCCTCCAGCCCGCCCGAACCAGCCCGCAGCGGGCCACAACGCAAGCCGCACCTGAAGCCGCGCGTGCCGCCCACCCCCTCCCACCCGGAACAGGCCGGAACAGGCGTACCTGCAGCTGCCTCCGTCCCACCCGAACCAGCCCCGCAACGGGCCACAACGCAAGCCGCACCTGAAGCCCCGCGTGTCGCGGAAGGGCAGGTGCTTGTCCGACAGCTGCTCGCGCAGCTGCGCCAGCTCAGCAACCTCCTCGCCCGTCGCCACCTTGAACTGGACCTGCGCAGGTGTAAGCGCACACTTTCAAGTCGCCACCTTGCCCTGCCCACGCCGCCTGCCACCAACTCATCGCAACAAGAGCCACGTGCGCTCGCAGTCGGGCGCCCCAACCCGCCACCGCATGGCGCACACCATGGCGCACACCATGGCGCACACCAGGGCCGGTAAGCCCTAAGCCCTAAAGCCCTCACCTTGGCGCTGAGCACCTGCACGTGCACAAACTTCTCCAGCTCGTCCTTGAACGCGCCGGCCGGCCGCGCGGCCGGAGGCGCCTCGCCGTCGCCCTCCACAGCCGCCTGCTTGCCTGCGTGCCGCAACCAGCGCACGACAGGGACGGTGGCGACGGCAACAAGCCGCCGGCGCCCGTCCACGACGACGCTGTCGGCAGGCGGAAACTGCACCCAACGCAGGGCGGAAGGAGCACCCCAGGCGACCCCCAGTTTGATGCGGGGAACACGTCGCACAAGGGTGCGCCACTCGCCTGGCGGGAGGTCGCTGAAGGCGGCGATGGCCACGCCGCCAAACGCCTCGTCGCGGCTCCACACCGTCACGTTCTGCTGCAGCAGCGACACGCGCTCGTCCTGCCACACCAGCAGCACCCTGCGGCGTGCATGGAGGAGGGGTTGCGGCGTGCGCGTGCGTGTCGTCCTGCCCCGCACGCCAAAAGCACCCTTGTGCGCGTTAACACTCCTTCCTGGGCCCCGATGCAGCAATGAGCATGACGTCACAGCAGCCCTAGATGTACGGGCCCGCGCAACGACACGCCGGCCCGCCCACACGCACCTGAAGCCCTCGCCATCCTTGTGCTTGTACCCGCCCATCACCGCCGCCCGCGGATGCCACCTCACCCCTCCCACCCCCCTCCCAGACACAGCCCCCGCACCTGAAGCCCTCCCCGTCCTTGCGCTTGTACCCGCCCATCACGGCCGCCCGCACGCCCGGCGGCGTCACGCCGGGCGCCAGGCGGTCGCCGCGCGCGTACGTGACGGGGCCCTCCTGCGCCGTCACCACGCCTGCCGAGGTGCTCACGTAGTCCAGGTGCACCGTGCCTGCGGCCGCACGCGCAGCACACATCGCAGGACGCGCCTGGTTGCACCCGCGCACGGGATCACGTGCCTTGGTGCTGCCTGGCACGTGCGTGCTGAGCTTTACAACTGGTGGAGCCATCTGATGTGATTGCCGTCGCCTCAGGCACTGCCCCAACTGTTTCGCGCCAGAGGAGGGAAACGAAAGCTCGCAACGAAAGCTCGCGCGCACCGTCCGCCTGCTTGACGCCCAGCTGGCCACAGGCCCCCCTTGCCTCTGCCCGCCCCCAAGGCAAAAGCGCAACGAAAGCTCGCGCGCACCGTCCGCCTGCTTGACGGTGACGACGGCCACGTGCTCGCCCACTTGCGCCGCAAACACGTGGCTGACGGCGGAGGCCTCGGCCGACCTGAACCCTGGCTCTAGGCTTGAGCCGCCGCCGGCCTTTAGCAGCGCCACGCCCGGCCGCGCTGCGCGCCACATGGAGAGGGCACACATGGTGGACACGAGGGCACCCGTGCTCAAGAGGGCGTGTGTGCGCACGTGCCGGGCAGGGAGGTGAAGAGGGATCGGGCTGAGCCGCCTGCCTGGCGGCGACGGCGGCTTCAGGTCCGACCAGCCGGTCGGAAGCCGGCTGGTGTGGCAGTGCACAGTGGCCGGCGAATCCAAGCACGCAAAGCCCTCACCTGGGTCGCCGGACGCCACCGCCCAGCCGCCCTCCGTCGGCACCACCTGCGATGGAACGAGCGGGCGTGGCGGCGGCGCACGCGCCTGGAGCACACCGCCCGCTGGCGACCCCTGCTGCCACGCCCCGACACGTGATCTGCTGTGGCGTGCCCTCACCGGCCCCAGGGTGAGCAGCGCCTAGCGCAAGGCTCTCAGGGCGCGTCCAGGTGTTCCCTCCGCTGGTAGCATGCGCCCCTCCCCCTCCCTGCCGCTGCCGACTGGGCCGCTGCCGCGAGACGCCGCCGCGCGGCGCGCCCTGCCCTGCTCTCACACACCCATCTGCGCCCCCGCGAGGAAGCGTGCCCTCACCTGCACGGTCTCCGTCGCGGGGACGCCGAACGAGGACAGCGGAGAGCACGCAAAGGTGGCGCCGGGCCCGGGCCCTGCATTCCGGTTCAGTGAGGCGGGCAGGGCCACTTCACGCAAGCGCCTGCTGCACCCCTCACGTCCCCGGCTGGTGCATCGCGACCAACCGCACGGCTGCGGCCCCCTCCTTTCCATGGCCGTGCTGGCGCTCCCTGCCCGTTCCCGGAGTCTCTCTCCCCTCCCCTTTAAGCGCCCTCTCAGCTGCACCTACTGCTTCCCCCCTGCCCTCACATAGTCTCTCCACCCGCACCGTGTCCCCAACGTCCCCACCGGCACCTGCGCACGCGCCCGGCTGCCTGCCAAGCCTGCCTGCCAAGCCAGCTGTCCCCGCCTCCGCTGCCTGCTGGGCGCATTCATGACACCCACCTGCGGCGCACAGCTGCTGCAGGTCGGCTGAGAGCACCGCCACGCCCGCCGGGCCCGCCACGCCCACCCGGCTGAGCGGCTGGGGCGACGTCAGCGCGCCCTCCGCGCTGCCTGCCTCGCTGGACGCGAAGGACACGGACGTGGACCTGTGTGCACGCGCGGCGGCAGCAACCTTGACGCGTCTCTGGCATTGCGCCCGGGCCTCATCTGATGGCAGAAAGCTGCACGGCACGCACCCTGGCGTCCAGGTGTAGGCCGCGAAGCCCGAGCCCTGTGCGTGCACCAGGCCCACCGTGCTGCTGCTGGCCTCGCTGCCCAGGGCCACCGTGCTGAGCTTCTCCCCCGTGGCGGCGTCCAGCACCTGCGCGTCGACACGCATCAGCCGACATTGCCCTCGCTGCGCGCCGCTTGCCGCCCCCAGAGCCCCGCGATGGCCCGGCAACTGATCGATCAGAAAGATCTCCCAGGACCAGGTCCCCAGTGAGCGCCGACGCACCAGGAGCTGGCTGGCGGTGAGGACAGCGACGGCGCCGTCATTGCCTGAAGCCAGCGCTGGCGCGCGGTCCGGCGTGCTGAGGGGGGCAGCGGGCAGCGACACGCTCCATCGCAGTCCTCCATCGCTGTGCTCCCACGCCTGCAGCTCGCTGCCGACCAGCGAAACCAGCACGCCGGGCGCCTCCAGCAGCGCCGTGGACGCCGGGCCGCCGTCCAGCTTGGTGCGGAACGCGATGCTGCCATCGCGCAGGTTGAGCGCCCCCACCACCCCCTGCTCCGTGCCCACGTAGAGGCGCGGCTTGCTCTTGTGCAGGTGCGCCGACACGACGTGCCCGACGTAGGGCTTGTACCAGTCAAAGGTGCCGGCCTGGTCCTCGTACATGCCCAGCGCGCCCAGGGGGGCCGACGCGCACGCCAGCGCCGCTACCAGGAGCAGCCATCTCCCGCCGCTGCAGCAGCGTCCTAACCGTGTCGCCATCTGGTGCGTCTTCTCAGTCAGAGAGGCCGTTGCATTGGGAATTGGGCGCGGCGGGGGCACAACGGGGCCACGATCATGACCATGATCGCGACGCGCGAGGGCGCAGGCACGGGGAAAGTACAAGTGGAGGCAGAAGGCAGCAGCTGGTAGTACACAGAGGTAGCCGCCGTGCGCGCGGTCGTGGGCATGGCGTGGCGCCCTGTTGCGCCGCCGCCGTCACCGGCCAAAGCCCCGCAGGCCCAGCACCTCGACCCTGCGGCTCAAGGTGGCAGGTGGCAGGCTGCGGCACGTACTAAGGAGCATGGCACGCATTTCCTTCAAGCTGCATTGGGAGAGTCGCGCCAGCGGCCCCGTCGGAGTGTGTGCACACGGCCGCAGCGCACCAGGGGTTGAGCTTGCCGGCGGCGCCGTTGAGCGCGGGGTTGCCGCCGCCGCCGCCCTCGGCGGCCAGGTCGCTGGTGGCCTTGCGGATGGTCTGCCGGGCGGCGGCGCTGCGGGCCCGCTCCACCAGCTCCAGCCTGCAGTGCAGCGCGGCGGGATGCGTGCGCAGCGCGGAGCTCGTTTGCAGCGCCGCCTGCTGCGCATCCGCGCCTCCTCCTCCCGTCCAGTCCTCACGGCCACCCACCCTCTCCCACCTCTTCTACACCGCCCACCGCACCTGTCCAGCCGGGAGCTCAGCTGCGCCGCCGCCTTGATCACCCGCGCCTGCTTCTCCTCCAGGTCACTGGCGGCCAGCCGCGCGCTCTCCTCCGCCTTGGCGTCCTGCACCCACAGGCACAAACACCCCGCCAGCGGCGCACCAGCAACCGACCTCCACACTGTGTTCCTGGCCCACGCCGCGGCGTCGCTTGCACCGTGATGGCACGCTGGGATGAGCGCCACGTGGGCCCAGCGCGAGCCCCCTGGCACCACCTCCCTGCGCCCTGCATGAGATCCTCTTCGCAGCCGTGATTCCAGAATATCTCTCCCACCCCCGTACTCACCCCCGCCTTGCTGGCGCCCAGCACGTTGGCGCGCTGCTGGTTGAGCCGCGCCTGCAGCTCCGCCTCGAGCCGCTTTACCTCCACCTGGAGCATCTGCCGCCTGCAGGCAGCGGCGCACGTGCACGCGGCCTTGCGGCCAGGCGTCAGCACGCGCCCTTCCCGCCCTCCTGGAGTGGTGCGGCCCTCCTCACGGCAAGCGCTGCCGTGGGGCCTCCTCCGCTGTGTGTGCCGTCACGAGCCAGAGCTCCACAGGCGCAGCAGCCAGCAGAGCCCAAAGGGGGCCCACCCACTCACTGCGACTGGATGGCGGCCTTGCTGGCGTTCTCCTGCTGCTGCACAATGAACTCGAGCATGCTCGCCCGGTTGCGCATCTCGTCCTCCAGGGCCTGCACCTGCGGGAAGAGCGCGGACGGAGCCGCGGCAGGCTGCGAGGGCTGCTACCGTCTGTGGACGGGCGCCAGTGGGCGCCTCCGACGCCTCGCACCTGAGACACAGGATCCAGCGTTGCTGCCGCGTACACCGGCTGCGGGGCCGCCATCACGCTGCCGCTGAGCAGCAGCGCCGTGGCTGCCGCTGCTGCCGCCAAGCGTGCGCCGGCATCTGACGGGGCACGCGCCTGCGCCCACGCGGCACACGCTCAGCGGCAGGGCGTATCAGCACCACGGTGCCAGCGTGAGATCATCGTGCTGCAGCCCTGCCTCTGCGCGCACCTGGGCTTCTTGCTGCTCGTCCAGCGCCCTGCGATGTTCGTTCGAGTTCCAGAGGTGAGCGAGAGGAGCGCGCCACTGGCATCGTGCAGCGCGCCAATGACGAGCGAGCAAGCGCGCCCTTACCTTGCAGCAAGGCGCCGCCTGGCTCCTGCTGCTACAGGCGCGCGCGCCAAAGAGGCGCTGCAGATCCGCCGCGAGCACGACGTCGCCATCGTAGCGCTCCGCGTCGACGCCAGCATGGTGTTCTTGGGCTTGTGATGCGCGATGCGATCGTCAGCAGAGCGAATGAGCGCGCAAGGCGATGGAGGTCGAGGGGCCATGCACTCGCGCACCCTGCGGCGAGAGCGAGCGCGCTCGCAGACACCAGCAACAGCCTCACAACGGTGAGATGGCTCACAGCTCACAGCACGAGTTCGTGCAGGCGCAGGGAGGCCAATTCACGCTGGGCGGCAACCCGTGGCGCTGCGTCGGCGTCAACGCCTACCACCTCATGGTGTGCGCTCTCACGATTCATCATCGCTGAAGCGTGCTGCGCTGCTGGCGTGCGAGCATCTCGCAGCACATCGTTCCGGAGCAGCTGTCACTGCGCTGCGCAGACGCGGGCGGCCGACCCGCAGCACCGCCCCTCCATCTCCGCCCTCCTCGACGACTGCGCCGCCGCAGGTATGCCGCAGCGTGAGATCCTCGCGGTCTGGAGGAGAGCGGGAGGAGCAAGGGCACCCTGCGTGGCGCGGTCTGGGCCCGCAGGCTTCACGCTCGTGCGCACCTGGGCCTTCAACGACGGAGCTGGGCAACACCAAGCGCTGCAGACGGCACCTGGTGCGATAGTATCCTTAACTATTTCACCGGGGGAGGGCGGCGGACCCTTGCGCCGCAAGCGTCTGCCGGGCCACCGCCGAGCTCGCCCGCAGGTCAGTACGACGCGGCGGTGTGGGAGGCGCTGGACTGGGTGGTGGCGCAGTGCGCGGCGCGGGGCCTGAGGCTGACGCTGGCCCTGACCAATCACTGGGAGGACTTTGGCGGCGTGTCCCAGTACGTCAGGTGTGCCCGCTCTGGTGGAGGAGGGGCGGAGGCGGCACGTGTTGCTCCCCGACGGCCGCAGTCATGGCAGTCATGGGAGGAGTGGTGCTTGGCGGGCGGTGGACGAGTGCGTGGACGCCTGCCGGTTCGCGGGGCGCCGTGAGCCGGGGGCGCAGCAGCGCAGCGTTCCGAGGAAGCCATGGGGAGGGCACAGGCCCACCGCGAACGGCCGAACGGCAACGCTGTGGCGAACCCGCGCCTGGAGCAGGCGAGAGGGAAGCAGGCTGGCCGCTGCGTCACGCTCTGCCGGCGCCCCCGCCCACCTCGTCCCCCCACCCTCACTGCAGGTGGTCGAAGGGCCTGCCGGACGGCGCGCCGGTGGCCGCCGCGTGCTTCTACGCCGACCCCGGCGCGCAGCAGCTGATGCGGCGGCAAGTGGAGGCCGTGCTCACGCGTGTCAACGCCCACACCGGTGCGCGAGCGTGTTCATGGAGGCCGGGGAGCTGCATTGCTTTTTGGGCGGCGCGGCGCTGCGACGCCTACGGGCGCCGGAGCCAAAGCGTGCGCGGCAAGGCCGTGCGCTGGTTCGAGTGTGCAGTCACCTTGCCTCTTGTGACGCGCGTGCGCGCCGGGCGCCTGCAGGCCGGGCGTACAACCGGGAGCCCGCCATCGCCATCTGGGAGCTCATCAACGAGCCCAGGTGCGCGCTTCGCCGTGCGCTGCGCTGCGGTGTGTGTGTGGTACTTGCATGACGGGGCGGTTCACCGCCGTGGCAAGGCAGCAAGGATCAGCAGCGAGGAAGGTTAGGAGTGTGTGCTGCACGCCCGAGGGCCCCGCCACCACCACACCCTTGGCGGCTTCGAGTCGCTGCCGGCCTGCCAAAGCAGAGGTGGTGGCCGTACGCCGTCCTCACACACGCGCGCAGGTGCGATGCCGCCGCCAGCGCGCACGGCGGGGAGTTGCCGCCCGCGGCGGGCCCCGGCGACGCCATGCGCGCGTGGCTGGCGGGCGGCGTGGCGCACCTCAAGTCGCTGGCGCCGCGGCAGCTGGTGACGGTGGGCTGCGAGGGCTTCTGGGGCGCCTCCACGCCCGGTGCGCGTTGCGCGCTTTCCACCTGGCACCTGGCGAGCATCCCTGGACGAACAAGTGCCGCCGCAAGTCGCGTGCATGCTTGAGCGAGCGGCGAGGCAGGGGGGTCCCCAGCGTTGTCTTGCGGGTGCCGCCGTGGCGTGGGTGCGCAGAGCTGGCGCGGCGGCACAACCCGTACGAGCAGCGGCACGGCTGCGACTGGGCGCAAGAGTGCTCGGTGCCGGGGCTGGACGTGGCCAGCATCCACCTGTGCGTGCGAGCGCGCCCTGACGCTGGCTTACACTCGCACAGCACACACGCTGCAGACGCTTCTTCCGTCCGTGGCAGGCGGCTGTGCAGCTACCGTTTGCACGCAAGGGCCACGTGGGCCATGCGGTGCGGTGCCCTGCGCTGTGCCGTGCGCGTGGGCAGGTGGCCCGAGCACTGGCTGCCCGAGGAGCTGCGGCGCGACCCCGGCCACGTGCTGAGCTTCTCCCACGACTGGGTGGCCTCGCACGCGCGCTACGCCAGGCAAGCACCGTGGAGGCGCAGGCTCCGCTGCTGTGGGCTGTTCCTCTTTGCCTGGAGATGCAGCGCTGCTCCCGCGGCTGCGTGTGCCAGCCTCGCGCGTCGGAGGTGTGCGCTGTGCTTGCCGCGCGGTGCCTGTGGCAGAAAGCTGTTCCTGCTTGCCGGGTGCTGCGCTGCGTGCGCTGCGTGCGCTGTGTGGCCTGCAGGGACGTGCTGGGCAAGCCGCTGCTTCTCTCCGAGTTTGGTTGCCGCGCCTCGGTAGGGGCCCAGGAGCCGGCGCCGTCACCAGGGCAACCCAGCGGGCCACCACCAGCAGGCAAGGCGGCGCCCGGCGCACGCATGCTGTTGCGGGTGGCGCACTCTGGCAGCGGCGGCGTGCCAGCATGCGGCGCCTGGCTGTGAACACAGCGCGTGCGCAGAGCCGCAGCAGGGTCCAAGCCCATCGCACGCGGGGCTGCTGGCCGCGTGCCTGCCCTGGCTCTTTGGGCGGCCGGCGCGGCACAGCAGCGGCAGGCCGCGCGACGCGGAGCAAGACACAGAGGGCCACGGGCGGGAGCGGCAGGCGCGCACGGGCCCGCTCACCAGGGACGAGTTCGTGCGCCAGGTGCGGGATGGGCGGCAGCGCAAGATGCAACCGGCATCGGTGCGCTTCCCTGAGCTCTGAGCCCTTTCCTCCTCCACCTATTCACGCGGCGCCAGGTGCTGAGCGCGTGTGGCGGCGACCCTGGGCGAGGGGAAGCGGGCGGCGCGGCGGGGGCGCTGCTGTGGATGGTGGCGGAGGCCGAGGTGCCCGATTATGACGGCTTCACCGCGCGAGCGGGCGACGCAGCGTGGCGGGCGCTGGCGCAGCACGGCGGCGCGCATGGCGGCGGCGCGGCATGATGGCAGGGGCAGGGCGCACGGGCGCGCAATCGACGCCTGTTTAGCGACCGCGTTTTGCTGCAAAGAGGTTGCTACGAGGACAGACAGCTTGCAGATGACGGCTGAACGGAGCGCAAGCAACCGCACAGTCAGTCCTTTACCACCACCTCGAGCTGCACCAAGGGCTGGCGGGCTGCGCACAGCTCATGCAGCTCACGCTGCTGCTCCTGCACGCCCCGCAACATCAGCAACACCAGGCGTAGCGAGTGCGTGGCGGCCGGCCCCAACAGCACCTCCCTGGCCTGCTCCACGCTGCGCACGGTCACGTGAACGGACGCGATGCTGGCCGGCAGCGCGCTCAGCACGTCGCCGCGCACAGGACCAGTCTGGTCGGCAAACCAGAGGCACAGCGTGCGCACGCGCGTGCCCACCAGCAGCGGCACCAGCTGCTGCAGCAACGGCGCTGCGGAGCTGCCCTCCCAAACGGCCTGCAGCGCCAGGGTGTGCGGGCCCCCTCCCTGGGGCAGCACCATGCTCCGCAGCAGGGCAGCGCGCGCCGCGACTGCGGCCGCGCTCAGCACCTGCAGCTCAAAGAAGCCTCCCTGCGCCTCCTCCCGGCCAAGGTGCCAGCTCTTGGCACAGAAGTCGCTGGGCGGCGTGTCCACCCGCGCCTGCAGCCGGCCGCGGCCCCACTGCTGCAGCAACGCCTCCACCTCCTGCTGCTGCCCAACGTCCAGCAAGGTGAGCGAGTGCGTCACCACCACGCGCCCGATGCCAGAGGGGAGCAGCAGCAGTTGGTCTAGCTCCTCCAGAGAGCCGACCGTGAACGTCTCCCACTGGCAGTGCTGCTGGCTGTGGTCCTGGTCCAAACTCAGGTCATGGGCCTGGACGTGCCTCACGTTGGGCTGCAGCAGCACCTCCACCTGCTCGGAACTGAGGGCGTCGCCGCGCAGGTCCCAGTGGGTGGCGTTGGGGAGGTGCGCCGCCCACTCCTCCACATCGTCGCTGGCCGCGACTTCCACAGCCAGCGCGCACAGCGCGCCCAGGTCGCGCGCGGCCCACGCCTCCAGGTCCACGCCTCCAGGTGTACCAAAGTGTTCGTACCTGTGACGCGTCGCGAGGACAGCCATGAGGCAGTCCGCTGTGATCACAGCGCACCTGCCTCGTGGCTTCACGGTGCAATCGACAAAAACGCGCGTGATGGGTAACGCATGGCCCTGGAACACGATGATGCCTCACCTGAACGTACGCAGCAGCGGGAGTGGCTGCAGGGCCCTGGCGGGCTGCTGCGCAGGAGGTGGGGCCGCAGCGAAGGTTAAGTGGTCCACGTCCAGCGTGTGCAGGCGCTGGCACCGCTGCAGGCTGTCGATGGTGGCCGGCCTCAAATGCATGCGATAGAGGCGGAGGGAAGTGAAGAGCGGCAGCAGGGCGGCGGGCAGGCTGATGGCTGTGCCGATGTCGTCCCGTGTGGTGCCGTGCAGCACCACGCGCAGCTCCGCCGGCGCCCACCGAACGAGCAGGGACGCCGCCGTCCTGGTTTGCGGCGTGTCCATGGAGCTGAACCGATGGCTCCACTGCGGTTCTTGCGGCCACCACGTCCACGTGAGGGCGCGCCGCTGCTGCCGTGTGCGGTGCTGCACCGCCGCCCTGGCCAGCGCGTGGCTGGTGCGCAGGAGGGCCAGGCAGTCCTTGGCGTCCAGGTGGCGCTGCACCAGCTGCCGCGTCAGGGGGCCCGGCAGCTCTGCACGCACACATTCCCGCGCCAACAGCCGCATGAAGGGACGCCAGATCGTCGGGCTCCCTCCCACGCAGTGCCCTGGCCAGCACGCACCTTGCAGCAGGGAGAAGGGCTCCTCTGGCTCAGCGGGTGGTGCTGGCGCGTCGTGCTGCTGCTTTTCCCCCTCATCGCAGCGATCCTGCCGCTTGGCCGCCTGCTCCATCGTCGAACGCAGCACTGTGCGCGTTCGTGACGTGTGTGTGTGATTGCTTGCGACGCGCTCCACTGGCCGCAGCGCCGCTCCTTTGCGCTCTCTTCGTCGCGCGCCAGCAAAGCTCCAGCCGGGGGCTTGGCGTCCTCAGGACCAAGCAGCTCGGCGGCAGCGCTGTCCAGGTTGCAGTGATGACGTGCGCGGTTGCATCGCTCAAGCCGTGAGCATAAAGTGTGCAGGCTCTCTGACTCCTCACGCCGTGTGCAGGTGGACGGGTAGGGTAGGCGGGGCAGCAGGCGCGGTCGTGTGGGTCAGCGTGGTGGAGCAAGGGAAGGGCAGGCCACGCGTGGTGGTGAGGGAGGGGGAGAGCAGAAAGTGAGTAGATGGCAACGCAAGCTCGCCAGGCACAGGCCACAGCGACCAGCGGCGGGTGCAACCTCGGACGTCGACGCTTGTGGGACAGAATGCAGGTGCCAACGACAGCGGCAGCGCACGCAGCAACACACGCCACGTCTTCATCCAGCACCACCGCTCTCCTGCCCGCACACAGCAAGGGCGACCAGCGGCGGTGCGTGGCCCGCGCGTCGCCTTGAACCCAATCCTCATCAACAAGCGTTGCGGCACGAGATTGCGCCTGAGGTGACAGCAGTGTGGGCCGCTGATCCACTTGGAGGCCTAGCTTGGCTGCGCCGAGCAGCCACGTGCGTCATTGACCGTTGCCGTTGACGTCGCCAAAACGCAAATGGCCCACTCGCAAGCAGCGCGACCAGGGCCCCGCGCAGACCCGTCTCAGCGACGCACAAACACGGCCCACGAGGCAAAAACCTCGAGCACCGGAGCACGCCCGTGGAGCGTGGGGGGCTGGTGGCGCTCATCAGCGCCAGCTGCCCACCTCCAGCCGCACCAAGGGCTGGCAGGCCGTGCACAGCCCACGCAGCTCCCGCTCTTCCTCCGCGTCCCAGCTCATCAGCAGGACCACCAGGCGCAGGTCGTGCGTGGCCTTCTCCCCCGCCATCACCTCCCTGGCCTGCTCCACGCTGTCCAGGATCAGGCGGAAGCACGCGATGGTGGCGGGCAGCGCGCTCAGGTGAAACTCTATGCTACCGCCCGTCCAGTGGCCCTCGTCACGGCAAATGTGCATGCACAGCGTGCGCACGCGCGTGCCGGCCAGCAAGGGCGCCAGCTGCTGCAGCAGCTGCGTCGCAGCGGCGCCCTCCAAACTGACCTGCAGCTCCAGCGTGCGCGGGCCACCTCCCTGGGGCAGCACCGTCCTCCGCAACAAGGAAGCGTGCGCCGCGACCGCGCCTGCGCGATCCACCCACAGTTGGAAGAATCCTCCCTGCTCGTCCTCCGCGTCCAAGCACCAGCGCTTGACCTTGGCGTCGGTGGGCGGCGCGTCCACCTCCACCCGCACCCGGCCGGGCGCGCACCACCGCAGCAGCGCCGCCGCCGTCCGCTCTTGCTCATCCACGCCAAGCAGACTGACGCGCTCCGTCACCACCACGCGCCCGACGCCAGAGGGCAGGCGCAGCAGCTGCTGGACGTCGCCCAGGTGTGTGAGCGTCAGCGTCTCCCACAGGCATTGCTGCTGGCTGTGGTCCTGGCTCAAGTCCAGGTCCGGGGTCTGGACGTGGCGCAGGTGGGGCAGCTGCAGCAGAGCCTGGAGCGTGCGCGAGATTAAGGGGCGGCACACGTCCCAGCGCGTGGCGTGGGTGAAGCGGGACGCCCACTCCTCTGTGTGCTCGCGGCTCCTGACATCAGTGGCCAGCGCGCACAGCGTGCCCAGGTCGCGGACGGCCCACTCTGGCAGCTGCCAGGGCGGGTACGTCATGTACCTGTGAAACGCGATCGACAAGAGGGCAACGCAGGCGAATCGGGTGAACGGACGGGTCCCGCTGCGCCAGGATTCTGACAGCAAGCGCCAGCACAATAGGGCGCTTCACCACGCAACGCTCACGTGAAGGTGCGCAGCAGCGGGAGCGCCTGCAGGGTCCTGGCGGGCTGGTGCAGCGGCAGTGGCGCCTCGGCGAAGGGGCAGCGGTCCACGCTCAGCGTGTGCAGGCGCTGGCACCGCTGCAGGCTGTCCATGGCCGCCGGCGCCAGGTGCATGTGGATGAGGCTGAGGGAGGTGATGAGCGACCGCAGGGCCGCGGGCAGGCTGAAGACTGCGAAACGGCCGTCCCAAGGGCCCCACAGCTCCACGTGCAGCTCCGCCGGCGCCCAGTCCACGGCCAAAGCAGCTGCGGTGGCGGCCTGAGGTGCGTCCATGGAGCTGTACTCCTTGCTGCCTTCCAGCTTGCGCACTTGCCACGTCCACGTCAGGGCGCGCCGCTGCTGGTGCGTGCGGTGCTGCACCGCCGCCCTGGCCAGCGCGTGGCTGGTGCGCAGGAGGGCCAGGCAGTCCTTGGCGTCCAGGTGGCGCTGCACGAGCTGGCGCATCAGGGGGCCCGGCAGCTCTGCACGCACACATTCCCGCGCCAACGGGCCGCGTCAGAGGACGCCAGATCGTCGTGCTCCCTCCA
>VFQP010003366.1_pt1 | contig 16303 bp, 15 predicted proteins | sample 3512351 | NCBI WGS metagenome assembly VFQP01 (sample SAMN10412372, study PRJNA504923) | tailings metagenome | isolation source: Relicate 1 Philex TSF1 revegetated site | place: Philippines: Tuba, Benguet | collected 2017-08-29 | reverse complement strand
CTCGCACGCCACCACTGCCGCGGCGGGCCATGCACACGTCGTGATGAGGAAGAAGCAACGCCGCAGACGGCGAGATGAGCGTGCCGGCGCCCTTTGACGCTAACGCTTGACGCTGCTGGCTTCTGCTCTCATCTCCTTGTCAATGCGCGCAGGTGGTGCACGTGTGCGCCGAGCACAAAAAGCCAGCCAAGCTATTGAAGCACCTGCACAGCATCAAGGAGAAGGCGGCCGCCATGCGCAACGTGCCGCGCGTGCTCGTCTTTGCCAACCGCATCAAGGTGCGGCGCGCCCCATGGCTCCGTGGGGGCTTCGCTGACGCCTCACGGCTTCTGCGCCGCCACGGTGCTGCCTCGCCTCCGCCAGGGCAGCCTTCGCTCTGCGCACGCCGCGAGCTCGCTGGCTGTTGCACGTTTGCTGCGTTCCCGCGAGGCCGTTGAGCGGAAAGCGTTGCCGTTTGCTGGATGTGCGCGTGCGCGTGCGTGCGCAGACGGTGCGCTTCCTGCACCAGACGGTGGCCAAGGAGGGCTTCCGCTGCGCCGTGCTGCACGGGCAGCGCAGCCAGCACGAGCGCGACGAGGCCATGCGCGACTTCCGCAGCGGCAAGGCGCAGGTGCGGGGAGCAGCGCGCACGCACCTCCTCGACTTGCCTCCTTCCCCTTCCCCACCCTGAGGAAAATGCTGCTCACGCTGCCTCCCCTCGTCAGCGGCTCTGTGCTTCCGCCGCCGAGGAAGCATAGCGGCACGATTAGCAGCTTCGCTCCGTTGCTCCAGCCGCATCGGAGATGCCACCCTGGCCCCTGCACTGCGCTGCACGCAGGTGCTTGTGGCGACGGACGTGGCGGCGCGCGGGCTGGACGTGCGGCTGCTGCCGTACGTTGTCAACTACGACTTCCCCTCGAGCCTGGCCACCTACATCCACCGCGTGGGCCGCACGGGCCGCCTGGCCGCCTACGGCCACGCCTACAGCTTCTTCACGCGCAACCTGGTGAGCGCTGCAGGAGCGGGCATGCAAATCCGCCACGCCTGTGCACGCCTTGAGAACGGGAGCCAGGAGGGAAGCCCTTGTTTAACGAGGCGTGCCGCCGCGTGCTCTTCCCGCGCAGGCCAAGCTGGCGGCGCCGCTGCTGGAGCTGCTGCAGCAGCACGGGCAGGCGCGCGACCCCAACCTGGTGCAGCTGGCCGACACGTGGCGCGAGGCCGAGGCGCGGCTGGGGCCCGAGGCGGCGGCGGAAGCCGCCCGGAAGCTGGAGGCGGCCGACCGGCGCGCCGCCGCGCTGGCGCAGCAGCAGCAGCAGGGCGGCGCGGCGGAGGACGTGCATGACGAGGAGGAGGAGGAGGAGGAAGAGGAGGGCGGCGGGGCGGTGGCGGACCACGAGGTGGACATGCGGCTCGAGGCGGAAGACCTAAGGGAGGGCTTGGCACGGGGCGGCGGCAGCAGCGAAGCAGCAGCAGCACCTGCCGCCAAGGGCAAGAAGCGCAAGCCGGCGGGGGCGGCAGCGGAGGAGGGCGAGGAGGAGGAGGGCGGCGGGCGCGGCGGGCCGTCGTTCCAGGCGCGGCTGCAGCAGCAGGTGGCCAAGGGTCAGGCGGAGGCGCGGCGGCGCGAGGGCGAGGAGGCGCAGCAGCAGCAGCAGCGGCCGGGCTTTGTGCCGGCCAAGCGCTTTGCTGGGCGGCGGCCGGGCTACGTGTTCAAGCTGGGGCCGCAGGGGCTGGGCTACCACGTGGACGTGCCGCCGCGCAAGCTCAGCAAGGCGGAGCTGCAGAAGCGGCTGCCTCAGCAGGGGCGCGGGCCCATCGTTCCCATCGGGCCGCAGCGCACCGCCGGCAAGCGGACGGGCTCATCGCGCTTCGACAGTTCATCGGAGGACGAGGACGACGAGGAGGAGCAGCAGCAGCAGCAGCAGCAGCGGGGGAGGGCGGCAGCAGCGGCGGCGTCCTCGTCGGACAGCGAGGAGGAGCAGGAGGAGGATGCGGGTCGCAAGGTGGCGGGCGGCGGCGGCAAGGCGGAGCAGCACAAGGGCGCCAGGAAGGCGCTGCCAGGGCGGCTGCGCAAGAAGCTGGCCAAGAGCAAGGCCGCTGGACGGTGACACGACGCTTCGTGCACGCCACCGGCCATGCGTTGCCACGCCCTCGCTCGCGTCGCCTCCCAAGCGCCTGCAAGCATCGTGAGCACGCGCACACACAGCTGAAGAGCTGCGAGCGTGCCGAGCTCTTGCTGCATCAGCTACTGCCACCGGTGGAGGTCCACAGTGCGGGCGCGAGCACCCGGGCGAGGAGAAGCGTCGCAGCGGCGCAGGACGAGCACCAGCCTGCTGCACAAGCGCAGCGTCGTCGGATTCATCGCTGAAGGAGGCGCCGCAGAGAGGTGCGTCGTGATGGCGCCCCGCGAGGTTCCCGTGGATCACGGAGTCCCAGAGCGGAGCAAGCAGGATTGACGGCAGCGATGCATGACGTCGTGGCCGTCGACTGACGGCAAACTCCTGGCTCTCGCGCGACCGCGAGTTGGCCTGCCGCGGCCGTGCTGCGCTCCTTTCCCCTCGCGCAGGCATCGATTGGCGCAGCTGCGCGTGAAGGCGTGACGACGAGATGTTCTACTCAGCGGATTTGCTGAGCAAGCGCTCGCCTCTGGGCGCCGTCTGGTGCGGGCTCCGGGCTCGCCTTGGTGTGCTGTCCGCAAGGAGAGCCAGCAAGCAACACGCAGCGCAATCACTTGTGCACCGCGCAGGATGATTGCGCACGGCAAGAAGCTCAGCAAGAGCAAGCTGATGGGCATCAACGTGCAGGAGATTTGGTGCGCGGGGAGCGGCGGGCGCGTGGCGCGTGCAGCCGAGTGCGCACGTGCTGCTCCTCATCCTTGCCTGTGTGCGCCACGCTCTTGATGAGCTCTTCGCAGCGAGGAGATCCTGGAGCCCCAGGTGCCGCAATCGCTGCGCCTGCAAGGCATCCTGGTGGGCGGCGTGGTGGTGCTCTTCAGCAAGCAGCAGGGCTTCCTCCTCGGTGCGCGGCCTTGGGAAACACACAGGAGTCCCTGCTGCTCTTGAGTGCCCAGCCACCACCACGCTCTGACACGACGCTCTGCCTCGGCCGCTCCGCGTGCTGCGCAGACGACCTGAACGAGATGGTGGTGAGCGCGCGCTCGTGCCACCAGCCTTGGAGCACCTCACACGGTGCCCAAACTCGCCACCAAGGCCAGCATCGCCCCGCACGCCGTGCCCGCCCCCCGCGCGCACCCGCAGCGGCGCGTCAAGGACGCCGGCAATCTCAAGGTGTCCCAGGCGCAGGTGCTCGAGGACGAGGGCGGCGACAAGGGCGGCAAGGCCAAGGCCACACTCAAGAAGGGGCAGGGCAAGGCCAAGTGAGCAGCACCTGCCGTCCTTCACCTTGCCGCACGCAGCTCAACAAACGCTTCTTTCCGCCGCCGCCTTCTGAGTGTGGGCCAGGGCGAAGCAGGTGCAATCGAGCGTGCTGCACACCACCTCCGCCACGCCTGCAGGAAGCTGGCGGCCATCACCATGGTGGACGAGCAGGAGGCCGAGCTGCTCGAGGGGCACCTGGACCTCAACAACGCGCTGGCCGGGCTGTTTGCCATGGGCAGCGGCTCGCTGCCCGCCCGCGCCGCGCCGCTCGACGCCACGCAGGTGAGAGGAAAGGAAGGCCGCCCACGCCCGTCGCGCCGGCGTGCAAAGCTCGTGGGGTGTACTGTTTGGTACGTCAGCGCTTAACCATTCTGCTGCCCGTGGCTGCTGCGCTGTGAGCGGCCCGCAGGACGAGGACCTGTTTGCCGCGCCCAACCTGAGCGGGCGCTCCCTGTCAGGTGCGGGAAGACTTTGGGCAGCGCACCGGGGCGCGTGGGGGTGCTGGCGTGGGGCAATCGCATCGTTGCCTTGCCTCGATGGTGTTTGTGCGTCGCAGCGTCGCGCCAGGAGCTGCGCACGGGCAGCGGCGCAGGGCCGCTGTCCAGGAACGGGACGGGCACCGGCACCGGCACCACGCAGCATCGCCTGCAGGTGCGTGAGAGGCATGCTGGGCTCTGCAGTTCCACCATGGCTGCTACCTCTGCCAGAGACACCGTGGTGCCCACCCCGCACGTCGTGTCTCCAGGGGACGCTGGTGGTGGCGGCGCACCTGAGGACGTCGCAGCACCGCCGCGCGGCGGTGGCGGGCGGGCTGGAGCTTGTGCAAGCCGAGGACGAGGTCGAAGAGGTGCGCTCATGGGTGGGGGGCGCTCGCCTCCAGCGCACTCAGCTCAACACCACCTGCCCGGAAAGAGCGGCGACGGCGTGGCGCCTTGCGCAGGTGAACGAGCTGTTTGCGCTGGGCGGCGAGGCGGCGCACGAGGACCTGATGCTGGCGCAGGAGATCGGCGGCTTCACGCTGCCCAGCCCCGACGCCGAGCGGCCGCTGTCCGGGGGCCGCAAGCGCCACGTGAGTGCTTCTTCTCCCGCCATTCGTCGCGGCCTCGCCCTGTCCGTGGGGGCGCTCGTGGCTGAGCGTGCGTCGTTGCCGCCGCCGCGCGCCGCAGATGACGGACGACGAGGAGGAGAACGACCGCCTCAACGACATGGCCGCGCGCCCGCACGACTCGCTGGGCCTGGCGGCGGTGCGCGGCGCCACCACGTCCGAGGAGGGCTCGCTGTCGGGGCGGCGCGAGGAGGTGGACGAGGAGGACGAGGAGGAGGGCGCCGAGACGCCGGCGTCGGCCGAGGAGCGCAGGCGCCGGCACCGCGAGTCCGCCGCGCGCCTCAAGGAGACGTTCGACGTGCACGACCAAGAGGTGCGCGAGCGCGGGGCTCGAGCGTCTGCATGTCACGAGTGCCTTTCGAGCGCTGCTGGGAGAGCGCCTTGCTGCTCGTGCTCACAGGAGCTCCCGACCGAGGAGGACCACGAGGAGCGCGAGGAGCGCCTGCGCCGCCGCCGCCGCGAGGCCGTGGCCAAGCGCACGGAGGAGGAGGAGCGCGAGGAGCTGCTCGAGGAGGAGGAGGGTGGCGGCGGCGCAGCGGCCGCAGGGCGCGGGCGCAGCGCGGCCGCCGACGACCGGGTCGCCCGCAACAAGCAGGTGCACTTCGTCTCGTCTCCAGCAATGCCTTGCCGTGCCTTCCCACGGTGTGAGCGCGCTCGCACTTTTGTCGCACGACGGAACCGTCGCGACGTTATCTCGCAGGCGCTGGCGCGCCTGACCAAGAAGCACAAGGTCGTGGTCGGCAAGCCCAAGCACGCGCTGGTCGACGACCCCTCCGCCATGACCGTGCCCATCACCGTGAGCCTGCCTGCTTGCGGTGGAGTCCCTGGCTTGCAGCGCTCAGCGCAGACGCAGCGCAGACGCAGCATACGCCGTGGCCCGCACTGACCAAACGAGCGCAGGAGTTCCGCGAGTGGACCACCGACCGTGAGGCGCTGCTGCTGCGCGACCGCGCCGCCCGTGGCCGCCTGCCGCACGCCGCGCGCAACGCCGCCGCCGGCCACCCCACGCCGCCGCTCACGCTCTCCGACGTCACCAACCTGGCGGCGCGCGCTGGTAAGGCAGCACGCCACGCGCTGCTTTCGCGCCGTCCTCCCCTCCTGTCCCTCGTGCCGTCCTCTTGCCCTCACTGCACTTGCTCGCACTCTCAAAAGGCCGCCGCCCTGGCGGGAACCTGGCGGCTTGACAACCGAGCGCACTCATGCGCACACGCACACGCCCACAGGCGGCATGCTGGCGCTGCGCCTGGCCGCGCCCGACCGCCCGGCCACCGCGCCACTCGCCCGCCTCACCACGCACCTGCTCGACGCCAACCCCCCCTTCCTCCGCCGCCCCGCTACTGTCGCCGCCGCTGTCGGCAAGCGCGGTGCTGCCGCCGCCGCCGTGCCTGCGCTTGACGCGCTCGACGGGCACGTGCGCGTGCCCGGCTCGGTGAGCGGCCTGGTGGCGGCGGCGCAGGCGCAGGCGCTGGTGCTGCGCTGCCTGGAGCAGCCGACGGTGGTGGCCACGGCGGCGGCGGCGGCGGCCATCGCCCTGGAGGCCGCAGCAGGTGAGCCGGCGCCTCGCTCGCATTCTCTTCCCATGCGCTCGCTGTTGCTGTGACTTGAGGCGCTTGTGGGTGTGGTGGATGGTGTGCGTCGGCACGCAGGCGCCAAGAAGGAGAAGGCCGGCCGCAAGCGCACACGGGCGCAGAGGGAGGGCAAGCGGGCGCTGGGGGACGAGGAGGAGGAGGAGGAGGGGAAGGAGGGCGCGTCCGAGGAGGAGGAGGAGGGTGGCGTGCCGCGCGCCACGGTGAGCCGTCCGCACAGCGCTTCGCGCGATGCTGGCTTCTGCGCAGCACACTTTGCAGATTTCCACGCTCCTCGTGCTGTCGTGTCGTGCGCCCTTTCGCGCTTGCAGCTGCGCATGGAGGGCGGTGGGGGCGGCGGCGGCGCGGCGGCTGGCCCAAGCCGGCAGCTGCTGCAGACGCTGGCGTACCAGGAGGAGGCGGGCATGACGCTCGAGGTCGAGTACGAGCGCCTGCACGAGGACGAGGAGGAGCGCGAGGGCGAGGGCCTGGACGCGCTGCACGGCCTGCCCTTTGAGGGCGACGTCGAGGTGGAGAGGTGCGGTCGACGCGACTCCCCCTTAGCGAGCAGGGGAGATCCGTGCACGACGATCCGGGTCGTCCTGATGCGCTGCTGCTCGATTCCTGCTCACATGCAGGCTGCGCGCCGCGAGCACCACGCCGACGGGCGCAGGGGCGGTGCGCTTCGTGCGCCAAGGTGAGGCGCGTGGGGCCGGGACCGTTCGAGCTCTCGCACGCGACATCGAATGCGCGACGCGACGGGCTGCTCTCGCTGAAGCGCGGCCTGCGATTTTCAGGCGGGCTGGTGCTGGCCACGAGCGTGTCGCTGGGCACCAAGTCGGGCGTGTCGCGCGACACGTCGAGCGCCGGCCAAGGCGCGGGCAGCGGCGGGCAGCCCAGCCCTCTGCGCGGCCTGCTCATGAGGCCCAGGTGAGGCAGCGCTCCCTCTTCCTCCTCTTTGCGCGCTCGCGCTCCTTTCCCCTCGCGCGCCCTGCGAGTGCTCGCACACCGCTCGCGCGCGCAGGCAGCGCGCCACCAGCACGAGCGGCAGCGGGCTGCTGCTGCCCGGCTCGACGGGCGGCGCCGGCAAGTCGGCCTCCAGCGGCGACGAGGCGCTCCCCGGCGCGCGCGACCTGCACTGGGGCGTCAACACCCTCGAGGGCTTGCTGCCCGACCTCATGCTGCTGGACGGCGTGGCCGGCGGCCCGGCCGACGGCCTGCTGCGGGTGCGTCATGCCCCATCGCAGGCCATGGATCGAGCGCATCACTGTCGTTCTGTTGCGGGTCCTGGCTGGCTCTCAGCGCCAAGTGGCGCGTGCCTGTGTTGGCTGCAGGCGCCGAGCGGCGACAGCGCGGCGCTGCTGGACGACGAGCACATGGGCGGCAACGGCCCCAGCAGCCTGGCCGCCGCGCACAGCGGCGACAGCGCCGACGCGGTGGCTGCCGCCGCCGGCGTGGGCGGGAGGAAGCGCGGCGCGTCGCTGCCTCCGGCGGTGGGCGGCGGGCTGGTCGAGTCCAACAACTGGACCATGCTGGTGGAGACGGGCGTCGAGGGCGGGACCGAGGTGCGGCAGGCCCTTTGCTTTGCTCATTGGAGGGAGGGGGCAGCTCGTTTGGCGCGCAGCTGCGGTTGGCGCGTGATGTGCCGCCGTGTCCTGTGTTGCGGCCGCAGCCGCCGGCCGCCGCCGTCGCCAACAAGAGCAGCACCACCATGCTCCAGTGAGCGCGGCGACCCTTTTCGCTTGGCCTTTGCTGTCGTGCGCGTCACCTCCAGCGATGCCTCACCTTGGCGCGAGCACCGCCTCTCTCACCGTTTCTCCCGACCGCCTCCCCCACCTGTCTCACTTAGGCCGCCTCTCCCGCCCCTGGCTGGCCGGTTGGTCGGCTGCGCGCAGGGTGGTGGGCGGGCTGCTGGCCAGGCAGCGCCAGGCGGGCGTGGGCGACCCCTGCGTGTCCTTCCTCGAGCTGGCGCAGCGCCTCACGCGCGCCGAGGCCGTCAAGCTCTTCATGCAGGTGCGGGGGCACTTGCGATGACGTGCGCACACGCCCGTCCTCACGCCTCCCCAGCTGGTTTCGCCTCTGCAAACCAGCTGTGTCGTGTCGGCGTCGCCTGGTGCCTGCTTTTGCGCAGACGCTGGTGACGCACAGCTCCAGCTACATCCGCGCCACGCAGCACGAGCCGTTCGGCGACATCGAGCTGCGCGCCGGCCGCCGCATGCACCTGCCGCAGCAGGCCGCCGCCTGACCCAGCTGCCCCCTTCTTCCGAGGACCTGACGCCACCCTGCGTGTGCTTCTCTACTGCTTGCTTGCCTTGCAACGTGCGCTTCATCTCCCAACCAGCACTTTGCACGAGCGCGCAAACACCATCCTGCACGCGAAGACAGCATCTGCACTCCCAACTCGCCAGCTCTATCACATCCACTCTGGTCGCCCCAGGGCGGCTCAAGCAAAGCGCTCAGGCCTAGAGGTAGGGCTCGAGCTTTCCCCCGCCCGACCAAAGCCGACTCCCAACGTGCTAGCACGCGCAGGTCAGGCCTTGAGGTAGGGCTCGAGCTTCTCCCCGCCCACCTCCTCCAGCAACGCCAGCACCTGCTGCGCGCGCGACTCGACCGCCACGTCCGTGTCTTCCAGCAGCTCGGCCAGCACCGGCAGCGTCTGCACCACACACCACCACCACCACAAGGACAAGACGCACGCGAGTGAGCTCCCTCTCAAGGCCTCCGTTGGCCTGCGGGTGGGGCTCTTGCGTGGCTACAGTCGCCACTGGGCGGCTGCTCCCGCGCAAGATGGCGAGGGAGCTCTCTCACCTCTGGCAGTAGCACCAGGTACTCCTCGCGAAGGCGGTCGGCCAGGTGGTGCAGCACCTCGAGCGCCAGCACGCGCGCGCGCACGCCGCCCGACCGCGCCGCCATGAGCACCTGCGAGATCGCGTACGCCAGCCACAACCCGCCAGCACTCAGTGCGTGCTCAATCCCACCGCCTCCACCCCGATCCCCAAGCGACCGCGGCCAAGAAACGAGAAGAAAGGAGCAAAACGAGCCGCGCCGCACCACGCGCTGTTCAGCGCCGCCCCCAAGGCCACCACGCGGCCGCAGCGCGGGCAAAGAAGAAGAAAGCAAGCGCAAATGGAGAGCCGCGCGCGTGCGCGCACCTGATGGTTGAGCGGCTTCCAGTGCACGTCCGAGTTGGCCGCCACGGCCAGCGCCACCAGCGCCGCCACGGCCGCCCGCCCGTGCTCGAGGCCCTCGCCGGCCAGCCGCGCCGCGCTGCGGTCGGCCAGCGCCACCGACGCGTCGAGCTCGGCGTCGCCGCACTGCGCCGCCAGCGCCGCCGCCGCCTCCGCCGCACCCGCCTCCTCCCGTGCCCGCTTGCCCTTCTTCTTGCCGCTGCTTCCGGCCGTCGTCGCCGAGGCTGCGATGGCTAGGTGCTTGACGGCGAGGTCCACCAAGTGGCGGTAGTAGGGGACGAAGAGGCTGCGTAGCTTCTCGGCCAGCGCCGCCGCGACGGAGAACAGCGCCGTGAGGCGCGCGATTGACGCGTAGCTGCCGGCGGGCGCGCCCGCCGCCCACTCGAGCACGCGCAGGAAGAGAGGTTTGAACTTGGTCTCGGACAGCTTGAGCGTCAGCGCGCACAGCGCGGCGACGGCGGCCTGCTCGGCCTGGTGCTCGGCGCCGAGCAGCGCGGGCGGCGGGGCGGAGCGGAGGTCCAGCGCGCGGAGCAGGAATGCGAGCATGGCGTCGGCGCCGGCGGCGGCGGCGGCGGCGTCGAGGCGGAGCGCAGAGGCGGCGACCAGCGCCAGCAGCGCCTGGGTCGGCGCCAGACCCGCCTCGGCTGCCGGCTGCGGGCGCACACACGGGGAAGGCACGACGGACAGTGAGATGCTACCCCGATACTCGGGCCCTCGGGGGCACCACCTGCTTTTGGACTCCAAAAAAAGGCAAGCAGCTCACCTGGAGGGCGTTGTAGAGCGCAGGCAGCAGCAGCCTCGACGGCACGTGCTCTGGCAGCGCGGCGCGCAGGCGCTCGGCCAGCGGCGCCACCGTGGCGGGCTGCGCCAGCACCCTGGGGTGCAGCGCCACGCGCAGCAGCGCCGGCAGGTAGGGGCTCAGGAAGGCGCCCTGCGTGCGGACCAGCGCCGAGACGGCCGCCAGGCCCGCCGTCAGCTCCACCGCCGCCAGCTGCTGCGACGCGGCGCCGCCGCCGGCCTCCGCCGCCTCGCGCTGCCGCCTCTCCTCCCGCTCGTCCTCGTCGTCCGAGGCGTCGTCCGAGGCGTCGCTTGCGTCGTCGTCGTCCGCTGTCGCGCGCTTCTTGCCTCGCTTGGTGGTGGTGGCGGGGGCCGCGGCGTCGGGGGTTAGGGTTTGCGCGCCGGGCGCGGGGAGGCGCTGCGCCGCTGCTTCGCAGGCGCCAAGCACGGCGGCCGCCACGTGCGGCAGCAGCGGCAGCAGCGCGGCGCCGCCGCAGGCGCCGGCCACGGCGGCCAGCGCCGCCAGCGCGCCGCCGCGCACGGCGGCGGCGCCGTGCCGCCGCGCGTGCGCCAGCGCCGCCGCCACCGCCGCCGCCAGCTCTGCCGCATGCGACGTGCCGAACGCCGCCGCCACCGATGCCAGCGCCGCCAGCGCCGCCTGATGCGTCAGCGCCGACGCCGCCTCCTCCAGCTGCTTGGCGTCGCCGCCGTCCTCGGCCGCCGCCGGCAAGCCCTTGGCGAGGGCTTGCACGACGGGCACGATTTTGAGCGCGGCGGCCGCCAGCTGCTGCGCCTGCGTCGCGCGCTGCTTCTTGTTGAGCGCGGGGTGCTGCGCGACGCGGTGGAGGTCGTCGGGGAGGCGGGCGGCGCGCGCGGCGAAGAGCCGCAGCGCGCGGCGGCGCGCGCGGTCGTCGGCGCGCGGCGAGGTGGCCAGGCGCATGAGCGCCTGCGAGGGAGTGGGGCATATTTGGAGGACAGCGTTGGAGACCCCACCTCAAAAACTTGAACCGTGAAGGTATGGAAAAGGAAAGGGAAAGGGCCCTCAGTAAGCGTACCTCGAGGTAGCTGTGCGGCGCCATGACGGCCTGCAGCGACTCAAACAGCGCGTAGAGGCCCTTGATGGACGCCCGCACCGCCCCCTCCACCCGCGCGTTGCCGGCCGCCCGCTGCTGCTGCTGCCCGCGCGGGGGCTTGCCGCCAGCAGCGGGCGCGTGGGCGGCGTCGGAGGCGGATGAGGTTAGGGTTTGGACGGCATCGAGCGCCGCCACCATGAGGGCCTCCGAGGCGGGGACCAGCGACGCGTCCTGCTGGTGCTCGTGCGAGGAGGACACCACCGACCGTGCCTGCGTACGAATCGGGCGGCGGCGGCAACGACCCGGGCACGACGACTTGTTGCGCTGGCGCGAAAACGGGCTTCAGAGAGGGAGCGCGCTGCGGGACAAGTGCGGGGCGAGAGGCTCTCAGATCGGAACCCGCTAATGTTTCTCTTCAGCCGCGCCGCCGCCGCGGCGGCGGGCGGGCTCAGAGTGTGTAACAATTGCGAAAATCATCACCGAGCCACCGCCGCAGCCGCCAGACACCTGCAGGACTCTTTCCTGCCCCGCCAGAGCCCTCACCTGCAGCTGGGTGGTGACGAAGGTGACGGCCAGGCGCGGCAGCAGCGCGTGCGCGTGCCCGCCCGCCTCCTGCACCGTCCGCCGGAGCAGCTGCGCAAACGCCTCGAGCCGCTCCGCCAGCGGCACCTGCGGGTGCGGCACGACGTCAGCAACAAGCGGCGTCGGCGTGGAGGGGCACCAGAGCGGGGTCAGGAAGGGGGCTGTGCGGTGCGGTGGGGGGTTTGCGGGCCTCAGCAATCGCTTTTCTGTTGTTCACGAATCAGCAGCGGGCCGACGGCCCTCAGACTGACGTGCAAATATGAAGGTTGCTCATCAGCGGCCCCTCCCCCATCGCTCCCGCCCGTCCACGACACACCATCCCGGAAACACAGCAGCACGCACCTGGGACGCCAGCTGCCCACCCAGCTCCAGCAGCCAAACATCCTCCGTCACCTCCACGCCCGCCGCCGCCGCCGCCGCCGCGCCCCCCTTGCGCCGCCCACGCCCCGCCGCCACATCCGCCGCCGCCGAGGGCCGCCGCCCCTCCATCACCTCTGCCGCCCGCGCAAGCAGCACCTCCAGGCACGCCGTCAGCGCGCCCTCCTCATCCTGCCGCCGCCCCGCCGCCGCTTCCGCCGCCGCCGCCGCGCGCGCCGCCGTCAGCATGGCAGAGAGAAGCGCCAGCCGGCGGTGCGGCGCCATGGCGGCCAGCGAGGGCGCGGCGGCGCGCCAGAGCTGGTGCGGCGGCTGGCCCGAGGAGAGCCAGGCCGGCACCACCGACTGCACCGCCGTGGTGGCCACCTCGAGCGAGTGGGCGTCGTCGGCGTGCGTGGCCGAGGCGTGCGCCAGCGCCAGCACCTGAACGAAGGCGCACAGGTCAAGGAAACGATAGCAAACGATAGCAAGCGATCAGGATAGGATAGGAATGGACGGGGGCACGGTGGCACGGCCACGCTTTCGGATGCAGCGTCGCTAGCGGGAGCGACCGCGCGGCTCCCACCGCGGCTCCCACCGTCCCAAGTGCGAGTGCGAGTGCTGGGGTGGGGTGGAGGGGAAGGGGGCGTGCGCGAGCCTCAGCCACCAGGAGAGTGGTGTATTCACGGGCGGGGACGCGCGAGGTGCGCGCGCCCGCCCAGCTCATCAACTGTGAAAGCTAAAGTTGGGTTCAGTCATCGGCTCGCTCGCCACCGCCATGTGCTCCCACCCTCCCTGCGCCGACCTAAACGCAAAGCAAAGAAAAGGAAGGTGGAGCAGAGGGGCATCTCGCACCTGGAGCGCGTGGTCGAGCGCCTGCCTCGGCGCCAAGCCCGCCAGCAGCGACAGCAGCCCCAGCGCCGCGTTGCGCGCCAGCCCGTCCGGCGCCTCGCGCGCCACCCGCACCACCAGCGCCAGGTCAAACACCCCGCCCACACCCTCGCCCGCCGCGTCCTCCGCCCGGCCCGACGACTCCCGCTTGCCGCCGCCGCCGCCCTTGCGCGCGCCCTTGACGCCCGCCGGCGACGCCGCTGCTGTGGCGGCGGCCGGCGGCCCCGAAGGGCTGGCGAGCAACCGCCGCGCCGCCGCCGCCAGCCACGTTAGCACGAGTTGCGCCGCGTAGCCCGCAAGCGCAGAGGCCGTCGCCGTCGCCGTGAGCTCCGGCCGCACGTCGTCGTCGTCCTCCGGTTCCTCCCGCTGTGGGTCCGCGCCGTGCGGCACGGCGATGCTGGCGATGGTGGGCTGCAGCGCCGATAGAAGCTGCTGGGAAGCTGCCACTACCTGCGTCTCGCCTGCGGGGAGCGCGTTCGCATGGGACACAGGTTTCAGCCACTGCTGGCGTTCAATCCAATCCTCGTCTCTCTCTGCCTGACTGGCAACGGCAGTGCAGGGTGCGGTGCCGCGCTGCGCTGCCTTTCTCCCATCCCCACACACAGAAACGCAGGGCGGCACGCTCACCAGACACGTGCTTCCACTGCAGCATCTCCAGCAGCAACACCGCCTGGTCCAGCATGCCGGGCGGCCGCAGCTCCAACACCTGCTGCTGCTGCTGCTGCTGCTGCTGCTGCTGTGCCGCCAGCGCTTTCCGCTTCTTCCTCTTCCCGCCCGCTGCCGCCGCGTCCGCCTCCGCCGCGGACGCGGTGGCGGCGGCGGCGGCGGCCGCCTCGGCGGCGTGCTGCGCGTGCTGCGCGGCGGCGGCCTCCAGCACCGGGACGACGTGCTCGGCCGCCACCGGCAGCGCCTCTAGCGCGCTGCGCGCCGCTTCGCGGCAGGCGGCGTCGCCGTCACTGGCGGCGCCGGCGGCCAGCGCCCGCACCAGCTCCAGCGGGACGGCGGCCTCGCCTGCGAGCGGCTGCTGCTGAGAGGCGGAGGCGGGCTTGCTGCGGGCGGTGGTGGCCGCGGCGGGCGCGCCGAGGGAGAGCAGGGGCGGGAGGGCGCCGGAGGCTAGGCAGCGAAGCGCGGCGAGGCGTAGCGGGGCGGTGCTCTCGAACCACGCCGGGGGCGCCGAGGCGGGCGCGGTGGGGCTGGCGGCGGAGCTGGCCAGGGAGCTGAGGAGAAGCTGCAGGGAAGGCGGCGGGAAGCTGCCGCTGCCGTTGCCGGCGGGGGCGTCGGGAGGGAGGGGCGCGGGGGAAAAGGCGAGCGGCGCCAGGCGGGCGGCCAGCAAGCCCTGCATGGGGGTGAGCGGCAGGGGCGCCGCCGCCAGCACGCGGGCCAGCAGCGCCGCCGACGCTTGCCGCAGCTCGCGCGAGGGCGCCGGCTGCGTGGAGGCCTCGGCATGCGGCGCCACGCCCTCGACGAGGGTGTAGGCCGCCGCCAGGTTGTGCGGCGCCGAGCAAAGCGCCGGCAGCAGCTGCAGGAACGCCGTCGTGGCCGCCTGGGCGTCCTGCGGAGCGACGGCTGGCCCCGCCCCGGGCTCGGGAGTGCTGGGCGCCTGCGCCCGCCCGCTGCCCCTGCCCGCCTTGGTAGGTGTCCCCGTCGTCGTCGCCGTCGCCGCCATGGGCAAAGCCCCAGATGAGGGCTTGCCGTGCAGCGCCGCCGCCAGCAGTGACGCCGCAGCGTGCGGGTCGGACGTCACCCACGCCGCCTGCGGCGCAAACGCCGCCAGCAGCAGCCGCCCCGTCGGCGCCGCCGCCGCGCTCACCGCCGCCGGCACGGCCGCCAGCGCCGCCGCCGCCTCCTTGGCCGCCGCGGCGGCGGCCGACCGCAAGCCGCGCAGCGCGGCACCCGGCGCGCCCGCCGCCGCCACCAGGTGCGGAACGTGCGCCAGCACCGCAGCCGCCGTGTCCGCCGCCGTCGCCGCCGCCGCGCCGCCGCTGCCCTTGCCGGCGTGCCGCGCCGGTGTGCCGCTGTGCTGCTGCGCCGGCTGCAGCGCCGCCGCCGCAAACCCGCCGGCCAGCCGCAGCGCCGCCTCGGCCTCCGCCGTCAAACCACCACCGCCATGGCCGCCGCCAAGCCCTAGCAGCTCGGGCGACGCAAAAACCGACGCCAGGAAGGTCAGCCGGAGGCCCGCCGCGTCGCCGCCCGCCGCCGCGCACGCCTTGTCCAGCAGAAGCGAGAGGTGCGCGTCGAAACCGCCGGCCGGCTGCAGCGCCGCCACCTGCCGGAACGTAACGCCCAGATCCAGCTCCGCCGAAGCAGGAGTGGTGGCGGCAGCGGCGTCGACCTGCATGGGCGCCGCCGGGCCCTCGCCTAGGGCTTGCACGGCGCCGACGGGCAGCGCGTCGATGGACGCGAGCAGCGCCTGCCGCAGCGTGGCGCGGTGCACGGCGCGCGGGCGCGCCAGCAGCAACGCGGCGTGCGCCGCCGAGGGCGCGCCGCCGTCGCCCGACGCGTCCACGCACGCCGCCGCCGTCTCGCGCCACCGCTCCTCCTCCTCCTCCTCCTCCTCGCCCTCCTCCCCGTCGCGCCGCTTGGAGCCGCGCCGCCGCCGCCGCTCGCCGCCGCCCGCCGCCGGGCCCGACAGCTCGCTCAGAGCCACGCGGAGCTGTAGCTGCGACAGCTGGTCGGCGGCGCGCGCCGCCGCCGCCGCGCTGCGCCGCCGCAGCAGCGCGCGCACCAGCGCCGCGCGCACCGCCAGCGCCAGCAGGTGCCGCGCCCGCAGCAGCGCGCCGCCGCCCGCCTCGCCGCCGCCGCCGTACTCGGCTTCGAACGACTTGGACAGCGCCAGGAGGCGGAGGAGCTCGTCCTCCGTGTTGGTGGGGCCGGGCTCGTGGTCCAGCCCGTCGGCCAGAGCGCGGCCGACCGCCTCCACCACGGCGCGGGCGCAGGCGTGCACGGCGGCGTCGCGGCGCCGCGCCTTGGCCTCGCGCGCCGCCCGCTTGGCCTCCGCCGTCAGCTGCGGCGGCTGCTGCTGCTGCTGCTCGGCGTCCTCGGCGGGTGGCGCCTCCGCGTCGGCGTCGTCCGTGGCCGCAGCGCCCTTCTTGCCGCCCTTTTTGCCGCTCTTCTTGCCGCCCGTCTTGCCGGCGGGAGAGGCTTGGCTGGCCGGCGCCGTCGTGCTGTGCTGCGACCGCGGCGTGGCGGCGGCGGCTGCGCCGGAGGGGGGGTCGGCGTCGGCGTTCGCCAGCGCGGCGGCGGGCTGTGCGACGGTGCCCGCCACATGGCGCAGCAGTGGGTTTAGCATGGAGGCCTCGGCGAGGGCTTGCGCCAGGTCGGCCGCCGCCGCCGGCAGCTTGGCGGCGTGGCGCGCTGGCAGCAGGCACTGCAGTGCCAGCAAGGTGGCGGCGTCGGCGGCCTGCTGCCGCACGGC
>VFQP010003365.1_pt1 | contig 16303 bp, 17 predicted proteins | sample 3512351 | NCBI WGS metagenome assembly VFQP01 (sample SAMN10412372, study PRJNA504923) | tailings metagenome | isolation source: Relicate 1 Philex TSF1 revegetated site | place: Philippines: Tuba, Benguet | collected 2017-08-29 | reverse complement strand
CTTCCACACCATCGTGCTCAACCGCTGCCGCAGCCAGCTGGTGCGGCGGCGCGAGTTCAGTGTTGAACCCGACGAACTGGTCGCGTTGCACGAGGCACAGGTTGAAAGCGATGTCGATGTGCACTGGACCGAGGCCGTGCCGGCCGAACGCTTGCAGGCCGCGCTGACCCGTTTGCCGCCCCGACAGCGCCTGGCGCTGGCGCTGTGGGCTTACGGCGATGCGGAGGTGCCCGCCATTGCCGCGCATCTGGAGCTGGAGCCCAACGCGGCCCACCAGTTGCTGCACCGTGCGCGCCGCAGCCTGCGCGCCTTGCTGGAGCAGCGCCCATGAAGAATCACCCCTTGCGCGTTGCCTTGCGCGCTGGCCTTCGTCCGCTGGTTGACGACAGTGCGGCCCTGCAGGAACGGGTGCTGGCGCAGTGGCACCAGCGCCACCCACAGGCCGAACTGGCGCTGGCGGGCGGTGGGCGCATGCGCCATCCGGTGCGCGTGGCCCTCGTGGCAGCCACGCTGCTGGTGGTGCTCGCGCTGGGCGCCTGGTGGTTGCGGCCCGACCCCGCTTTGCAGGAACTGATGCAGCCTGACGTGCTCTCGCAGATCGGGCTGGGCGAGCTGTAGCGTCTCAGTTGTCCAGCGAGGACAGGAACTGCCGCAGCTCCGGCGTCTGCGGGTTGCCGAACAACTGATCGGGCGGCCCCATTTCGTGCACCCGGCCCTGGTGCATGAAGATGACGCGGTCGGCCACCTTGCGTGCAAAGCTCATCTCGTGCGTGACCATCAGCAGCGTCATGCCTTCCTGGGCCAGGCTTTCCACCACGCGCAGCACCTCGCCCACCAGTTCGGGGTCCAGCGCGCTGGTGATTTCGTCGCACAGCAGCACGGCCGGCTCCATGGCCAGCGCGCGGGCAATGGCCACGCGCTGCTGCTGCCCGCCCGAGAGCTGGTCGGGCATGGCGTCGAACTTCTCGGCCAGGCCCACGCGCAGCAGCAGCTTGCGGGCCTGTTCGCCGGCGTCCACCTTGTCGGTGTGTTTCACCAGCGTGGGCGCCAGCATGATGTTGCGGCCCACCGAGAGGTGCGGAAACAGGTTGAAGCTCTGGAAGATCATGCCCACGCGCTGGCGCAGCGCGCGCATGGCCATGGCGCTTTCGTGCAGCAGCGGCTTGCCGTCCACGGTGAGCGCGCCGTCCTGGAAGGTCTCCAGCCCGTTGATGCAGCGCAGCAGCGTGCTCTTGCCCGAGCCGCTCTTGCCGATGATGGCGATCACCTCGCCACGCTGCACCTGCAGGTCTATGCCCTTGAGCACCTCGTTGGCGCCATAGGACTTGCGCAGCGCCGTGATGTTGACGATGGGGGCGGCGGCTTCAGTGGCGGACATGGACTTTCCTCTCGAGGAACTGGGCGTAGAGGCTGATCGGGTAGCACAGCGCGAAATACATCAGCGCCACGCAGGCGAACACGGTGAAGGGCGCGTAGGTGACGTTGGAGATCATGTTGCCGGCGCGGGTGAGCTCCACGAAGCCGATGACCGATGCCAGCGCCGTGCCCTTGATGACCTGCACCAGGAAACCCACCGTGGGCGGGATGGCGATGCGCACCGCCTGCGGCAGGATGACGTGGCGCAGCTGCTCGCCAAAGCTCAGGGCCAGGCTCTGGCTGGCTTCCCACTGACCTTTGGGGATGGCTTCCACGCAGCCGCGCCAGATTTCGGTGAGGTAGGCGCTGGTGTAGAGCGTGAGCGCCAGCGAGGCCGACACCCAGGGCGAGACCTTGAAGCCAATGAGGCCCAGGCCGAAGTAGGCCAGGAACAGTTGCATCAGCAGCGGCGTGCCCTGGAACAGCTGCACGTAGCCGGCGATGACGGGTTTGACCCAGCCCACGCGCGACAGCCGCGCCACCAGCAGCAGCGCACCCACCAGGCCGCCGCCGACAAAGGCGATGAGGGACAGCACCACCGTCCAGCGCCCCGCCAGCAGCAGGTTGCGCAGGATGTCCCAGAGTGAAAAATCGACCATGGGCGTGTCCTTTCAGCGGCCGAACACGAAACGCGGGCCGGCCCAGTTGAGCAGGCGGCGCAGCGCGATGGCCAGCAGCAGGTAAAGCGTGGTGGCCACGATGTAGGCCTCGAAGGTGCGGAAGTTCTGCGCCTGGATCACGTTGGCCGAGTAGCTCAGCTCCTCGGTGGAGATCTGGCCACAGACCGCAGAGCCCAGCATCACGATCACGATCTGGCTCACCAGCGCCGGCCACACCCGCTTGAGCGAGGGCGGCAGGACCACGCGGGTGAACACCTGCCAGCGGTTGAGCGCCAGGCTCAGCGCCGCTTCAATCTGCCCGCGTGGCGTGTTCTGGATGCCGGCGCGGATGATCTCGGTGGCGTAGGCGCCCAAATTGAGCACCATGGCGATGATGGATGCCACCTCGGGCGAGAGCTTGATGCCCAGCGAGGGCAGGCCGAAGAAGATGAAGAACAGCTGCACGATGAAGGGCGTGTTGCGGATCAGCTCCACATACGCGCCACACACCCAGCGCAGCCCGGTAGGCCCGCTCACACGGGCCCAGGCGCAGGCGATGCCCACCACCAGGCCCAGGGCCAGTGCAATGGCGGTCAGGCCCAGCGTCCAGAGCACCCCCTTGAGCAGGAAGGGCCACTGCGCGAGCACCGCGCCGAAGTCGAGTTCCACATGCATGGCCTGGCCTCGTGGGTGGTGGTTGCCGGGGGCTTATTCGCTCAGCGGCAGGTCGCCTGCGGGGCGGCCCAGCCACTTCTGCGACATCTTGTCGATGGTGCCGTCCTTCTTGGCCGCGAGGATGATCTCGTTGACCTTCAGGCGCAGCTTGTCTTCGCCCTTGGCCACGCCGATGAAGTTGGGGCTGTCCTTGATCAGCAGCTTGAACTCGGCGCCCAGTTGCGGGTTCTTCTGCGCCATCAGGCCGGCGTTGGACACGCTGGTGGCGATCACCTGCGTCTGTCCGGCCACGAAGGCGGCGGTGCTGGCGGCCTGGTCCTCATAGCGCTTGAAGTCCATGGTGGGCGGGCCCACCTTCACCAGCTCCTGCTCTTCCATCGCGCCCTTGGCCACGGCGATGGTCTTGCCGCCCAGGTCGGCGAAGCTCTTGATGCTCAGCGACTTGGGGCCGTAGACGGCCTGGAAGAAGGGCGAGTAGGCGTGGGTGAAGTCGATCACCTTCAGGCGCTCGGCGTTCTTGCCCAGGGTGGAGATGACCAGGTGCACCTGCTTGGTCTGCACGTAGGGGATGCGGTTGGCGCTGATCACCGGCACCATATCCAGCTTCACGCCCAGCTTGTCGGCGATCAGCTGGGCCATGTCCACGTCCAGGCCCTGGGGTTTGAGGTCCAGGCCGGCAAACCCGTAGGGCGGGTAGTCGGTGGGCACGCCGATCTTGATGGACTTGGCCTTCAGCACGTCGTCCAGGGCGTTCTGCGCGTGGGCGGCGCCAGCGCCCAGCAGGGCGGCAGCGGCCAGGGCCAGGGTGAGGCGGCGGGTGGTTTTCATAACAAGGCTCCTAGGTAGGTGGAGGAATCGCCCTCGCCCGGGGTGGCCGGGGGCGGGGTGCCGGTGGGCCGGCGCCGTTTGGGGGCGGCGGCCGTTTCGGTCTTGGCCAGTGGCGTCAGCGCGTCGCGCAGCTGGGCCAGCGGGTCGTTCTGGGTGGGCAGGCGCAGGTGGGCTTGCACTGTGCCGATGTGGGCGGCCATCAGGGCCTCGGCGGTGGCCACGTCGCCCCGCTCCAGCGCCTCGACGATGCGCACGTGGTCGTCGCAGGACTGCGCGGCGTCGTGCGAGGACTGGTAGAGCATGGCGATCAGCGTGGTGCGCGCGGTGAAGTCGCGCAGCGTGTCGGCCAGCAGGCCGTTGCCCAGGCATTCGGCCAGGCACACGTGGAAATCGCCCAGCAGGTAGCTGCGCAGGCCCACGTCCTGACCCTTGATGGCGGCCTTCTCGCGGCTCACGTGCTGGCGCAGCTTGCGGATGGCGGCCTTGTCCACCGAGCCGCTGGCCCGTATCAGCCCCAGCTCGATCACGCGGCGGGCCTCGAAGGCCTCGCGAGCTTCCTGCTGCGACGGCGCCATCACGTACCAGCCGCGCCGTGCGCTCACCGTCACGATGCCGCGTGCGGCCAGGCGCATCAGGGCCTCGCGCACGATGGTGCGGCTGCAGTCGAACAGCATGGCCAGCTCCTGCTCGCCCAGGCGCGCGCCGGGCTGCAGCTTCTGCGCCATGACGGCTTCGATGATGCGTTCGCTGATCTCGGACGAGGTGGCCATGCCCCTGTCTTGCAGGTTGTGTGCCAGCCGTTGCGCAACAGGTATACAAGGGCTGCGCACCACCCTCGCGCACCAAGCCGGCGCGTTGTGGTGGCCGCGGCGCACCACGAGGAGGTGCGCCGCACGCCTTTGGGTGCCCGGAGCGGGCGGGGATAATCGCCGCCATGGACACCTCCGCCTACCTCCGCTCCCACATCCGCACCGTGCCCGACTGGCCGGCGCCCGGCGTGCAGTTCCGCGACATCACGCCGCTGCTGCAGACGCCCAAGGTGTTCCGCGTGCTGATCGACACCTTCGTGCACCGCTACATGGACGCCGACAAGCGGCCCGACGTGGTGGCCGGGCTGGACGCGCGCGGCTTCATCATCGGCTCGGTGCTGGCCTACGAGCTGGGCGTGGGCTTCGTGCCCATCCGCAAGAAGGGCAAGCTGCCCTTCACCACGGTGGAGGAAACCTACGAGCTGGAATACGGCAGCGCCACGGTGGAGCTGCACACCGACGCGGTGAAGGCCGGTGACCGCGTGGTGCTGATCGACGACCTGATCGCCACCGGCGGCACCATGATGGCGGGCAAGAAGCTGCTGGAAAAACTCGGCGCCACCGTGTTCGAAGGTGCCGCCATCGTGGACCTGCCCGAGCTGGGCGGCTCCCAGCGCCTGCGCGACTCAGGGCTGAACCTGTTCACCCTGGTCGACTTTTCCGGACACTGAAAAGCCCCCACGCTCCCCCACTGCGTGTGGGTCGCTGCCCCCCGAGGGGGCTGAGCCGGCTTGGGGCGGTCCGGCGCCGGCTCGTCACCTCAACGTGATCTCCACGCGCCGGTTGCGGGGTTCCTCGACGTTGTCGGGCGTGGGCACCAGCAGGTTGCGTTCGCCGTGCGACTCCACCACCAGGGCCGCCAGGCTCAGGCCTTGCTGGCGCAGCAGCTGGGCAATGGCGTTGGCGCGTTGCAGCGCCAGCCGTTCGTTCACGTCGGCTGCGCCCTGGGTGTCGGTGTGGCCGATCACTGACATGTCCACCGCCGCGCGGGTGCGGGCCAGTTCCAGGATGCGCGGCAGCAGCGCGCGCGATTCGGCGGTCAGCTCGGTGCCGCCGCGCTCGAAATACAGCAGGAACTGCTCGGGTTTGGCCGGCCGGGCCTGCATGGCGTCGCCAAAATCCTGTTTGAGCTGGCTGGCATCCACCGGGCGTGGTGCGGCGCTGCCGTCGGCGCCGGCCGCCTGGTTGGCCTGGGTCAGCCGCTGTTCGCCCTTGTCACCCTTGACCGTCACCTGCCCCACGCTGCCATCCGCGTTGGGCAGTAGCACGACGTAGGACTTGGGAAAGGCCGGGGGCGCGGGCGGCGGTGGGCTGGCGCAGCCAGCCAGCACGGCAACCGCGCCCAGCAGGGGCAACCACGGTGTCATAGCAACTCCTGTTTGACGATTTGTTGCGTTTATAGCCCGACTCAGGACGGGTCGGGGGTTTTGTTCTCCACCGCGCGCTCGGCGTAGCGGTGGAAACGCCAGGCTTTGTCTTCCAGCGTGATGCGGCGCCAGACCGCGCGTTTTTCGCCGGGGCTCATTTCGGGCCAGTGCTGGACCTCGTCGAAGCTGCGGCCGCAGCCTTTGCACTCGGCGTCGCCCTGGCTGGTGGAGCAGATGGCGATGCAGGGCGTGTCGGGTGTGGTGTCGTACCAGGCCTTCCAGGCTTCCCAGGCGGCGCGGGGCATGCTGGCTTCGTCGGCCTGGTCCTCGTGGTAGAAGACCAGCAGCGCGTAGACCTCGGCCAGTGCGCGCGTTTCGGCGGCCAGCACCACGCCGTCGGGCGAGGGCTTGCGGGCGCGCCAGAAATTGATGGCCGACTCGATGTCGGTGATGTGGATGCCTGCCATGGGGTTACAAGGCCTTGGTGATCCAGTCGGCGAAGGCGGCGCACTCCCAGCGTTCCATGTTGCCCGGGCGCCAGCACAGGTAGTGGGCGTGGGGGCTGGGCACGCTGCGCTCGAACAGGCGCACCAGGGTGCCGTTGGCCAGCCAGGGCGTGCCCAGGCGCAGACGCACCAGGGCCACGCCCATGCCGGCGGCGGCGGCGTCGCACATCAGGCCCACGTCGTTGAACTGCGAGCCGTCGCTGGGCTCGGGCCAGTCCAGCTCGTGGGCGGCAAACCAGGTGCGCCAGGGCTCCAGCGGGGTGTGCAGCAGCGGCACGCCCGCCAGGTCCAGCGTGTTCTCGAAGGGGCCGTGCTCGCGGATGAAATCGGGCGATGCCAGTGGCGTCACCTCGTCCTTGAGCAGGCACAGGTGTTCCACGTCGGTGTATCGCCCGACGCCGTAGCGGATGGTGAGGTCGGCGTCTTCGGCCACCGCATCCAGCTTGGGGATGCTGACCTGGTGCAGCGTCAGATCGACCTCGGGGTGGGCCAGTGAAAAATCGCGCAGCCGGGGGATGAGGACCACGCGGGCAAAGGTGCTGGTGACGGCCAGGCGCAGCTTGCGGCGGCGACCACGGCGCGCCGAGTTGGGGAATTTCTGCAGCGTTTCCAGCCCGTCGCGCACGTGGCCCAGGTACTCCGAGCCCTCGGGCGTGAGCGAAAAATCGCCCCGCGCGAACAGCGGCGTGCCCAGTATCTGCTCCAGCTGCTTGACGCGGTGGCTGACCGCGCTGGGCGTCACGCACAGCTCTTCCGCCGCCTGCGTGACGCTGCGCAGCCGCGCCAGTGCCTCAAAAGTCAGCAGGCACTGGATGGGCGGGATGCGGGTGGTGGTCACTTGAAGATGACGGTCTTGTGCCCGTTGAGCAGCACGCGGTGTTCGCTGTGCCACTTGACGGCCCGTGCCAGCACCTGGCTTTCGGTGTCGCGGCCCTGGGCGGTCAGGTCTTCCACCGTGCGGCTATGGTCCACCCGGGCCACGTCCTGTTCGATGATGGGGCCTTCGTCCAGGTCGGCCGTCACGTAGTGGGCGGTGGCGCCGATCAGCTTCACGCCCCGGTCGTGCGCCTGGTAGTAGGGCTTGGCGCCCTTGAAGCTGGGCAGGAAGCTGTGGTGGATGTTGATGGCGCGCCCGGCCAGCTTCTTGCACAGGTCGTCGCTCAGGATCTGCATGTAGCGCGCCAGCACCACCAGCTCGGCCTTTTCCTCCTGGATGATGTCGTACTGTCGCGCTTCGGCCGCCGCCTTGGTGTCGGCTGTCACCGGCACGTGGTGGAAGGGCACGTTGTAGCTGGCGGCCAGCTGGTAGAAGTCCCGGTGGTTGCTGATGATGGCCCGGATGTCCAGCGGCAGCAGGCCGCTTTTCCAGCGGAACAGCAGGTCGTTGAGGCAGTGGCCTTCCTTGCTGACCAGGAGCACGGTGCGCATGGGCGCGCTCAGGGCGTGCAGGCCCCAGTTCATCTGGAAGCTGGCGGCGAACACGCCCAGCTGGGTGCGCAGGTCCTCCTGCGTCAGCTGGTCGCATCCGAATTGCACCCGCATGAAGAACAGGCCGGTGTCGGGGTCGTTGTACTGGGCGGCTTCCTCGATGTTGCCGCCGCGCTCGAACAGGAAGCCGGAAACGGCGTGCACGATGCCGGGGCGGTCCTTGCACGACAGGGTGAGCACATAAGAATGTTTCATGATGGTGTCCATTGTCGCAGTTGTCGCCTGGCGGCCCGGCAGGCGGTATCCTTCATATCTGTCAAATCGCGAGGAGTGGTGACTTGGCGGCAAGCCGGCTCGGCGGACGTGCTCTGGTGGGTGCCCTGGTGTACTTCGTCCTGGGCTGCCTGTGGATCGCCTTCAGCGACGCCTGGCTGGGCTGGCTGGTGCCCGATCCGGCCGAGGCGGCCCGGCTGCAGACCTGGAAAGGCTGGTTCTACGTCAGCGTCACGGCGGTGCTGGTGTGGCTGCTGCTGCGCTGGGCCAGCCGGGTGCGCGACGCCGAGCGCGAAACCCAGCGGCGCCTGCGCGAGGTGGTCGACTGGATTCCCGACGCCATCCTGGTGCGCGACGCCGCCGGCCGCTACGAGCTGTGCAACCTCGAGGCCGAGCGCCTGCTGGGCCTGTCGCGCACGCAGATACAGGGGCAGATGCCCGAAAGCTTCTACGAGGCCGAGGACGCCGAGCGGCTGCGCCTGAACGACCAGCTGGCGGCGCAGAGCGACACGCCGGTGCACCGCATCGCCGGGCACCGGCCCCGGGGCGCGGACCCCATACAGCTCGACATCAAGGTCATCGCCCTGCGCGATGCGGCGCGTCAGGTGACCGGCTTCGTCTCGGTGGCGCGCGACATCACCGAGGCGCGGCGCATCGAGGAGGCCCTGCGCCGCAGCGAGACCGGCCTGCGGCTGGCGCTGGAGAGCACCGGCGACGGCTTCTGGGACTGGGACTTGGCCACCGACAAGGTGGAGTATTCCGACACCCTGCAGCACCTGCTGCGTTACGACGGTGGGCAATTTGCCACCGACTTCCGCTTCAAGGAACGGCTGCACCCCGAAGACGTGGACAGCGTGATGGGCCAGATGATGGCCGCCCTGCAGCGCGGCGAGCGCTTTTTCATGCGGGGCCGGCTGCTGTGTTTCGACGGCCAGTACCGCTGGTTCCTGGCCCGGGGCCAGACCAGCCGGGGGCCAGACGGGATCGGTGGCCGCTTTTCCGGGGTGATGACCGACCTGACGGAGCGCGACGCCATCGAGGCCGGCCAGCGCCTGGCGGCCACCGTGTTCGACAGCGAGCTGCAAGGGGTGCTGGTGATGGACGCCGGCGGTGCCGTGCTGCAGGCCAACCGGGCGTTCTGCCAGCTGCTGGGCCTGGCGCCGGCGGAGGTGCGTGGGCCTGCGGCCCTGCTGCTCAAGCCCGGCACCCGCCAGGCGCCGGGGCAGGACCGCCTGTGGGACGTGCTGGAGCAGGAGGGCCGCTGGCAGGGCGAGCTGTGGGTGGCCGGCGGTCAGGGGCAGGACATTCCGCTGCTGTGCTCACTCAGCGCGGTGCGCGATGCCATGGGCCGGCGCACCCACTGGGTCGGCGTGTTCACCGACATCACCCGGCTCAAGACCTCCGAGGCCGAACTGGCCTTCCTGGCCCACCACGACCCGCTGACCCGCCTGCCCAACCGCCGCCTGTTCCAGGACCGGCTGGAGACCGCGCTGCGCGACTGCGAGCGCAGCGGCGAGCGGCTGGCCGTGCTGCTGCTCGACCTGGACCGCTTCAAGGACGTGAACGACAGCTTCGGTCACCCGGTGGGCGACGAGCTGCTGCAGCACGTGGCGCTGCGCCTGCGCGACCGGGTGCGCGCGGGCGACACCCTGGCCCGGTTGGGCGGCGACGAGTTCGCGCTGCTGATGCAGCACCCGCAGCGCGACGAAGACCCGGCACGCCTGGCGCAGTCGCTGATCGATGCGCTGGCCCAGCCCTGGCGCTCCAGCGACGGCGTGGAGCTGGTGGTGGGCACCAGCGTGGGCATCTGCCTCTACCCCAGCCAGGGGCTCAGCAGCCAGGCGCTGCTGCAGGGGGCCGACGCGGCGCTCTACCGGGCCAAGGCCGACGGCCGGGGCGTCTACCGCTATTTCGCCGACGAGATGACCCGCGCCGCCCGCGAGCGCCTGCGGCTGGAGGCCCGGCTGCGCCAGGCCATGGCCCATGGCGGGCTCAGCCTGCACTACCAGCCGCAGCTGGAGGTGGCCAGCGGCCGCGTGGTCGGCGTCGAGGCGCTGCTGCGCTGGCACGACCCGGAGGAGGGCGTCATCACACCGGCGCGCTTCATTCCCGTGGCCGAAACCACCGGCCTGATCGTGGAGCTGGGGCGCTGGGTGCTGCACGAGGCCTGCCGCCAGGCCCGGCAGTGGCTCGACGAGGGGCTGCCACCGCTGCGCGTCGCCGTCAACGTGTCGCCCCACCAGTTCCAGCACGGCGACCTGGCGGCCCAGGTGCAGCAGGCCCTGGCCGACAGCGGCCTGCCCGCCGACGCCCTGGAGATCGAACTCACCGAAGGCGCCCTGATGGCGCGCGAGCACGCATCCGTCCAGATGCTGGAATGCCTCAACGGCATGGGCGTGGGCATCGCCATCGACGACTTCGGCACCGGCTACTCGTCGCTGGCCTACCTCAAGCGCTTTCCCATCGACGTGCTCAAGATCGACCGCGGCTTCATCGCCGAACTGGCCGAGCGCGCCGACGACCTCGCCATCAGCGAGGCCGTGATCGGCCTGGGGCACACCCTGGGCGTGCGCGTGCTGGCCGAAGGCGTGGAGACCCAGGCCCAGCTGGACCTGCTGCGCAGCCGCGGCTGCGACCTGTTCCAGGGCTTCCTGGCAAGCGCGCCGCTGCCGGCCGACCAGCTGGCGCCCTGGCTGCGCCAAAGTGCCACAATCAACCCGCTACCCACAGACATCACCCGGAGACACTGATGGCTTACAACGACCTGCGCATGGACAACCAGTGGTTGCCCTTCACCCCCAACCGTGGCTTCAAGGACGACCCGCGCGTCTTCGTGGCGGCCGACGGCATGTTCTTCACCACCCACGACGGCCGCCAGGTCATCGATGGCGTCTCCAGCCTGTGGTGCGTGGGGGCTGGCCACAACCGCAAGCCCATCAACGAGGCGATCAAGAAACAGCTCGACACGCTGGACTACGCCACGGCCTTCAATGTCAGCAACGACAAGGCCTTCCGCGCCGCCGAAATGATCGCCGAACTGGCCCCGGGCGACCTGAACAAGGTGCTGTTCTGCAACTCGGGCTCCGAAGCCGCCGACACCGCGATGAAGGTGGCGCTGGCCTACCACCGCGCGCGTGGCGAGGGCCACCGCAACGTCTTCATCGGCCGCGAACGCGGCTACCACGGCGTGGGCTTCGGCGGCATGAGCGTGGGCGGCATCCCGGCCAACCGCAAGGTGTTCGGCACCGCGCTGCTGCCGCGCGTGGACCACCTGCGCTTCATCCACGACCCGGTCAACCACGCCTACATCCACAACGCCGAGCCGGTGTGGAAAGAGGACATCCTGACCGAGCTGGAAACCCGCATCCTGCCGCTGCACGACCCGAGCAACGTGGCCGCCGTCATCGTGGAGCCGGTGGCCGGCAGCGCCGGCTGGTACATCCCGCCGCAAGGCTACCTGAAACGCCTCAGGGAGATCTGCGACAAACACGGCATCCTGCTCATCTTCGACGAGGTCATCACCGGCTTTGGCCGCATGGGCACCAACTTCGCGGCCGACTATTACGGCGTGGTGCCCGACATGCTGAACTTCGCCAAATGCGTGACCAACGGCGTGGTACCACTGGGTGGCGTGATCTGCCGCCAGCACATCTACGACGCCATGATGGGCGCCCACAGCCAGGCGCCGGAACACGCCATCGAGTTCTTCCACGGCTACACCTACAGCGGCCACCCGGTGGCCTGCGCGGCGGCCATCGCCACGCTGGAGCTGTTCCAGCAGGAAAACCTGTTCGCCCGCGCGGGCGAAATGGGCCAGCTGCTGGGGGACGCCATGCACGGCGCGCTCAAGGGCCTGCCCAACGTCATCGGCATCCGCAGCCTGGGCAACGCGGCCGCTGTGGAGCTCGCGCCCATCGCCGGCCTGCCGGGCAAACGCGCGTTCGACGTGTTCCTGGACTGCTACCACAAGGGCGTGCTGGTGCGCAGCGCTGGCGACAACCTGGTGTTCGCGCCGCCCTACGTCATCGAGAAGTCGCACATTGAGACCATGGTGTCGGTGCTGGCCGACGCCATCAAGGCCAACGCCTGATCACGTCCGTTCGTTTGCAAGGGAGAGACCGGCCATGGCCATCATGAATTTCATCAACCGCCAGTTCATCGACGTCATCGAGTGGGTGGACGACTCGCGCGACACGCTGAGCTACCGGTTTCCGGACGACGACAAGCAGATCAAGAACGAGGCCCAGCTCATCGTGCGCGAGAGCCAGGTCGCGCAGTTCGTCTACGTGGGCCAGTTCGCCGACACGCTGGGGCCGGGCCGGCACACGCTCAAGACCGAGAACATCCCCATCCTGAGCGACCTGCTGGGCTGGAAGTACAAGTTCCAGACCCCGTTCAAGGCGGATGTCTACTACGTCACCACACGTGCCTTCACCGGCAACAAGTGGGGTACGGCCAACCCGGTGATGATGCGCGACGCCGATTTCGGCGTGGTGCGCATGCGCGCCTTCGGCACCTACGACTTCAAGATCGTGGACCCGGTCAAGTTCCTCAAGGAAGTGGCCGGCACCGACCACCAGTTCCGCCTGGACGAGTTCAGCGACGTGATGCGTTCACGCATCGTCAGCGTGTTCAGCGAGACCCTGGCCACCGCCAAGGTGCCCGCACTGGACGTGGCCACCCGCTACGGCGAGCTGGGCACGGCGCTGCTGGAGCCGCTCAACGTGGCCATGCGCGACAAGTACGGGCTGGAGATGACGGCCTTCGTGGTCGAGAACGTCTCGGTGCCGCCGGAACTGGAGCAGGCCATCGACAAGCGCGGCGCCATGACCGCGATCGGCAACCTCAACGACTACGTGAAATACAACATGGCCAACGCGCTGGCCGAGGGCAAGGCCGGCACGGCCGGCATCGGCGCCGAACTGGCCGCCGGCCTGGCCATGGGGCAGTCCATGCTGCAGGGTGGTCTGGGCGGGGCGCAGCCGCCGTCGCAGCCCGGTTTCGTGCCCGGCAGCGCGGCCGCCGCAGCGGCGACCCCTGCGCTGCTCACGCCCGAGCAGGTGGCGCAGACGCTGGGCGTGGCCCCGGCCGACGTGCTGCAGGAACTGGAGGCCGGCACCCTCAAGGGGCGCAAGATCGGCAGCCAGTGGCGCATACCGCAGGCCGCGCTGGACGACTTCCTCAAAGGCTGATGCAGGCCAGCGACCTCACGGGCGAGCGCGCCGCCAGCGCCAAGTTCGCCTGCCCCGCCTGTGGCGGCGAGGCGCACTGGAACCCGGCCAAGCAGGCGCTGATCTGCGCCTACTGTGGTACCGAGTCGCCCTACACCATAGACGCCAGTGGCGAGGTGCGTGAACACGACCTGGTGGCCGCGCTGCAGGCGGTACCCGACAGCGCGCGCGGCTGGGCCGACCAGCGCCGCGTGGTGCGCTGCCAGCACTGCCAGGCCATCAGCACCTTCACGGCGGCGCAGCAGGGCCGCGCCTGCGATTTCTGTGGCTCGACCGCGCTGCTGCCGTTCGAGGAGGAAACCGACCGCGTGATACGGCCCGAGAGCCTGCTGCCCTTTGAACACACCGAGGCGCAGGCGCGTGAAAGCGTGCGGCGCTGGTGGGGACGGCTCTGGTGGGCGCCCAACAACCTCAAGCGCCGCGCGCTGGCCGACACGCTGCACGGCGTCTACCTGCCGTACTGGACCTTCGACGCGCAGGTGGACGCCCGCTACACCGCCGATGCCGGCACCCACTACCAGGACAGCGACGGCAAGCGCCAGACCCGCTGGCGGTCGGTGTCGGGCCATATCTCGCATTTTTTCGACGACACGCTGGTGTGCGGCTCGCGCGGCGTGGCGCCGCGCATGGTGCAGGGCGTGGAGCCTTTCCCGACCGCCGACCCGCAGCGCCTCAAACCCTACGATGCGGCCTACCTCAGCGGCTGGACGGTGGAGCGTTACCAGCTGGACCTGGTGGGCGCGGCGCAGCAGGGCCGCGAGCGCATGATGGCCGGCGTGCGCCAGATGTGCGTGAACGACATCGACGCCGACACCCACCGCAACCTGCAGGTGTGGCCGCAGTTCACACGCCAGACCTTCAAGCATGTGCTGCTGCCGGTCTGGCTGGTGGCCTACCGCTACGGTGCGCGCGACTTCCAGGTGGTGGTCAACGGCGCCACCGGCCAGGTGGCGGGCGAGTACCCCAAGAGCTGGATCAAGATCGGGCTGGCGGTGCTGGCCGGCCTGCTGGTGGCAGGTCTGGTGGTCTGGCTGGATGCGCAGTAGCGCGCCGGTCGCGTTTCAGTTCCTGGGCCGTTGCATCTGCTGGCGCAGTTCGGCGCAGTGGTCGCGCGGCGGCGTGGCGGGTGTCAGCCAGAGGCGGTCGGTACCGGCTTCGGCGCGGCGGTCCTCGCCCGCCACCATCAGCGTGGCCTGCGTGCGGCGCTTCAGTTCGGGCGGCAGGTGCACCGGCGCGCCGCGGTCGCGCAGGATGTGCTGGCCGCCGGCCAGCATCAGCACCACGCGGTTCGCATCGGCCACCTCGGCCAGTGTCTGGGCCATGGCCACGTCGCGCGCCACCTGTATGCGTGCCATGCCCGGAATCTGCGCCTCGGGCAGCAGCCCGCAGTGGCCTTCGCGGATGTTGTGGAACTGCGCCTGCAGCGCGGCGGGCGAGACCCGGGTGTCCAGGCTGGCGTCGCGCATGGTGTCGCGCATGGCCGCGCGTGGCAGGTTGCCGCCCCACACCGGCACGCCGGCGCGCACGGCGGCCATCACCACCGGGCCGTAGCGCTCCCAGGGCCAGCCGGCCTGGTTCCAGCGCAGGCGCTCGCGGGCTTCGGCTTCGCCGGCGTCGCGCGGCAGGCCCTGGGTGCTGGCGCCTCGCTCGGCCATTTCCAGCACCACGGCGGCCAGGCGGCCTTGTGCGGCCAGCTGTTCGGTGGTCAGGCGCGCCAGACGCTGGTGGTCGTCGGCGTCGTGCTGCTCGCCCAGTAGCAGCAGCGTGCCGGGTGGCAGAGCGCGCAGTTCGGCCGCCAGCACGGCAGGCTCCAGCGGGGTGGAGGCGGGACGGGGGGTGGCGCAGCCCATCAGCGCCAGGGCGCTGGACAGCAGGGTGGTGACAAGAAAGCGTCGCATCGCCCGATACTATCCGGGCTCCGATGCCGTTCCTGATCCCACCCTACCGCCGCGCCGTGGCCCGCGTGCTGGCCACGCTGGCCCTGGCCTGGGTCGCTGCCATGCTGTGCGTGTGGCTGCAAACCCCCATTCCCTGGATGATCGGTCCGCTGCTGGCCACGGCCTTCACGTCCATGCTGGGGGCGCCCACCGCCAGCTGGACCGTGCTGCGCAACGGTGGCCAGTGGGTCATTGGCACCGCGCTGGGGCTGTATTTCACGCCGCAGGTGGGCGCGCTGGTGGCCAGCCTGTGGTGGGCCATCGGGTTGGGCATTGCCTGGGCGTTGTTGCTGGGCGCCGGCTTCGGCCTGTGGCTGCAGCGGGTGCACGCGCCACATTTCGCCTCGACGCCACCCGAGGTGCTGCGTGGTACCACCTACTTTGCGGGCGCCATTGGCGGTGCGTCCGAAATGACGCTGCTGGCCGAGCGGGTGGGCGCGCGCACCGACCTGGTGGCGTCGGCCCACAGCCTGCGGGTGCTGCTGGTCACGCTGGCGGTGCCGTTTGCCATGGCGGCCTGGGGCGTGAGCGGGCTGGACGTGGCCGGCTCGGCCTCGCGCCCGGTGGACGCCCACGGGCTGCTGCTTCTGGCGCTGGCGACCGGCGCCGGCGGCTGGCTGATGCAGCGCCTGGGCCGGGCCAACCCGTGGTTCATGGGCGGCCTGCTGGCCACCATGGTGATCACCCTGTCCGGGGTGTTCCTGTCGGGGCTGCCCACCTGGCTCACCAATGGGGCCCAGCTGGTCATCGGTGTGAGCCTGGGGGTGCGCTTTTCACCCGCCTTCGTGCACACCGCACCGCGCTGGCTGGCCTCGGTGGCGCTGGCCACAGGGGCCATGCTGCTGCTGTGCGCGGGTTTTGCCTGGGGGCTGTCGCAGCTCACCGGCCTGCATGTGGCCACGCTGGTTCTGGCCACCTCGCCCGGCGGCATTGCCGAGATGGCGATCACCGCCAAGGTGCTGCAGCTGGGGGTGCCGGTGGTGACCGCTTTCCAGGTCTGCCGCCTGGTGGCGGTGCTGGTGCTGGCCGAGCCCATCTACCACCTGTGGGTGGCGCGGGCACAAAAAAGCCGGCGTTGAGCCGGCTCAGTGCATCACGACCGGCATCTGCGCCAGCGTGGCATAGCCCTCCAGCGTGTCTTCCACCTCCTCCTGCGAGGGGGTGTTGGCCTGCCAGGCACTGATCTGCTGCTGGAACATTTCCGCCCACGAACCGTCGAGGTAGATCTCCTTGC
>VFQP010003364.1_pt1 | contig 16308 bp, 16 predicted proteins | sample 3512351 | NCBI WGS metagenome assembly VFQP01 (sample SAMN10412372, study PRJNA504923) | tailings metagenome | isolation source: Relicate 1 Philex TSF1 revegetated site | place: Philippines: Tuba, Benguet | collected 2017-08-29 | reverse complement strand
GTACTCCTTGTCGTACTTGTCGCCGCCCATGGAGTAGTGGCCGGCGTGCTGCACGTGCGCGCGAGACCAATCACATCGCACGCGTCGAGAAAGCGAGAGAGGAGGTCCAACACAGCAGTGTGCACAGCCTCTCAACCCTTCCCAAGCTTGAATTCGGGGCCCCGCACGCACAATCCACTTGGTCCTGCGAGCAATCAGTAACAGGCAGCCGGGTCAGCACCGCAAACACTCCCAGGTGCTGCAACGGCACGCATGCGATGGGACCCCTCACATGCTCCACTTCTCGCCGGAGATGACGGGGCACGCGCCGTGCATGGAGCGGTCCTCCAGCTCCCCAGTGCCGAGCTTAATGCTGCAGCGTACGCACAGAGCGAGCAGCACAGCGCGCACAGCGTGCTGCGCCTGACGACAGCGACAGCTTGCATGGTTAGAGGCCCGAGGACCCTAGAAGAAAGAGAGGGCTCAGAGGGACGACAGCGCGCCTCTTGGTGCGCTGCGCACCTGTGGAAGAGGATGGCCTGCACGGGACAGCACGCAAGCGCCACGAACCAGAGGCACTGGTCAAGAAGCGCACACAGCAAAGTGGTTCAGGAGAAACAGTGTCAGAGGAAAATGCGGCTCACTCACATCTCCCTTGCGTGGCTTGACGGCCAGCGCGTGGCGCGCGCAGTCGCTGAAGTTGGGGTTGATGCCGCCCGGCGCCGGAATCTTGGGAAACACCTGCGGACAATTGACCACGCGTTCGCCCACGAGCGTGACTACTAGCATGGTTTGAGATAAGCAGGAGCTTCGGAGCAGCAAGAGGTGCATGGCCAGGTACCTGGGGCGGCCACCGGTAAACAGGTCGCGCATGGTTTGGCCTGCCTTCCAAGGGATTGGGAGCTGTGTCATGCGTGTCAGTGCGCTGCTGTGGCCCTATAAAGTCAGGCTGGCGCGCTTCTGACGGGGCCTGTGCCTGAGGACACTTTTGGAGATCTGCTGGTCGAGATCTCGAACGCACGACGCACCAAAAGAGCCAGGAGTGCAGTGCGCACAGCACCGACCACTGCAGCAGGTGCTGTGATGCTCCAGCTTGCGATTGTGCTGTGTGCATCGCCTGGAGAGACCCAGGAGACCCCGAAACGCTCACCGTCTCGCCTCCCTCCTCCAGGTTGTCGTGGAGGTACATCAGGACCGTACTCCAGCGGTTGAGGCCGTTGCGCACGTTTTCCTGGTCAAAAAAGAAATCGTAGTGACTGTCGTACTTCTGGTGCTTCTTGTACCTGAGTACCTGCAGGCCCTCCCCGTTCCACACGGGCGTCAGCGTCCACTCGGCGAGGCGCCTCTCGATGGCTGCGGGCAGGCGCAGGGAGGAGCAGGGACGGCAGCATGAGGACATTCAAGCACACCCAGCACCCCTGGAACCATCTGCTGCGCAGCCTTAGTCTGGGCAGGGTGACTGCCGTGGGCAGACGCGTGCGACCGCAACACGCGTCACTGCGGGGTGGGCCATTGGCCGACGCAGATAACTCTGGCACCACCACACACGTCAGGGTGTCTGCCAACAGGCAGCGTGCTCTTCCCTCTGTGCCGTGCAGTGACAGCACGACGGCGACGAACTCTCACCCTCAATGACGTGGTCCTCAGCGCGGGAGAAGAACATGCCGTCACTGCAAGCTCATGCATATGGCAGGCACAGAAGCAGGAGCACAACATGAGCGACGATCCTGGGCCCCAGCAGCACGGTGGCTGCATCTGTGCGCCCCGTCCCGGCACCGCGCACCTGGTGCGGATGTCCGAGAGCTTGGAGGCGCCCGTGGCCGTGTCCACCACGCCGGACCTCTCCAGGCGCTTCTCAGCCTTGAGCCGCAGGTAGTCACACTCCTCTGCGCAGCGCACAGGGCACAGCAGAGGGTTGGTGTGGGGGCTCGCTTGATTTGCCCGCGGGCGGCACGCCAGCTGCGCCTCGCCCCCCCCTCGGGAGGCCCATTTGCCCGCACCTGGCGTGAGGAACTCCCTCCAGACGTACACGCGGGCGTCTGCGTCGAGCACTTCGGGATACGTCTCCTGGCGGCCGCCCGAGCTCGCGGCACGCCCAAGCCCCTCCCCTCCGGGGCCCAGGCGCGCCGCATGAGCGGCACCGGCCAGCAGCGCCAGCAGCAGCCCAGCCCAGGCCGCTGCCCAGGCGCCCATTGCACCTGCTGCTTCTGTTGCTGCTGCTTTCGAGCGTGCCCGGTTCGACCACCACGCAGCTCCGACACGCCGAGCTCTGCGCGCAGTCGACGCTGGTGACTAGCAGAGCGCAATTGGGCCTGCCGTTCGCTCGCTTCGGCAGCGCGGAGCAATGCGATCTGCTCGCCCTGCATGAGGAACTCCGAAACGACTCCCTGCGACCGCGTGCAGCGATCGGCAGCACGCCTACGACGCCTCACAGCACGATCCAAGCTGCATTCTCCCACCTGGCGTCCTCCATCCCATCAGTGAGGCGTAGACGGAATCACCTCTCGTAGCGGCACCTCTGCTGCTCCTCCGCTCCAGACCCGCTTTCAGCACCATGACGGTGCAGCGGGATGCAGCGGAGCGCGTGGCCTCAGCAGCCACAGGGATACCTGCCCCGGCTGCAGCAAAGGCGTCACCTCCCGGAGCCTTCCCCGACCCCCAGAACTGCAGAGCGTGCTCGGGCGCCAAGGACATGATCGAGTCCTTCAAGCGCCTGGCGGCACGCAGCAAGGAGGGCACCAAGGCGGCTCCGCCTGCAGGTACGCCGCCGTCGCCGCGCCACGCGTGCTGCGCCGCCCCACCACTCCGCAGTCCTCCATCGCCCCGCAACGACGGCCACCACACGTGCCTCCTGCGCAGGTACTGCGGCAGCCGGCGCTGCTGCGGCGGCAGCGGCGGCAGCGGCAGCAGCAGCGGCGGCGACCGTCGGGGGAACGTCCTCTTCGCCGCAAGCACCAGCCCCAAGCAGCCAGCCTCCGCTGCCGTGCCCGCCAGAGAGCGGCGAGCTGGGCACGGCCAGCTGGACCTTCCTGCACACCATGGCGGCGTACTACCCCGAGGAGCCGTCGGGCGCACAGCGGTCACTCATGCGCAGCATGATGGAAGGCCTGGCAGAGTTCTACCCCTGCAGTGTGTGCGCCGAGCACCTGCGGCACCAGGTGCGGTGGGGGAGGCCTACTGAACAGGTGGGCGTAAGGGCAGCACACATCTGCACGCCTGAGCACACCTGTGGCACCAGGTGCGGCGCGCTGTGGGCGGGACTTTAGGGCGGAGGGGCGGTGTGGTTGTGGAGGGGCTGGTTGAGCTCTCTGCCATGCAGTATCTGCGCGCCCGAGCACACCTGCGGCACCAGGTGCGGCGCGCGGTGTGGGCGGGACTTGAGGGCGGAGGGGGCAGGGCTGGTGTGGTGGAGGGCCTGGCCCAGTTCTTCTACCCCTGCCGCGCCTGTGCATCCGAGCGCACGTGCGGCACCAGGTGCGAGGTGTGGGCAGGACTTGGTGATTTGGGGGCGGCAGCGTGGTGGTGGAGGCCCGCCAGAGCTGCCTGACAGAGCACACGTGCGGCACCAGGTGCGCGGAGAGCTGCGCTGAGAGAGGCCTTTGCTGGGCAGGCGCGCGCTAGTCACAGCACGGCACAGCGCGGCTGAGCTGTGGCCTGCCTGGCGTTGCCGTCGTGAGTGGGCGCGGCACCAAGTGCGCCGCACCCAGGGCGGCGCCACGAGCGCACGTTGTGGCGGTGGTGGCGGAGGGCAGGGCGCCACGCGGCTGAGATGTGGCCCGCCTAACGTCAGGCGGGGGGCGCCGCTGTGCTGATGAGGCATCGCGCATGGCGCACCGCACGCCGCGATGCTCTTTGCACGCGCTCTGCTGTGGGCCGCACGCCAGCGCTCCACCAATGCGGATCAGAGCGTGGTTGCCGCGCCCGCGTTGCTGCCCTGCGCAGATCGTGGACAGCCCGCCGGACGTGTCGTCGGGCCCGGCGCTCAGCCAATGGCTCTGCAAGATCCACAACGAAGTGAGCGCTGCAGCAGGGCTTCCAGAGGTGCAGGAGGTGGAGGAGGAGGGTGCAGGAGGGTGGGACGGGCGGCGCAAAGCGGCAAGCGTAAAGCCACTGGCCCACCGCTTTTGTTCAGGGGGAGCAGCATAGGGAAGGGGCGTCCAGGTGGCCCGTCATATCCCTGCGTCCCAGCACGTGCCGTTGTACGCGCGCTGTTGTACGCCGATGACGCCCGTGATCCTCCTGCGCTTCTCCACTGTGTCCCGCGCGCGCAGGTCAACGCCATGCTGGGCAAGCCGCTGTTCGATTGCTCCAGGGTGATGGAGCGGTGGCGCGACGGGCCGGCGGACGGGTCGTGCGGCTGATGCGTCGTGCGGCTGCATGCGCCACACCAGGACGATCTCCTGGCATGCCAACAGCGTATGCTGCTGTTGCTGATTGCTGCTGCTGCTGCTGCTGCTTCCTTGAGCCGTGGGCCATGATCAACGACCTGGCGTGCGCGATCGATCAGCAAAGGTCGTGCGCAAGATGGCGCTGCGTCGAGCCGCCCGCGCGGCCGCCCTCGCGCTGCCGCCACCAGGCCTCTGCGGCGATCTCGCGCCTGCGTGCGCGATCGCCTCGCTCGCCCACCTGCCCCAAGACGACGAGGAGGACCGGCAAGGCTTGGGCCAGCACCAGCACCAGCAGCCGCGATCGCAGGAAGCGCTGCAATGCCAGCATCAGCAGTGCCAGCACGCCGCCCTGCTCACGCCCGCTCTGGCCTCACTCGGCGGCCTGCACCGCCCAAGCGTCCTCACGCAGCGCTCGCCCAGCCTCCTCTGGAGCAGCAGCCACCATCACCACAACCACCACCACCTTCAGCAGCAGCAGCAGCAGCTCAGAGGCATGGCGTGGTGGGGCGGCGCCCGCAGCAAGCCGCCCGCCGCGCCCACGCAGCCCCCCGCCGAGCTCACCTTCACCGATCCCCAGCCTCCTGCGCAGCCCGCTCCTCCTCCCGCGGAGGAGCCCGTCGTCGCCGCGGCGCTGCCCACGCTGCCAGAGGGCAGCCCCGAGGCGCTGTCGGCCATCACCGGCGCGTGCGACATGGTCGAGATGGCGGCGGTGGAGGCGGCCATGACGGACAGCGTGCTGCTGGGCGCCTACTTTGTGGCGTGGATCAAGGAGGTGCACGACCTGGGCCTGCCGTGGTGAGTGGAGTTGAGGGACGGAGGTGCGCGTGGCGGTGGGGCGCTGCTCTGCCGGGCACGCACACGGCGAGTGACGGGGGCAATGCTTAGGTGCACATGTGCACGCGGTGTGCGCTCGTGGCGAGCGCGCTCTCAGTTCGCAGTGTCACCGCGGCAGCCGGCCACGGCAGCGAGCGTCGGCGGTGGGGCAGATGGGGCACCAGCCCAGGCCAGACGAGCGTCATGCGGCCGCCAGCCACGGGCGGCGGAGCAGCGCGGCAGTGCAGCGCACCCCTGCCAACTTGTGCGAGCGAGGTCCATCTTGCCACAGCGTGTGCAGCACTGTTGTGTGTGCGCGTGCGTGCCGCGTGAGCGCAGGTGGGCGTCCATCGCCGCCATCAACGTGGTGACGCGCATGATCACGCTGCCGCTCATCCTGGGCAACCAGCGCAGCACCTCGCGCATGATGGTGCGCCGGCTGCCGTCCACTCACGCGGAAGGGGCAGGGGCCAGTCCAGCCCTGCCTGGGGACGTGTTCCTCGCGTGGGGTGCCTTCGCCTGCCTGATTTGTGCGCTGAGGTGGCCAGGCGCTGAGGTGGCCAGGTGACGATCTTTGCAGCGCATAGTCCGTGGCAGCGCGTCGCAACTGCCTCCGCCTGCCACTGCACGCGTGTGGGTTCACCACACCACAGCCTGTGCCTGTGGCTTCGTGCGGCGCCCACCTGCCCACCCGCCCGACCCGCGCGCCTCCTTGCCTGTTCAGGCGCTAAACCTCGAGCTCATGCCGGTCAAGAAGCTGCAGGAGGCCATGCAGAAAGCGGTGAGCGCCGGCGTGCGGTTTGGTGGCCGCCGGCGCGATTCGCCTCTCCTGGGGATTGCACCGCGTGCGGCATCCAGCCAAGCCCGCCCGCCCCGCCCCGCCGCCGCCGCGCATCCCCGCAGCCGCGGCCAGCAAGGCAGGGCACGACTGGCAGGAGCAAGAAGAGGATGACGCAGGGACGGAGAACAAACGCTGCGGCGTGCTCTACGTCGATCCGTGCACGTGCCCGCGCGCGCGCCCTCGCAGACGACCCGCGAGCAGCAGGCGCACATCCACGCGGCGTGGGTGCGCCGCACCGAGGAGGTCAAGCTGCGCCTGGGCCCCCAGCTGTCGGGCATCATGTTCACCATGTTTGGCACGCTGTGCGTCAACAGCGTCGTCTTCATCTCCATCTTCAACGGCGTCAACAACCTCATGGTCTCAAAGGTGCGCGTTTTGCTTGGGGAAGGAAGCACCTTGGCGTGGGCTTCCAAGTGATGGGGTGTGAAGCACTGACCTCGTGGTCTCTTGAGGTGCGCAGAGGTGCGGGTGCCCAAACGCCTGCCTGGGCACGGGGGCCGGAACCTAACTAGGGCGGACGCGTGCTCTCCCAGCTCTAGTAGAGGATGGGACGCGCTCGCTTCCCGCGGAACGTCCTGTGGCATGGCTGACGCCCAGTTCCGTCGTGCCTGCGCCACCCACCGGTTGCCTGCCTCAGGCGCCGTCCCTGACCACGGGCGGCCTGGCGTGGTTCGGTGACCTGACGCTGCCCGACCCCTATTACGGGCTGCCGCTGCTGTGCGCCGCCACCACGCTGGCCATGATTGAGTACGGCATGAACGTGACGGGCGACCAGATGGCCACGCCCGACCGGGCAGGTGAGAGGCGGTTGCAGTGTGGGTGGGGCAGGTGGGGGGTGGGCGGTCGCGGTGGGTGGGGCAGGTGAGGGCTGGGCGGTCGCGGTGGGTGGGGCAGGTGGGGGGTGGGCAGTCGCGGTGGGTGGGGCAGGTGAGGGCTGGGCGTTTGCGTTGGGGGTGGGTCAGGCAAGGGCTGGTCACGGGAGGCCACGCCCGACCGGGCAGGAGAGGCACCTGCCTCTCCGACGCCCACGCCACGCCTGGCACAGCCGCACAGCATGCCTCACCTGCCCTGCAGCCATCTGACGGTCGGGCGAGCACAGCGCACGTGCACCCGGACAGATTGACGCGTGCGGCCTCACGCCGTGCGGAAGACCGCGTCGCCTGGCGCGCGTGCTCATGCCCGCAGAGCAAGCGGCGCGCGTCAAGGGCATCTTCCGCCTCATGGCGCTGCTCTTCATCCCGCTCGGCCACTACGTGCCCAGCGGCGTGGCGGTGCTGTGGGCGTCCAACTCGGCCTTTTCGGTGCTCATGGGCGTGATGCTGAGGCAGGAGGGCGTGCGGCGCCGGCTGGGCCTGCCCTCGGTCAAGGAGGCGGCGGAGCTGGGGGAGAAGCTGCAGGTGCGGTGATGGTGGCGTGCTTGTGGTGGCGGTTGGCTCTGAGCGCTCGGCTGATAACAGAACCATCCACCAGGAGCTGCTCGCCGCCCCGCAGCGCCTGCTGCTGCTTCGCGCTCAGCTCGCAGCGGCTGCACCCTCCCGCTGTGCGCTCCTCGCAGAAGCTCAATGCGGCCGACCCCATGGCGTTCGTGCCGCCCATGGAGCAGCCCGCGACGGCGGCGGCGGCGGCGTCACCTGACGAGGGAGCGACCGGAGGCGGCAGTGCAGGGCAGGGCGCGCCGCCGCCGCCAGGCCAGCCGCCATCCAAGCCGGCGTGACGACGGACAGCTGATTGCCTGACGCCTTGGAAGGCCCTCGCTGCTTCGCATTGCGTGCGTGTTGGGGATGCAAATGCATCACGCTCCGCGTCTTCTCTCTTGCACGTGGTGGTGTGGGGCGCGTGTGTGCATCAATGGTGTGCGTTGGGCGTGCGGCGGTGAGGGCGCAGGCAGAGCGCGGAGAGCGAGAGCAGGGTTCCAGTACTGCACCAGCCTGGACGGTCAAGTCACGGCGCGCGTCACGACAGGCAGCTGCCATCAATCTTGCTCACGCAGGGGGCGTCTACCACATGCACGGCCTTTTTCCACGCGAGTCGATCACTGTCTGTCATGCACGATTGCGAGGGGAAGCGAGAGGGGACGATGATGCGGGAGGGTGAGCCACGCGGCGCGCCAAGGGGAGTGTAGGGGGGATGAGCACGCCACGGCACATGCGGATCTCTCTATCAGATACTGGCAGGAGGAGCTCGACGCCTGGATCACCACCGGGGCACGCGTGCGGTCTGGGTCTGGGTCACGAACAGAAGGGACCCTCGGACTCGTTGAACACCATCAATAGCGGCGCCGCGCCGCGCTGGGGCCGCCGTGCTGCTGCGCCCCCGTTCCTGTGGGGCCAGCTGGGCGACTCAGAACTCCATGGCTGCGTGCGCGCTCGCGCCGGCCGCTGGCATGGGCCCCGCCGCCGGCCCGTGCTGCGCGTGCTGCTGCGCCGCGGGCGCCCTCGGCGTGACGATGAAGCTCCCCACGCTGATGCGGCCCGCCACGGCCGCCGAGGGCGAGCCCCCCGGCGCGGCCATGAAACCCACACTGCTCAGGAGCCGCGCCGTCGGCGTCGCCGCGTCGCCGGCGCCGCGGTCGGCCCAGGCGTGGTCCAGGTGCATGCGGGGCGCGCCGCCGCCTCCCGGCGGCGTGCCGGGCAGGCCCAGGAGGATGGCCATCAGCTGCGCATGCGTCGGCGACTCCATGCCGGCGCCCTCGACGTGCTGCTGCGCGTGCTGCGCGTGCTGCGCGTGCTGCGGTGGCGCTGGGGCCCGCGTGCGCAGCCGGGCCACCTGCGTGTGCACGCCCGCCAGCGGCGGCGCCGGCGCCATTACGCGCGGCACGACGGGCGGCGCCGTAGTGGCTCCGTAGGGGTGGTGGTGGTGGTGGGGAAAGGCGTCGACGGCGTGGAAGGGAGCGAGGCCGCCTGCGTCGCCGCCGTGGTGGTGCTGCTGCTCGTGCTGCGCGTGCTGCGGGTAGGGGTAGGGGAGGTGGTGCGGCATGTAGAAGGCGGCGGGCGTGCTGGTGCCGGGGTCACTGTGGCGCCACACGGCGATGATGCGCCCCGCCGGGGGCGCGCCGAACGCGGCGTCGTCGGCGCCCGCGGGCAGCGCCTGCTGCGGCGGCGGCGCCTGCTGCTGCGGCGCGCCGAACACCATGCTGCGGCTGCGCGCCAGCGAGTGCGCGACGGCCTGCTCCAGCGGGCAGGCGGGGGCGGCGCCGGCGGCGAGGAAGCCGCCCGGCGTGGACGTGCTGAACGGGCGGGGGGGCTGCCGGCAGTGCTGCTGCTGCTGCTGCTGCTCCACCGGGCTGACGTGATGGCCGCCGACGCCCGGCGCGGACGCACTGAAGGGGCGCGGCGGCAGCGCCGACCCAGTCTCCACGCGCCCCGAGGCGTGCGTCAGCCGAGGCGCGGCGGCGGGCGCGGCGTGGTGCGGGGCGGGCGCCGGCGAGACGCGGCGGTCGTGCGGCGGCGGCGCGTGGAAGCCGTGGTGCAGCCGCTGCGGGGCCGCCGCCAGGTGCGCCTCGGCCGCCGTGCCGTGCGGAGCGTACGCCGCCCCGCCGCCGCCGTGGAGCAGGTGCGGCGGGGCGTCCACGGCGGCGGCGGCGGCGGGCACGGGCCCAGCGGCATCCGAGTAGAAGCGCTGCAGCGCGCGCGCGACGTGGACCGGGGGCGGCGGAACCGCCTGCTGCAGCTGCGGCTGCGGCAGCGCGGGCGGCGGGGAGGCGGCGGCGGGAGGGAAGGCCGCGTGGTTGGACGAGGCGCCGCTGCGCGTCGCCGTCGTCGCCGTGTCGTCCTGGCTCTGCGTCGCCGTGGCGGACCCACTCCCCGACGCCGCTGGCACGGCCGCCACGCCGCCATTGTCGCCGCCGCCCGGCGGAGGAGGAGGCGCTGGCGGCAGAGGCGTCGCGGCGTCGCCGAGCTGCTGCGCCAGGTTGGGGTCGTGCATGACGACCTGCCAGGACGTGGCCGAGATGAGGAGCGGCACGAAGCGGTGGTCGTCGGCGCTGTCGACGCCGAGCAGCGGGGCGTCGTCGGCGTCAGCGGCGGCGCCCGCAGGGGTGGCAGGCGTGGGGTGCGGGGCCGGCGCGTTGGCGGGGGCGGTGAACGGCGACGCGAGGCCGGCGGCGGGGGCGCGGCGGGGCGGCTTGGGCGCGGGCGTGGCGACGGCGGGGGGGGCGAGCGCGTCGTCCTGGCGCGGCGCGGGGGGAGAGGCGAGGGCGGGCGCTGGCGACGCGGCGGCGGCGGTGATGGTGCCGTCAGGTGGGCCTGCACGCACGCGCGCGCAAGAGAGCGCGCACGCAAAACACTTCGTTGCGCGAGATCCTGCGGCGAGCACGAAGCAGGGCGGGCGCTTCCCTTCGCCTGACCTGCCATGACGGCGAGGGCCACCTGCAGCGCTGCAGCGAGGGCCGCCTGATCGCCGCCAGCGCCCTCGTTCACGCGCGCACCCAGCTCGTCCTCGCCCTCCTCGCCCTCGTCGCCGCCGCCGCCTGCGCGCCGCTGCGCCGCCTTGCGCGCCCGCGCCACCTTCTGCCTCGCCTCCCGCCGGGCCGCCGGGGGCGCCGCCTTGGCCTTGGCCACGCCGCCCTGGGGAGGGGCCACGCCGCCCGTGGGAGGCTGGGCGAGGATGCGCCGCAGCGGCGGCGGCGGCGGCAGCGCTGCGGCTCGGGCGGAGGCGTGCCAGGCCGCCCCCTCAGCGGTGGCGGGGTCCCTGCGTGCGGCCAGAGGCAGGCGCTCGGACGTGAGAGCGGGCGCCAGAGCCGTGACGCAGCGGTGCAGTGTGGAGGAGGGAAGGGCAATGTGCTGCGTGGATGCGAGGAGGAGGGGTGCGTCGCTCACGTGTCCATGGCGCTCGGCCCGCCGGCGCCGCCATCGTCGCCGCCCTCGTCGTCGCCGTCACCGCCGTCGCGCGCGGCAGTCGTGGCGGCGGCGGCGGCGGAGGGCAGACGGCGGCGGCGGCCGCTGCGGCTGCGGCTGGCAGAGGCGAGCGGCGCTGTCGTGGGCAGGCCGCGGGGGAAGTGCTTGCGCATGAACTCGTTGGTGGCCCTGACGAGCGCCTGCTCGTTGGCCGGCAGCAGGTGGAGGTAGCCCTCGAGCGGGAAGTGCGTGGCCGCGCGGAGGCCGAGCGCCTTGACGGCCTCCTCGTCGTGCTTGCGGGCGGCCTGCTCCGTCGCAAAGGGGCTCAGGTGCGGGGCCCTGCGCGCGCGTCCGAGAAAAGCGAGGCGGAGCAGCGAGGGGGCAGGTTGGCCGCTTTGCGCCTCGCGCGACGGCTCAGCGAAGCGCCGAGTGCACTCGCACGCACCTCACGGGAGCTGGTGAGGCCGTCTGGACGAGCCTCGCCGCGGGGGAGGCCACAGCGGTGGTGGCGGCGGCTGCGGCAGCTGCGGCTTGGGCTTGAGTTGCGGGCGCCGCGTCCAGGTCCATGGCGGGCTCGTGGTCGACGTCCTCCTCCTGCCCCCTCCCGCGCGAGCCGCGGCTGGTGGAGGGCTGAGGCGCGGGAGCGGTGGCTAGGGTTGCTGGCCCCGGCGCGGCGCGCGCCGGCCTCGCGCTGCGGACGGCGGCGGTGGGCGCGATGGTCGTGGCGGCGACGGGAGCTGGTGCCTCCAGGTTCAGCGGCACGCCGCGGGCGGCGCTGCGGGCGACCGTCATGACGTCCTCCATCAGCAACTGCGCGCAGACGCCGCGGCGAGGGCACAACGTTGGGGAGCTGTAGGATGGCGCGCTGGCACACGGCTGGAGGGCGCCCTGGGCAGGTGAAGCAGCGCGCGGCCTGGGCGGCTCACCGTGTCGAGGGCGTCCTTGTACGCCTGGAGGGCGGGGTGGCCGTCCAGGACGAAGTTGGTGTGCGAGTGCTGGGTGCCGCCCGCGCTGTGCGCCTTGAGCAGCACCAGGTCGTGCATCATGCCAGCCTGCGCCTCGGAGTCGAACGCTCCGACGTAAATCTGCTTGCCAAAGGCCCAGACCTGCACACAGCAGGCACAGCGCGGCGGACGGGCGCACATGTGGGCGGCGTCAGGGCGTGCGAGCCGACGTGCGTTCTGCGCCACCCCGACATGAGCCTGACGCTGAGCGGGGCCTCCGCAGCAAAGCCTGTGCCGTGGACAAACTGTGCGGCGGACAGCAGCAAGCGCTCACGTGGCTCTCGTAGCGGCCGGAGCGCGCGTGCAGCGTGACGCCCCGCAGGCTGCTGGTGGTGGCGTAGCCGCGGGCCTCCAGGGACTTGCGCGCGGCCTTGGTGCGGTCGCTGCGCGGCAGCACAGCAGAGGCACACACACTGCAGAGGTGAGGCCTGCCTCTGCTGCTGGGCCATCTGCTCGCAGGCCTTGTGCTTGGAGGCGAGGAGGGGAGGTCGACTCACTGAGCGGTGCCTTCGAGCTGGGGCGGCGCAGCCCTCTCCAGCGTGCCGGCCAGCGCCATTGCGGCCAGGACGAGCTGCTGCGTGCGCGCCAGCGTCTGCGCGTTGCCCTTGCCCGCTGCTTTTGCGGCTGGCTCGCCCTCCTCGTCCTCATCGCTTGCAGGACCGAGGTGCCCCCGCCCCGTGGCTCTGCGCTGCCGCTTGGACTGCCGCAGAGGCTGGGCTGCCTCCTGAGGCTGCTGAGCTCCTCCCTCCGCTGCTGCTGGCGCTGCGGCTCGCTCGGGCGCGCCTCCTCCTCCTGCGCGAGTCGGGGGGGCACGAAACAGCAAGCGCCGGTGGGCTCCCGAGGCAGCGATGCGCCCGGGGGAAGGCCTGCATTGACGGAGGACCATCTGCACCCCCCAATGCTGCGCCTCGCACCCGCTGCGGCTGCCTGCTGCGGCTCCATTGGCCCGAGCGCGTCCGCCTCAGGGGACGCCAAGCGCAGAAGCTCCACCACGCCCCTGCGAGGGCCGCATTGGCACGCAGCACCGACGCCACACGTCCTGCACACACGTCGCCACCTCCCTGGCCGCCGCTGGGCTGCGGGGCTGCGTGTGCGGGGAGGCCGACACGCCGGGACATGACCTGCCTCGACCCAATCGGCGAGCGATTCCCCCCTGGTTTCTGCTCGTCCCGCCCCCGGACCTGCCCGCTGACGCAGAGGAGGCTCCGGAGGCCGCTGTGCGCCGCTGCCTCCCGCCGCTCCGGGCTCCTGCGCGCCTCCAGGACCGCCCAAAGTCGCTCCCTCCGGGTTGCAGGCCTCGAGAGGCGAGCTCCTCCACGCGCCAGCCGCGCGCCAAAGCAGCAGCTCCTGTGCTGCTTGCGCTCCTCCTCCAGCGCACCTCCTCTCCTCCTGCGCTCTCCGCTTGCTTGTGCTCGCTCTCGCGTTGACCTGGACCTCATCCCATGATCGAGGTCTTTGACCGGGCCAGAGAGCAGCACGAGCAAGGCAAGGAGCGGCAGTTTGCGTGAGTGGTGTTGTGCCGTGCAGTCGCTGCCCGCGTGGCCAGCTCCTGTGCGCTTGATCGGGCGCCTCAGCCGATGCTGCAGGCTCTCGCACGGCAGCACCGCCCCAAGCTCGCAGCGTCGCGTCGCTGGTGCAGCGGCAATTGCATCAGGAGCACTGTCAGCAGGTGCGCTGATGGAAGCATCCTTGCGGTGCGATGGAGTGGCCTTCGATCTGCTCGAGCATGCGCGTGCTCGCAAGCGCTGGCCGCAGGCACACGGCAGCAGTCGCTGCTAGCGTTGCGTCACCAGCAGCGCCATCAGCGCTGCATCATCAGCAGGGCAGGAGGGGAATCAGAGTGGGCGCTGCAGCGGCCACCGCGGCCACCATGGCGCCCCCGACCGCCGTCAAGCTGCTGGTCTTTTCAGCCAAGGACAGCCCGGAGCTCTCCGTGCTTGACAAGCTGCCCGCCGGCGTCGAGGTGGTGGCTGTGGGACGCACGCCCGCGGTGAGGCGAGGTGGCGCGCACGCCGCTTTGCCGTGTTCACCTGCCCCTCGCGCACACGCACCGCTGGGCGACTCCGGATCCATCCCGCGAGGTCCTGCGCCTCGCAGGAGTTTGAGGGCCTGAGCGCGGAGCAGCTGGCCGGCGTCAACGTGCTGCTCAACTGCGGCGTGGGCGCCAGGGCCGCCACGCGCACCGACATCCAGGTGCGGGCGCCTTGCTCATTGCATGCCGCCTGTGCGTGGCTGATGCCTGCCGGGACCAGCATCCAGGTCTTCCTTGGGGCCTGCGCCACGGGGGCCAGGTCGGGAGCGGCGCGACTGGCGGTCCCACGCCAGCCCCATTTCACCTGAGCTGCTGCGCGAGGGGCCACGCGGCGCGTGCTGCTTGCCACACGCCCTTGCTTCCTCGCCACTCCTTCTGGACGCGCCGCCCCAAGCGTGGCGTGGCGCACCCGCCGGCCCGCGCCGCACAGGCCGTGTGGCCCAGGCTGACGTCGCTGCGGTGGATGCACAGCGCCAGCGCCGGGCTGGAGCACCTGCTCTTCCCCGAGCTGGTGGAGGGGCCCGTGGTGCTGACCAACGCCAAGGTGAGCGGGCCTGAAGGTGGCAAGGGCGCATGGGCTTGCAGCAGGCGGCGCGCGCAGCACGGCTCCCACGCGCTACCTCCCTCGCCGGGCGGCTCACCGCTGCCGCGCGCGCCTCGCCCGCGCCGCCGTGCACCGCGCGCCTGCCGGGTGCCTGCAGGGCGTCTACAGCAACAGCCTGGCCGAGTACGCGCTCACCGCCTGCAACTGGTTCGCCAAGGACCTGCCCAGGCTCAGGGCGGCGCACAAGCAGAAAAAGTGAGCAGCCCGCCAGCGGTGGCGCGGCGGCAGCCCCCGCGGTTGCTGCGGGGTTCGCCCCGTCACGCACCGCGCCCGCAGCGGCAGAGAGGGCCCTGTGGGGAGTCTGAGGGTCAGGAGCGCCGCCTGCGACGGGCAGGCGTGCGACAAAGCCCTAGATCAGGGCCCTCGTCGGCGAGGTGGTGGTTGGCTCGACGGCAGCCTGCGTGGGCCAGGGCCGGCAGCGGTGGCGCCACCCCGCTGCGCAGTGGCAGAACAGTGCCCTGGCCGCCCCGTTGATCTCCCGCCCAAGGCCACCGCGCAAGCGCTTGGCTTTGCTCGTTCCTCGCAGGTGGGACCCGTACGAGGTGGAGGAGCTGCGGGGCAAGACGTTTGGAGTCATCGGGTGAGCGCCTCTGCGCGCCCCGCCCCCGCCGCGCCCCTCCTTGGTGCCTCTTCCTGCCTCCTGTGCTGGCTGCCCGCCCACGCACACGCGGACTCTGGCGTTGAGCCCGTTGCCGAGCAGCTGCGCTTTGCCGCGCCGCCCACCCGACGCCGACGCCTAGCGGCGTGCATCGTCGCCCGCGCGCGCTCTGCCCGCACACGCGCACGCGCACGCAGGTACGGCGACATTGGGCAGGCCAGCGCGCGCCTGGCGCGGGCGTTCAAGATGCGCGTGGTGGCGCTGCGGCGCCGCACGCAGCTGACGGCCGAGGAGGCCAAGGAGGGCGTGGTGGAGCGGCTGTACGCGCCCGACCAGCTCAACGAGCTGATGGCAGAGTCGGACTATGTGGTGATGGCCACGCCCTGGACGCCCGCCACGGACAAGGTGCGCTCAGGAGCGCGCTTCAAGAGAGGGGCGCGGGCGCGTGGGCGTGCGTGTGTCCTGCGCTCGCACGGGCAGCGGAGGACGGCCGCAGAGGCAGCCGCCCGGGCGTGCACAGAGCAGACAGGATGAGGCACAGGCCACCACAAGCGTAGAGACGGGCCACGCGCTTCCTGGCTGCGGAGGCACGCGAGGGGTGCCCATGCGGAGCGCGGCGATGATGCCGGCGCAGGGCGGCACACAGGGCGGGCCTGCCTGCGCCCCCACGCGCGGGGCGAAGCGGCGTGTCGCAGAGGGCGCGCGGCAGGAGGGCGCCGTTTTGCGCACGACGCTGCCTGCTGACTGGGCGGGGCTGAAGGGCGGTGCGTTGTGCGTGGCGCCGCGCGCAGATGGTGGGCGCGGCGGCCATCGCGGCCATGAAGCCCACGGGCGTGTTCATCAACTTGGGGCGCGGCAAGTGCGTGGACGAGCCAGAGCTCATCAAAGGTGAGGGCGCAGGCAGTGTGGGAGGGGCGACGAGGTAACAGCTGCGTGCGCAGGCCCACGCACCTGCTACGGCCCCCGTGCGAGTTGATCTGCTGCCTTGCCACACCACGTTCAGCTGCTCTCTACTGCCGCACCGGCGCCAGCGCCACCTCGGCACACTGCGCGTGCTACGTGCTGGGTCAGCGTCGCCGCCGCATCGCATCGCATCAGCCGGCGTGCGAAGCGAGAAAACGTCAAGTGCTCGTGCGCAAAGCGCGCGTGCTGGTGCGTGCGTCGTCGTGTTGCATTAGCCTTCGCCTAGGTGGCGCTCGGCAGGGCAGGAGGAA
>VFQP010003363.1_pt1 | contig 16310 bp, 19 predicted proteins | sample 3512351 | NCBI WGS metagenome assembly VFQP01 (sample SAMN10412372, study PRJNA504923) | tailings metagenome | isolation source: Relicate 1 Philex TSF1 revegetated site | place: Philippines: Tuba, Benguet | collected 2017-08-29 | reverse complement strand
CTGCCGATTTGGTTGCAGCTCGCGTCCAACCACGAGAGCTGCGCTGGGTCCATGACGTGCAGCACCACCTTGTCCAGCCCCTTGAGCGTGGTGAGCTGGTTGTTGCAGATGCGAAGTGAGTTGCTGCGGCAGCGGGGTGACGCAGCGGGCGCCCCCTCCGCGTGCGCCGCCGCCAGCCCGTCCAAGTACTCGTTGGCGGCCACGTCGTGCGTGATGGGAGGGTGCGCCGCGATGCCCCCCACCGGTTGTTCAAAGAGCAAGTCTGCACGCCATGGGTCAACATTTCGCTGTGCGACACTCGCCGGAGCACGGGGGAACACGCAGCGAGACACGGCAGGAAGGATTTGCTCCACAACTCGCACCAGTGAGCGTCTTGAGCTCCTTGAACGAGTAGTCGACCGGCGCGTTCGCCTGCGAGGGAGTCTTGGGGCTCGAGACGGGCGAGGAGGGCGTCCCCGCGCCCGTCGCGGAAGGGCTGGCAGTGGCGGGCATCCTGCTGCTGAGCGAGTCCTTGCGCTGCGCAGCTCGCGTTCGCCTCTGTCCACGCGTTGCCGTACGGCGATTCAAACCAAAGTGCGCGACAGCTTGCAGGAAGGAGAACAGGAGAACCAGAAGTTCCACAGGGAGGCTCAGGGGGGGCACGCTCAGACGAGTACAGAGGGACGCAAAGCACGCGGACGAGGCCACGCACGCTGCTGCACGCCCAGGGGAGATGACAATCACTTCTTGCCCCTGCCGCCCTTGGCCGCCGGCGCCGGCAGCGCCGGCGGCGGCGGCGCCGGGTCCTGCGCCTTCTGCATGCCCATGAGCCGCACAAAGTCGACCCACAGCAGCGACCCCACAAACGTGTTGGCCGTGCGCACGATGAAGCTGAGCGCGTGGCAGAGCTGGTGCTGCCCCTTGAAGATGGTCTCGATGCCGCGCTCCTCAATCACGCCGGCGATGACCTGGTACCTCAGGTTGGACGAGACGGACATGTAGACGCCGTAGGCCGCCGAGGTCTGCAGCACGTCCTGCGGCTTGTTGGGCGGCGCCCACCCGGGGTCCACCATTTGGCGCACCGCCACCAGCGTGTTGGTGATGCCCACGCCTGCGACCGGCCGCACGACACGCGCAAGCGTGCTGAGCACATTCACATCTCCTGGCAAGGTGGAGGTGTGTGTGTGTCTGTGTGCCCACGGCTGGGCGCAGTCGGCACGCGAGGCTGCGGCGGCCCTCCAGCACGGACGCCGTGGCGGGCGGCCAGGGCCCCCTGCCCCACGCTTTGCCCCCTTCTTCGCCTCCGCTCCTCTCCCCTCGTGCCAGCAAGGCGGCTCACCGAGCAGCGAGGCGCAGAAGCCGACGGCGAGCAGCTTGCTCCCGTTGCGCAGGATGGCGCCAAAGCGCTGCGCCAGCGTGAAGGGCTCGAGGCCCGGCGGCACGCGCTGGAAGGCGTTGTCGGGGCAGCGCGCGAAAAAGGCGGCCACCGCGTTGCTCGTCTGCTTCTTGGGCCTGCAGGCCGGGGGGGGGGCGGGGGGGAAAGCAACCTCAACTCTGAACGCGCCCACCCACGGCGCCAGCGCACGTCCCTGCCCTGCCGCCCCACACCGCGCCACACGCCCGCACGCCTGCACCCCCCGCTCCCTGCCACACTGCCAAGTTCACTCACAGGTAGGAGAGCGTGGGCGCGGGGATCCAGGTGAGCATGAAGTCGGCGATGATGGCCATCACCACGTTGGCGCCCACAAAGTCAATCTCGCGCCAGAAGCTCTCGCCGCGCTTGGTCTTTTCCGCCGTCACCTTGGTCACCACGCCAATGCCGCACTCAATCGCCACCTTGACCGGGAACGAGGGGTCGCCCAGCAGGCGCTCGCGGAACCCTGCGTGCGCCGCCGTGCGTCAGAGCAGCCCAGGCTTGAGGGGAGCGCAGGCGAGCCCTTGTACTCTCTGCCTCTCTCCCGGTGTAGAGCTGCTGTGGGCGTCGGGTGGGGGATGAAGCCGCCACTGGCAAGCTTGCCCCGCTGCTGCTGCTGTTGCTGCTGCTGCTGCTGCCGCCGCTGGTGGTGCAGCTGTGTGCTGTCCCAGTCGTGCCCACGCGTGCACCCCTCAGGGCCCTCCTGCAGAGCGCGTTGGCTGCTTTCCTTCGTTGTGCGCATCCAGGTGCTCCACGGCGCACCTGTCCAGCCCCACACGAGCTTGACCAGGAAGTTGGCCTCGAGCTCGAGGAAGCGCTTGAGGATCTCTGGGGTCACCTGCGCCGCCGTGCGCACGGGCGGAGAAGGCCCGCCAAGGTTGGCCAGGCGCGCGCGGGCAGGCGGGCCAAGAAATCTCCACGCACTGCAGGAAAAGACGCACCTTGCCCGCCACAAGCGCCGCCGCAAAATCTGATGGGAAGCTGTCGACCGTGCGGCCCGCGGCGGTGAGCAGCGCCGCGATGGCGGGGTCCAGCGGGGGCTGCCCGCCTGCGCGCGCCATCGGTGCGGCGTGCGACGATCACAGCCTCTGTTGGGCGCGATCCCGAGCTCAGTGACCACGCTGATGAGCGCTGTGATGCTGCTGCTGACGGCGTCTTGGCACGCCCTGCAGCGCCAAGGTGGCGTGCGGCGCGAGGACGAACCTGGCCCCGACGCGCCATTGCCCCCGCCGCCGTTGCCTCCTCCGTCGCCGTTGTTGCCGCCTCCGCCGTTGTTGCCGCCGCCCCCTGTCACTGCTGGCACGGCGGTCTTCGGGTCTGCGAGGTCGCGCGCAAAGCGAGACGGCAGTCCGGCATCGGCAGGACGTGAAGACGAAAGAGCGAATGGTGATGGTGATGGAGGCGCGCGTCCTGCACCTTGCACCGCAGCGCGCACCTGTGGCGCTGCAGACCACCGCGCGCCTCTCCTCGGGGTCGGGGCCCCCCAAAGCACGCACGCCGGAGGGCAGCGGCAAGGACGAAGCGCCGGGCTGCTGCAGGGCGCTGCGCACTGGCACGCAGCATCGCCGCCCAGCTGCTGCTGTGGCCACGCGCCGAGTGGCGCCGCTGGAGTGCAGGAGGCTCCGCTGCATCGTGCGCACTGATCGATCAATCGAGCGCCGCTGCGGGCAGCGCTGAAGAGCAGGCAGAGCGTCGACGAAGGCGCTTGTGACTCTCTGCTGCGACGCTGACCGGCCGACTTGCACTTGGCGGCCCTGTCCCGCAGGCGCACCGTGCGAAACGTGCATTCAGGCACTCGCAGGGAGCAGGGCAGCGGCAGCAGCGAGCACGGCCCCGCTGCTCCCACTCCCGCCAGCGCTGCTGCCGGCCGCCTGAACGATGAGGCGCAGGCCCTGCACGCTGCCGCGCACCAGGGCCGCCGCCGCCGACGCGCCATCCTCCCCGCCCGCGTCCTGCAGCACCACGTGCGCCACAGCCTCGGCCACCTCCTTGCGCCGCGCGGCCGCCGCGTCCTCCTCTGGCGCGCCCCCTGCCGCGCCGGACAGGTTGGTGCTGCTCCCGGGCAGGTCGTGCGGCAGGCTGATCCCGCCGCCGACAGCTGCAGCTGTCGCCCGGCCGCTCGACTGCACTGGATCGCCCTGCAAGGCGCCGCCCGCCGACCCCGACGGCGACAGCGCCGCCGGGAGCCCGTCGGACGGCCGCCCCTGCAGCCCCCGCTGCGCCGCCGCCTCCAGCGCCACCGCCTCCAGCGCCCGGCACACGGCCGGCAGCCGCCGCACCAGGGCGTCGCGGTGCCTAGCCACGTCCGCCGGCTCCAGCAGCCCCACCAGCCGCAGCAGCGCGCCGCGCACCGCCTGCACCAGCGCTGGGAGGTAGCGGAAGTTGGGGAAGCTCTTGCCGCCGACCTCGCCGCCACCCTCCCCGGCCGCGACGCCACCCTCCGCCTCCCCCGCCACCTGCGACGCCGCCCCGCCCGCTGCTGGCCCCTCCAGCACGCCGCCGCCGCTGCCCGCCCCGGCGGCCGCCGATGCTGTTGCCGAAGCCGCCGCCGACGACGACGGCAGCTCGAGGGCGTCGAGCGCACCGCACAGCACGGACAGCGCGTCCATGGCGCCGCCTCCGAGCGCCACCTTGCTTGGCACGGCTTGCAGGCACGCGGCGGCCAGCGACCGCACCTTGAAGTTGCCGCAGTCGCGCACCAGCAGCACCAGCAGCCGCAGCAGCGGCGCGCAGGCGGCGGCGGCGCCGGGCCGCGCCAGCAGCGCCGCGCCGTGCAGCAGCGCGTGCGTGGCGGCGCAGGCGGCGCACTGAACCTTGGCGCTGCCCGCCGTCACGCCGCTCTGCAGGCTGCCCAGCGCACGGTCCAGCCACCTAGGGCACGCAACGACACAGCGCGCAGCACGGCGATTTTGCACCCACTGCCGTCCTTTGCGCTTGCATAGCCCGTGAACTGGCCTAAATCAGGAGGAGAGGCGGCAAAAGGCCGTGCCGCCACTCACCCGTCGAACGCCGCGCGCACGTCGCCGCCGCCCTCGCCCGCCGCCTCGGCCAGCTCCGGCAGCGCGTGCGCCAGCGCGCCCACCGCCCGCACGCCCAGTGCCCGCACCTTCTCCGCGTCGTCCTGCGCCGCGCCCACCGCCGCCTCGCACAGCGCGCGCAGCAGCGCCGCCGGCACGTGCGAAAGCGCGCGCCCCCCGCCGCCGCCGCCCCCCTCGCCCGCCGGTGCGCCGCGCGCTGCCGCTTCCGCCGCCGCCTGCTGCGCGATGGACTCCCCGACGACGGCCAGCGCCCACGCCGCCGAGAGCCGCACGGACTGCACCTCGTCCCGCAACGCGGTGGGCAGCGCCGACAGCATGGCCTCCACTGGCAGCGGCGCTGCGGCCGCCGCCGGGTCGGCGCGCCACGCCACGCCGGGGAAGGTGCCGACGGCGCCCAGCGCCTTGCAGCCGGCGGCGCGCGCGGCGGCGGCGCCGTCGCTGCCCGCCGCCCGCAGCGCCGTCTCGCACACCTGCCAAATGGCGCGCAACGTGGCAATCGCGCACGACAGCATGCCCCTTCCTGACCTCCACAGACGTGCAAGCAAGTGAATGCAAATGAAGACGCACGAAGGCCCTCACCTGTTGCCGGAGGCTGTCCGGCAGCTCCCAAAACACGGCGGCTGGCATGTCAGCCAGCGCGCCCAGCGCTGCCGCCCGCACCATGGGCGACGCGTGCCCGCCCGCCGTCGGCAGCAGCAGCCCCAGCGCCTCGGCCCACCTTCCCGCCAGCTTCCGCGCCGCCTCCCGCCCGCCGCCCGCCGCCGCGCCCGCTGGCGGTGGCGGCGCCGGCGGCGCGGGGCCCGCCCAAAGCGGCGCGTCGCCCTCGGAGAACTGCTGCGCCGCCGAGGGGCCCAGCGCGCCCAGCGCGCCCAGCGCGGCGAGCTGCGTGGACAGCAGCTTGGCGGCGTGCTGAGCCGCCTTGTCGTTCGCCGTGCCTGACGCCGCCGCCGCCGCCGCACCACCGGCGTGCGGTTCGGCGGCCCGGGGCGGCGTGCCAGTCGCGGCGGCGGCGCTGGCGGCCTGGTGCGCGCGGAGGGCGCTGGGCTGCCAGCGGCCCGCGGCTTGGCCGGTGGCGGAGCTCGCCGGCGCGGAGGAGGACGAGGAGGAGGGAGGGTGGAAGGCGGCGCCGCTGAGGCTGGGCCCGCGCGAGGCGCACGGCGAGGAGGGGGGCGGCTCGGGCGGGTGCGTGAGGTTCACGTCCACGGCGTCATACACTTGCTGCCAGACGTCTGCACGCACACGCACACAGATCACAGGGCAGGTGGCGAGACATTCTGCTCTCATCCAAATGCCCGCTTCGGCTCCGACGAAAACGGCGCCACAAGCATCGACGTATGCTCCAAGCGCTGCAGGCGCGTGCGAGGCACGCAGCAAGGCAAACAGCGGCACGAAACCGGAACAGCAAGATCAAGAGCGCACCGGGCACGGCGTCGGCGTAGTGCTCCAGCAGGCCCCGCAGCGCCGCCAGCGCCTCGATGCGCACCGGCGCCAGCCCGCTCACGCAGTGCCCCAGCAGCTCCTGCGCCAGCTCAGCGCCCGCCGTCCCCGCCGCCGTCTCCCCCGCCGCCCCGCCCTGCGCCTCGGCCGCGCCGGCCTCGGCGGGCGCGCGCAGCGCGCGCAGCACGCCGGGCGCCGCCTTGCGCGTGGTGAGCGCCTCGGCGAGGCAGGCGGTGTAGGCCGACAGGAGGAGCGAGAGCTCGGCGGGGGGCAGGTCCTGCGCGCTGGGGGCGAGCGCCCGCCAGCGTGATCGGGCGGTTGAGATGGTCTCGGGGAGGAGCCACGTGGGCAGCCGCTCGGCGGGCGCCGCCGCGCACAGCGCGCACAGCGCGCGCAGCGCGAGCGCCAGCGCGGCGGGCGAGGGCTCGCGCGCGACGGCGTGCAGCAGGCCGGCGTGCGTGGCGGCGGCGAGCGCGCCCAACGAGGCGGAGAGCGTGGTGAAGGCGCGCGGCGGCGCGGGCGGCGGGCCGGCGGCGGCGCCACCGGCGCGGGCGCCCGGCGCGGGCAGCCCCAGCTGCTGCGGGGTGATGCCGCGCGCGTCGGCGACCATGAGGTAGCCCTTGGAGGCTGGGCCCTCGAGTAGGGCGAGCATGGTGGCCGCCGCCAGGCTGCGGACCTGCGAGGTGCACACCAAGGTGCAGCAAACGGGCACGCCCTCGTCTGGGGTCTGGGGGCCTTGTGCTTGGTCCACTCCTTCAGCTAACCCACACAGCAGGCATGGCCACACAGCGCACCACTGTATCGCGCGCCTGGCGGCAGCGCACACGCAGCGTGACGGGCCAAGGTCGAGGCGCCTCCCTCACCTTTTGCACGGGGTCCCAGAGCAGCACCGTGACGAGGTGCGGCGCCAGCGGGCGCGGCTGCAGCGGCTGCTGCACCGGCAGCAGCGCCGTCCAGTGCGGCTGCATGGCGCGCGAGTCCGACTTGGCCATGGACTGCAGGCACAGCAGCGCCGACAGGCGCACGCGGAACACGCCCTGCCTGCGCGCGCACATGAACACACACACAGCAACCAAGTGTTTTCCAACAAACACATACCCAAACCGGGCAAAGTCTTGCACACGCCATCAGCAGCAGCCGGGCAAACGGTTGCTCAGGCGGTGCGCAGGGATTGAGGTGAGGCGGTGGTGGGAGGGCGGCTCACTTGTCGCTGCCGGCGGCGGCGTCCCTGCCCGCCCCGCCGGCGTCGCTGTCGCTCATCTCGCTGTCCGACCACCTGGACGCGCCGTCGCCCGGCGACGCGCCGCGCCACCCGCCGGCCGGTGCTGATGATGACGACGAGGAGGGCGGCGCCGGCGAGGAGGAGGCGGGCCGGTTGCGGGCGTGCGGCGGGCGGTACGCGCCGTTGGAGCTCCGCGGTGGGGCAGCGCCTGCGCCGACACGGACAAGCCCAGCGCGAACACTCGGCGTGTCGACGCTCCGCCGAGCGCTCGCGCTGGCTTGTCCATGGTACGCCGCAGAGGCGCACCTGGCGTGCTGGTGGACGCTGCCGACGACGACGTGGTAGGGGCGTCGTCGCCTGCAGCCTTGTGCTGCTGCTGCTGCTGCTGCTGCTGCTGCTGCTGCTGCTGTGCTTGCTGGGTGACGCCAAAGGTGAGCAGCTGCCTGAGCCCGTCCACCAGCTGCGTGGCGTGCTGCGTCCAGGCCTTTTTCGTCTGCGCGCAGAGCACGTCAGCGCCCCACAGAGCCCCGTGCCTTGCGCACCTCCTCTCCGCCACCCGCGTCGCAGCAAGGACAGCTCCTGGAGGGGTGCTCCTGCTGCTGCCCACGCCCGGGCGCCCTGCCCCGCACCTCCACGATGAGCGTGGCGAGCAGCCGGGTGAGGGTGATGAGCAGCCGCGCGTGCGTCGGGGACTCCACGGCGCCACGCGGCGCGCCTGCCACGCCCACACGCGCCAGCACCACCATGCAGCAGCGCGTGGTGGGCGAAGCACGCAGATGCGCACGCCTGCGAGCTGCTCTCTGCTGCAGAGGTCAGCCAAACAGCCCAACAGCCTGACACAAAGTGCTCAGCGCCGCACCCTTGGTGCGCTGCGTCAGCGCCGCCACGGCCGCCGCCAGCACCTGCCCGCACGCGTCGGCCGGTACCAGCGGCGCCTGCCCCCGGGGGAAGCACTGCAGCAGCGCCGCCAGCGCCAGCTGCTGCGCCTCTGCCTGCTGCTCCGCGGCGCCGCCGCCGCTCGCCGCCGGCGCGTCCGGAGTGTGAGACGCGGCGGGGGAGAGCGGCTGCCCGCCTGTGTGGCTGCCGGACGGGTGCTGGGCCAGGGACACTAGCAGCGCCAGGACCGCTGCCTGCTCCGGTTTGGGCACCTGCAAACCATCGCCGACAAAGCCTTTTCGTTCCCTACTGTGGCGTGCTGCGGGCGTGAGCAACTGCAGAGGAGAGCCAGGGCGGCAGAGCGTCGCCGGTCACCTGTCCAAGGTTCCCGGGGATGAAGGCCGCCAGCGTCGCCAGCGCCGCGAGCCCCAGCGCGCCGCTGTGCCCGCCGCCGTCCGCCCAGGCCCGCAGGGCGCTGCAGAGGATGTGCGCCGCCTTTGGCGGCATGGCGGGCTGCTGCGGCCCGCCCAGAGCGGCGGCGGCGAGCTTGCACACCAGCACGCGGGCCTGGTCCTCCCTGCAGCGCCGCAGGCCGTGTGGCGTTGGGCGCGTGTGAGTTGGGGAGGGGAGGGAGCACCGCGCAGGCGGGAGGCGTGAAGCCGAGCGCGGCGCCCGCACCGTTCACCGCCATGGCCTGACAGCTGCTGGCAGAGGTAAGCCAGCGCCTCAGCCACCTGCACAGCGCGTGGACACGTCCTGTGCTGAGGCTTGTGGGGATGTCCGGGCGCGTGATCCAGCGCGGGGCGCGCGTGCCCGCAGGACGACTAACCTCATTGACTGGGCTGGCGGCGAAGGACGTGTGGTGCTCCCAGAGCTCTGCTGCGGCGCTGCACACCGCTTCAGAGGCCGGGTGCTGCCCTGCAGCCTGCGGGGCCAAGCGACTTGTCAAGTGTGTGTGCGCACTGCAGCGGGCTCCAGCACTGGCGAGCGAGCGTCTGACGCTTCGCTCGACGCACACACGCGCACCTCCTGCAGCTTGAGCAGCACCCGCCTCCAAGGCGCGTTCGCACTGGAGCCAGGCTGCCGCATCTCTGCTGCTGCTCCCTTCTCTGCGAGGAAATCTCCTGCTACATCGTTTGCACGGTGCTGAAAAGCTGCGGAAGGCACCTGTTGTGTGCACGGATTGCGCAGGTGCGCACGCGGCCCACCGCGCCCACCGCACGCCCATGGGCACGGAGGTCCCGCGATCGAGTTGCAGCTGGGGCGAGCCACCACAAGCAGGCGGCATCACTCCACTGCGCTAGCTGTGCCGCAGCTGCTTGCCCCGGCGGCTCTGCCGTTGCCTACTGCGGCGAGGACGTGCGTGCTGCCCGTGTTCGCGGTTGCCCATCCGATTCCTGGAACTCCTTGGCCGTCATGCCGCGCGGCACGAACGTCCCGCCGCGGCCCTTGAGCTTCTTGCTGAAGCTGCGGGCCCGGCTGAAGGCCGCCTCGAGCGGCCGCCCCTCCTCCACGTACTGCCGCAGCACGCTCACCAGCACAGCGTTGCGCTCCCTGCGTCCACCGCGCAACACGCCACCCTCAGCGCCAACGCACCACCTCTTGCGCCGCACCAGCCTCTTGCAAGCAGGGCCCCAAGACCGGCCGCGCACCTGTAGAGCGAGGTGACCTTGCCGGAGCGGTGCGCGCGCCCCGTGCGCCCAATCCTGTGGATGAAGTCGATGGCGTTGGGCGCAAAGTCCGCCTGCACCACGTGCGTGACGCCCTGGATGTCCAGCCCGCGCGCCGCCGCGTCGGTGCACACCATGACGCCGCACGGCTCCTGCTGCATCGACACGAGCGCCTGCTTGGTCTCCGCCACGGGCCGGTTCTTGTGATAGACCACGTGCCTGCGCCACCACGCGCCGCAACGGCACATCGTTGTCCTCCCACGCTGCTGCATGTGCCACCTCAACCTCTCTCAGTGTTGTGTGCGCGGGTGCGCAGGCAGGCAGGGAGCAGAGTCAGCACTTGCGGAACGCACTTGACGCCCTCGATCTGCAGGTGCTGCGAGAGCTCGTCGGCCGACTTGGCGTCCTTGGCAAACACGAGCGTCTTGTGCTGGCCCGCCTGGTAGTCGGGGTCGCTGGTGATGGCCTTGCGCAGCACCTCGCGCCACGTGGCGTCGTCCACCTGCACGCCGCGAGACGGGGGAAGGGCTCGTGATGGCTCGTGATGATCAGGTTGGCGTCAGGCTGACTAGAACGGCGAGCCTCTCAACCGCATCCCCCTGGGAGTGTTGTGGCCACGCAGCCAACGCTGCGGCGCGAGCTGGTGGCAGGCGGGGACAGGCAGCGCGAGCGCAGGCAGGGCGGAGCGGTGGCGGCGGCGGCGCCGGCACGCACCTCGAGCCAGGTGTGCTGCACCGAGGGCTTGCTCGTGTGCAGCGCCGACGAGGCGACCCACTTGGCGTCCGGGAAGAGGCGCTCGATCTGGCTGCCCACGTCGTCTGGCGTGATGGCGGGCATGGTGGCGGCCACGAAGACGTACTGGCGCCGCCAGTAGGGGCCGAACTCGGCGTCGGCGGCGACGGGCGCGCGCGTCTTGAAGCCCGCCTCGAGCAACGCCTTGGACCCGCCTGCGCAGCACGGCCGCACCCGGCGGGTCGCGACTCTCTCGGCCGCCCTGCGTAGCCTTTCACCTAGAGGCCGCATCTCAAGATGAGGGGCCGTCCAAGGCTGCGCGGAGGTGGCGGGTGTGGCGGCGGGGCTCACCTCTCCAGGCGGCGAGTTGCAGCGGCCGGGGCAGGCGCCCAAACACGTCTTCGTCGATGCCCAGCTCCTCAAACACCTTGGCCTCCACCCGCCGGCGGTCGCCTGAGCGGAACAGCTGCGCGCCACCAAGCGCGCAGCAACGGCAAGCGTGATGTGGACGCAGGGGAGGACCCGAACCTGTCCAGACCGCTGAACGGCTCCAGAGCAGTGCGGCGCAAGAGAAGGCGGTGCCGCGAAAGGCTCACCAGCAGGACCCTGTCTAGGGCTTTGTAGTACGCCGGCGTGAGCATGAGGTCGGCCTCGTCCACCACCACGTGCTTGATGCGCGCCTGGAAGCCCTCCATGGTCCACAGCGGGCCGTACGACCCGCCGGCGCTCTCGAGGAAGGAGAGCAGGCCCGCTGGCGTGGCCACGATGAAGTCGGGCGCCTGGAACGGAGGCGGGCTGCTGCTGTTCACCTAAGGTGCCGTACGCAGCGATGTTTCCCGGGCACGTGCGCGCGTGTCAAGCAGCGTCGGCGCCGCCGGCGGGGTGAAGCAGAGGTGCGGGGGTTGCGAAGGACGCGTGCGTCCCCCTCTCGCTCACCAGGGCGGCGGTGAGCAGCGGCGCACCGGCGGCGTCCACCAGCCCGTGCACGGCCGTCATGACTTGCTGGCACAGCGCCAGGTTGGGGCACAGCACGACGGCGTGGTACTGCCACGGCCTGCGCGACCAGCAGCACGGCACCCGCACCACCCTAAAGCTCTGCCTGCCACCACGCTTCAGCACCACGTGCCCCCGGCCTGCGTGCGTGCGCTCGCCTTTCCATGCCCGCCATCTTGCGCTTGAGGGCGAGCAGCAGCGAGGTGATGGGCGCCACGTACGCCAGCGTCTTGCCGCTGCCAGTCTCGGACGCGATCACCGCTGTCTGGCCCGACAGCAACACCTCAGCGCAGTCCGCCTGCGGCGCCCCAAAGAGCGTTTGCGGTGGCACACGTGTGGGTGCAGCGTGCCGGTCGGGGGCCACGGGGCAGGCAAGGCGCGTGCGCGGGGCAGGAGACGGACCTGGATGTGCGAGGGCCGGTCAAAGCCTGCCCGCTTGAGGGCCGCCGCCACCTCCTCGTCCAGGCCCAGCGAGGTGAAGCTGGCGTCGTCGGCGGCGAAGAATTGTGCGGTGCTGGCCGCCTGGGCCGTGAGGCGCGGCGCGCGGATGGGCCGCGCGGCCAGCTTTCTGCTGCTGAAGTGCCTGCAGAGAACGCTGGGCGCTGGTGTCGCCCATCCACATGATGCGGTGCCGAGAGCGGCGGACATCGTCGCTGCGCCGCGCCGGCCGCTGACGAGCGCTGTGGCAGGGGCCTCTGGCAGGTGCAGGCCTCCCGCCGCCGCCACAGGCTGCAACGCCGCGCTGAGGAGCAGCGGTGAGCTGGAGCTCCTGCAGGCGCAGGGGGCCCGTGCCATCGGCGTCGGCACGGCGGCGCCCTGGCCGAGCGCTGGCGAGCGGGCGTGGCGAGCGAGCATCTGCACCAGTTTCGAGAACATGCGCGTGCGTGTGGCGGCCGCTTCTCGCGCGCGGGAGCCAGCCATGCTCCAAGCCTCGGAGCACGGAGCGCACAACCGCGCGAAACCGCGAAGTTCTTCCGCGAGCAAGAATTCTTCCGTGAGCAAAGCGAGCATGGTGATGCTGCAGTGATACTCGCCGCACCCCACACGCAGAGGAGAGGTTCGACCGCACGAACGCCAGCACCAGAGGGGAAAGGCGTTCCTGCGCACGCGCCCGCAGCAGGAGGATGGCGCGGCGAGCCGCACTCCACGACAAGCGTTGCTGTCTCGAGCCTAGCAGCGGCAGCAGGCTTTGAAGAGCGGAGCGCCTGTTTGCCTGCGACCTGGCCCCAAAGCCAGCATGGACCAGGACTTCGAGGAGCAGCGGCTGCAGGCGGAGCTGATGCTGGAGGACGAGCGCCTCGCGCGCGTCCGGAGGCGCACGGCTGACCGCCGGGGCACCGCGGAAACTGTGGCGCACGGCGCGGCTGGCGGGCCACACGGCACGCAAAAGCAGCAAAAGGGCGCAGCGCCAGCACTGGCCTCCAGCATGGAGCTGCTGCCCTTCAGCGCCAAGCAGCCGCACCACCGCATCGACAGCGACACGCACTACTGGCACGCCGACGCGCCTGACCACGGCCGCGACGCCGACGCGCTCCGTCACTCGGACTCCAACCTGCACCACCACATCGCAGTAGCAGCGGCAGCATCAGCGGCAGCAGCGGAGCACGGCGACGACGACGTGGACGCGGCAGAGCACGACCAGAGCGGCCGGGGCGCGCCGGCGGGCCCGCCGCTGCTGTCCCTGGTCAAGGAGGTGGTGACGGCGACGGGCATGGGCATCAGCGACGCTCTGGGGCTCAGCACGCCGCAGGGCAGGGCGCTGGCCGCTGGCAAGAAGACCACCTGGCGCACCAGGTGCGTCGGAATGGCCTCCTCCGCCCCTGTCAACCACCCTTGTGAGCGCAGCGGCAGCAGCGCAGGCGTCCTGCGTGGAGGGGCGGCTGCGGTGCGCTGGTCCTGCAGCGGGCTGGAGGGGTTGCCGGGAGACCACGGGCAGGACGCTCACTGTCGCCTACCTGCACGGGCGGCAACCGCGGCGCCGCTTGCAGGAGCCACAAAAAGGCCATGGAGAGCTTTGCCATCCTGATGCTCAAGCGCAAGGTCAGCACCAACGTCAAGGTCCAGGTACGTCTGCTCGTCCGCTGGTCCAACGACACCGCTCATTTGTCACGACGCGCCTGCGGACGCGCCCTTCAAGCCTGGAGCGCGCCGTCCCCGGCAGGCTGGTCGCTAGCATGCGCGTGCGCTGCGTCAAGGCTGCGCGCTTGGCCTGCCTTGCACCTGCAGGTGGTGTTTGAGAAGCCGTGGATGCCCCAGGTGATCCGGTTCGCGCACGCGGCGTCGGCGACGGACCGCTTCGTGCAGCTCGGCCCCGACCAGGTGCGTCCAGGCTTTCACCCCCCGAATGCAGGCGGGCGCACTAGCCTCCCGAGGCCCTGCGCAGCCTGCATGGCTCCATTCATCGGCAGGCGAGCAGGACTGTCGCAGGGGAACGCCCAACCACCTCACGGCGGTTTTGCGAGCGGTGGACGCGGACGGTTTGGTGCCGGCAGGGCAGGGCATCAAGGGTCAGCAGCAAGGACGAGGCCAGAGCGTGCGCCGCCCGGCACCACGGGACACCACGGACGGCGGCGCTGGCCTTTGCCGTGTGTGCAGGTGCTGGCTCCCAACAGCAAGAACATCTTCAGCCTGGGCGCCGGCACGCAGGTGCAGCGCTTCTTCAAGATCACCTTTGCCGGCCACGCCTTCGAGGACGGCGCAGGTGAGAGGGCGCCGGGCAGCACCGCGCGCACCACCCTCTGCACAGGGCCCCCTCACGCCTGGAACCTCAGAACAAGGTCCCTCGCGGTGTGTGAAGACGCCCAAGCGCGCTGCGTTCGTGCGCCTTTTCTGCACGTGCGTCGTGGGTGCGCCGCGCCGCAGGCGTGCACTCGGTCAAGCAGCTGTCGGTGGTGTGTGAGGACGCGCACTGGAAGGCAGCGGCGGCGGCGCCGGCGCCGGCGCACCCGCCGCCGCACTACGCGCACGCCACGCCGGCGCCGCCGCACCCCGCTGCGCACCCGCAGCCCCTGCCGGGCGGCGGCCCCCACGCGCCTGCGCCGCCGGCAGGTGCGGCGCCGCCGCGGCGCGCCAGTGCCGGCGGCCACGCCGCTGCCGCCCCGCCCGGCGGCAGGGCGGGCGGAGCGGCGCCCCCGCCGCCGCACGGCGCGTGGCAGCAGCACGGGCCAGAGGGCGGCGGCAGGACGTCCGCGCTGGGCCCGGGCGCGGCGGTGGTGATGCTGCCAGCGCACCGGCACAGCACGGGCGTGAGCCGCTACGGCCTCTGCGGGGCGTCTGCGGCCACGGGCGCGCCGGCGGCGGCCACGGGCGTGCCGCCAGCGCCGCCGTCCCCAGAGACGCAGGTGGGCGGCGCGGCGCCCTGGGCGGGCGGCGCCCCGCATGAGGGCTGCGCGTCGTCGGGCGTGCCCTCGTCTGAGTCCTCATGCGGGGCTTACCATGAGGGTGAGGGCCTGCAGGACAGCGAGGTGCGCTCGGTGGCGCTCACGAGCCCCTCGGGGCACGGCTACGCCGTATACCCTCGTGAGGGCTTGCGGGCGTCGTCGTCATGCACCGACGACGACGACGACGGCGGCGGCGACACCGAGTCGTGCAGCGGCCCCGGCGGCAGCGCGCTGCAGCGGGGCGGGCCGGGCCAAGCCCTGAACGGGGGCGCCGCCGCGACGTCGGCAGCGCGGCACGCCGCCGCTCCGCCCGCCGCCGGCACGGCGGCTCGGGGCGGCGCGGCGGCGGCCAAGCTCCCGCCGGGGGGCATGGGCGAGGGCTTGGACGAGGGCACGGCGGCGGCGCTGCGGCGCATCGACATGCTGCGGCCCGAGCTGCAGGGGCTGCGGGACTCGCTGGGCGGCGCGCAGGCGACGCTCACCGGCCTGGTCAAGCAGATCCTCAACGGCCCCACGCCCTCGTCTGGGGCGCCCCCATGCGCCCCCGCCAGGGCGGTGGCGCCCGCAGGCGACAACCGCAGTGGCGTTACCGCTGCCGCCACGCCGCCGCCGCAGCAGCAGCAGCACGCGGCGACGCCGCAGCAGCAGCAGCACGCGGCGAGGCCCACCAGCCGCCTGCCGCCGCCGCCCATACCCTCGCAAAGCCCTAGCATGCTCGGCGGCGGCGCGGCGGCCGAGGCGACGCCCCTGGCGGACGAGACGCCACCGCCGCTGCCGCGGGCGTGGGGCGGCGCCATCGGCAGCCCTGCCGTACCGCCGCCCAGCAGTACGTCGGTTGCGGCGGAGATGCACCTGCGCCACGTCAGGCCGCAGCAGCCAGCCATGAGCGCCGCCTCCAGCGTGGCGCCCAACATGGCGAGCCCCGAGCCCTCGTCCGTGGCCCAGAACCCTCCCCATGCGGCGCCCTCGGGCGCCGCCGCCGCCCACCACACCACGCTGTCGGTGCACGCCAGCAACGCGCCGCCGGCGGCGGCGGCGGCGCCCCGGCCGCCCGCAGCTTCCTCGCAGCTTCCGCAGGCGGCGGCCCTGCACCGGCAGGGCTGGCGCGGTCCGCACGCCGCGCCTGCGGACGCGTTGGACACGCCTACGAGCCGCGCTCTGACAGCCAAGGCCGCGCCGCCGCCGCCGCCTGGCCCGCCGCCGCCCCCGCCCACCTTCCCGGCGGCTCCCGCACGGCGCGACACTCGCGACGACAACGCCCGCAGCAGCAGCACCGCGCCCACCACGCCGCCGCCGCCGCCGGGCCCGCCGCCGCCCCCTCCCGCCTTCGCCGGCGCGCGAGCGCCGCCGCCGCCGCCGCCCGGCCCGCCCCCGCCGCCCCCTGCGTTCGCCGGCGCCGCGGCCACCGCCGTCCGGGCCGCCGCCGCGTCCCCGGCGCCCCCGCCACCGCCTCCGCCGGGCCCGCCACCTCCCCCGCCCTCCTTCACACAAGCAAGGCGCCCCGCCGCCGCCCCGCCGCCGCCGCCGCCGCCGGGCCCGCCCCCTCCGCCCGCGTTCGACGTCCGCGCC
>VFQP010003362.1_pt1 | contig 16310 bp, 12 predicted proteins | sample 3512351 | NCBI WGS metagenome assembly VFQP01 (sample SAMN10412372, study PRJNA504923) | tailings metagenome | isolation source: Relicate 1 Philex TSF1 revegetated site | place: Philippines: Tuba, Benguet | collected 2017-08-29 | reverse complement strand
CGCCGCCGTCGTTCATCACGACGTTCATGTCGGTGTCGCAGTCGCTGTCCTCGGCGTAATCGAGATCGAGCACCGGCACGCCGCGGTAGATGCCCACCGACACGGCGGCGATCGCACCGTGCACCGGGTCGCGGGTGATCTCGCGCCTGGCACGCAGCGCGCCGATCGCATCGACCAGGGCGACATAAGCACCGGTGATGGCCGCGGTGCGGGTGCCGCCATCGGCCTGCAGCACGTCGCAGTCGAGCGTGATCGTGCGCTCGCCGAGCGCCTTGCGGTCCACGCAGGCGCGCAGGCTGCGGCCGATCAGGCGCTGGATTTCCAGCGTGCGGCCGCCCTGCTTGCCGCGCGCGGCTTCGCGGTCGTTACGCGTGTTGGTGGCGCGCGGCAGCATGCCGTATTCGGCCGTCACCCAGCCCTCGCCCTTGCCGCGCAGAAAGCCGGGGACGCGGTTCTCCACGCTGGCCGTGCACAGCACGCGGGTATCGCCGAAGCTCACCAGCACCGAGCCTTCGGCATGGCGCGTGAAACCGCGCTCGAAACGGACGGCGCGCAGTTGATCGGCCGCGCGGCCACTGGGGCGGGAAAAGTCGGACATGAAGGCGTGCCGGAAGACGGCGCAGAAGTTTAGCAGTGGCGGGTTTCCGGGCCGGGTCAGGCACCCCGTGGGCCTGGACCGCCGCGTGGCCGACGCCAGTTCCTGGCCCTCGACGGTCTCGCGGCCTGCAGCTCCATGAGCGTGCCGGATCGCCCGCTGTGCCGCTCTTCCGAATCCCCGATCCCCAATCCCCGATCCCGGCCCTCAGGCATACTCGTCCGCCATTTTCAGCACCGGCCGACCGCATGATCCGCAGCATGACCGCTTTCGCTTCCGGCGAGCGCAGTACCGAATGGGGCACGCTGACCTGCGAACTGCGCGCGGTGAACCACCGCTTCCTCGAGCTCGGCACGCGCATGCCCGAGGAACTGCGCGGCCTGGAGCCGGCGCTGCGCGAGCGCGTTTCGGCGGCCGTCTCGCGCGGGAAAGTCGAGCTCGGCCTGCGCCTGCGCAGTGCCGAGGGCGGCGGCGAACTCCAGCTCAACCGCGCGTTGCTCGCGCAGTTGCAGGGCCTGGCACAGGACCTGCGCCCCGGCTTCCCGGAGTTGCGGGCGAGCCTGACCGAGTTGCTGCAGTTCCCCGGTGTGATGCAGTCGCGCGGGGTGGACCCCGCGGCGTTGCAGGCCGAGGTGCTCACCCTGCTGGAAACCGTGTTGCAGGACTTCGTCGCCGCACGCGAGCGCGAGGGGGCCAAGCTCGTCGCGGCGATTCTCGAACGCGTCGACGGCATCGCCGCGATCGCCGCCGAGGTGCGCACGCTAATGCCGCAGATCGGCGAGGGGCAACGCGCCAAGCTGCAGGCGCGGCTGGCCGACCTGCCGCATCCGGTCGATCCGGGCCGCATGGAGCAGGAGCTGGTGCTGTGGCTGCAGAAGCTCGACGTGGACGAGGAACTCGACCGCCTCGACAGCCACGTCGTCGAAATCCGCCGTGTGCTGGACCAGCGCGAGCCGGTCGGCCGTCGCCTGGATTTCCTGCTGCAGGAGTTCAACCGCGAGGCCAACACGTTGGGTTCGAAGTCGGTCGACCGTCGGACCTCGCAGGTGGCGATCGAGTTGAAGGTGCTGATCGACCAGATCCGCGAGCAGGTGCAGAACATCGAGTAGCCGGGATTCGGGATTGGACATTCGGGAAAGCAAGTACGATAGCCGCCCTGTCGAGCGACGGACGGGAGTCCGCGTGCCCAATCCCGAACCCCAGATCCCCAATCCCGGCCCCATGCGCGGCACCTTGTTCATCGTCGCCGCGCCGTCGGGCGCCGGTAAATCCAGCATCGTCAACGCCTGTCTGGCGAAGGATCCGGACATCGCCCTGTCGATCTCGTTCACCTCGCGCTCGGCGCGGCCGGGTGAGCGTCATGCCGAGCATTACCACTTCGTCGGCAAGGACGTGTTCCAGCAGATGATCGATGCCGGCGACTTCTTCGAGTACGCGCTGGTGCACGGTGACTGGAAGGGTACGGCGCGGCAGTCGGTGGAACCGCAGCTCGCCACCGGCAAGGACGTGCTGCTCGAGATCGACTGGCAGGGTGCACGCCAGGTACGCGAGAAGGTGCCCGACGCGGTCAGCGTGTTCATCCTGCCGCCGTCGCGCGAGGCGCTGGACCAGCGCATGCGCAAGCGCGGCCAGGACAGCGAGGCGGTGATGGCCCAGCGCCTCGCCGCGGCCCAGGAGGAGATGTCGCATTACGACGAGTTCGATTTCGTCGTGGTCAACGAGGACTTCGATGTCGCCGTGGCCGACATGTGCGCGATCTTCCGGGCCAGCCGTCTGCGCCGGGACCTGCAGGCCGCGCGGCACGCGGGACTGATCGGCCGGTTGCTGTCCGGCGCCTGAGCGCCACCGCGTGCGCGCCGTCGTGGCGGCGCCAAGTGATTGATTTCCGTGGGCGGCGCTTGCGCCCGCCCCCGCGCGGCCGTACCATGCCCGACCCCTTTTCCTGATTCGCGCGGCCGTGCCGGTCGCCGGGAGCCCGTATGGCCCGCATCACCGTAGAAGATTGCCTGGAAGTCGTCGACAACCGCTTCGAGCTGGTCATGATGGCCGCCAAGCGCGCGCGTCAGCTCGCCAACGGCGTCGAGGCCCAGCTGGACAACAGCGAGAACGACGACAAGCCGACGGTGCTGGCGCTGCGCGAGATCGCTGCGCGTCGCATCGACCAGCCGTTCATCGACGCGGTCGACAAGTCCGAGCGTGAGCGCAAGGAGCGCGAAGCCCTCGAGTGGGCCGCGGCCGAAGTCGTCGCCGACGAGGACATGGCCAAGGGCGACGATCTCTGAATCGCCCACGCGGCGGCGACAGCCGCCGCGATGTGGACCACACCGGCCCCGCTTCGTGCGGGGCCGTTGCATTTCCGGGCAGGTGAACGCGTCGTCCGCACTGCGACGTGGTTCCCAAATGTCGACCGGCCCCGTAGGCTTCGCGGATGACGCCAGCGCTTCCTGCCAGCCTCCTGGAGCCCGATGTGCCCGGTGACGAGGCGCTGCCGGACTACGTGCGCGAGTTCGAGCGCAGCACGCTGTACCTGCCGGCCGACCAGCGCGCCCGCCTGCGTCATGCCTGGGCGGTCGGCGCTGCGGCCCACGCGGGCCAGACGCGCAAGTCCGGCGAGCCCTACATCACGCATCCGGTCGCCGTTGCCGGGGTGCTCGCCGAGCAGCGGGTCGACGTCGAAACGCTGGTGGCGGCCATCCTGCACGACACCATCGAGGACACGCCGCTCACCCGCGACGCGCTCGCGGCGACGTTCGGCGAGGCCGTGGCCGAACTGGTGGAAGGTGTCACCAAGCTCGACAAGCTCAACTTCAACAGCCGGCAGGAAGCGGACGCGGAAAGCTTCCGCAAGATGATGCTGGCGATGGCGCGCGATCTGCGCGTGATCCTGATCAAGCTCGCCGACCGTCTGCACAACATGCGCACGCTCGGCGCCCAGCCGGGCCCGGCACGCGAGCGCATCGCGCGCGAAACGCTCGAGGTCTACGCACCGATCGCCCAGCGCCTGGGCATGAACAAGATCAAGGCCGAGCTGCAGGATCTGGGTTTCCACGCGCTGCATCCGATCCGGCACTCGGTGCTGGAGAAGCGCATCGGCAACCAGCCGCTGGTGCGTCGTGAAGCGCTGGCGAGCATCGAGGCCCAGCTGGCGCAGCGTCTGACCAGTGCCGGCCTGCAGTACCGCTTGGTGGGGCGGGTGAAGTCACCCTGGAGCATCTACAACAAGATGCAGGGCGAGGGGAAAACCTTCACCCAGGTGATGGACGTGTTCGGCTACCGCATCATCGTGGCCACTGCCGCCGACTGCTACCACGCGCTCGGCATCGCGCATTCGGTGTTCAAGCCGCTCGACGGGCGCTTCCGCGACTTCATCGCGATTCCCAAGGCCAACGGTTACCAGTCGCTGCACACGGTGCTGTTCGGGCCCTACGGGGCGCCGATCGAGGTGCAGATCCGTACCGAGGAGATGGACCTGATCGCCGAACGCGGCATCGCGGCGCACTGGGCCTACAAGCACGGCGGCGACGGCCCCAACAGCGCCCAGTCGCGTGCGCATTCGTGGATCGCCGGCCTGCTCGAATCGCAACGCGCGACGGGCTCGTCGCTGGAATTTCTCGAGAACGTCAAGGTCGACCTGTTCCCGGACGAGGTCTACCTGTTCACGCCCAAGGGCGACATCATGTCGCTGCCGCGCAATTCCACCGCGCTCGATTTCGCCTATGCCGTGCATACCGACGTCGGCAACCAGGCGGTGGCCGCGCGTGTCGACGGCAAGCTCGTGCCGCTGCGCACGGTGCTGGCGAGCGGGCAGCGGGTGGAGATCGTCACTGCGAAATCCTCGGCCCCGCGTCCGCAGTGGCTGGAGTTCGTGGTCACCGGCAAGGCGCGCACCGCGATCCGCGCGCAGCTCAAGCATCTGCAGCACGAGGATGCGGTGCAACTGGGCCATCGCATGCTCGACCGCGCGCTCGAATTGCTGGGCACCTCGCTCGACCGCCTGCCACAGTCGCGCTTGGACGCGTATCTGGCCGAAGCCCGGTATCCGCGTCTGGAAGCGCTGATGGCCGACATCGCGCTCGGCAACTGGATGCCGGCCCAGGTGGCACTGGCCCTGGCGCCGCAGGAAGGCGCCCAGCCCAAGGACCAGGCCGCCCGCCCGGGCGAGACGATCCGCATCCGCGGTGACGAGCGCGGCGTCATCACCTTCGCCAATTGCTGCACGCCGATTCCCGGCGACGACATCATGGGCTACCACACCACCGGGCGCGGCATCGTCGTGCACCGCATGGATTGCCCGAACGTCGCCGAGTTCCGCAAGTCGCCGGAGCGCTGGGTCAACATCGACTGGGACCGCGACGTCGTCGGCGACTACAACGTGGCGCTGCGTATCGAAGTGGAAAACCACCCCGGCGTGCTCGCGCAGGTGGCCGCGGCGATCGCGCGCGCGCATTCGAACATCGACGGCGTCGACTACCTCGAACGCGACAGCACCGTCGCCGCGATCCGTTTCTCGATCGAGGTGAAGGGCCGAAAACACTTGGCCGACGTGATCCGCAAGACGCGACGCCTGCCGGTGGTGCACGGCGTCCAGCGCATGTGACGCCCGCGGCGCGCACGCCGGGTCTCGGGCGCGGTGCCGGGACCGCGGCGAACGCGCCCCCGCTAGAATGGCCCTCTCGATTTCCTGGAGATGTCCGCATGCCCCGCACGCCCATCAGCACCCCGGACGCGCCCGCCGCGATCGGTCCGTATTCGCAGGCCGTGCGCGCCGGCGACACCGTGTATTTCTCCGGGCAGATTCCGCTCGACCCCGCGACCGGTGAACTCGTGACCGGCGACATCACGGCCCAGGCGCGGCGCGCGTTCGACAACCTCAAGGCCGTGGCCGAGGCGGCGGGCGGCGGGCTCGACGACATCGTGCGCGTCGGCCTCTACGTCACCGACCTGTCCGAGTTCGGCCAGGTCAACGCGGTGATGGCCGAGTATTTCGACGCGCCGTATCCCGCGCGTTCGACCATCGAGGTGCCGGCCCTGCCCAAGGGCGCGCGCTTCGAGGTCGACGCGGTCATGGTGCTGGGCTGATTCCGAGCGCCCGCATCCGGTGAGCCGGGCTGCGCCCATGCTGTCGGCCGCCGGCGCCGCGGCGGTGTCCACGCTGCCCGGCGTCGGCCCCAAGGTGGCCGAAAAGCTCGCCGCGCGCGGCCTGGCCACGGTCGGCGACCTCTGGCTGCATCTGCCGCGTCAATACGAGGACCGCACGCGCATCGTGCCGATCCGCGCGCTGCGTGGCGGCGTGCCGGCGCAGGTCGAAGGCACCGTCGACGCGGTGGACCGCGGCTTCCGACGCCGGCCGATGCTGCGTGTCGCGATCTCGGACGACTCCGGTGCGACGCTGGTGCTGCGCTTCTTCCACTTCCGCGCCGCGCAGATCGCCCAGTTCGCCGTCGGTACCCGGTTGTGCTGCTACGGCACGCCGCGACCCGGCCAGCACGGCCTCGAGATCGTGCATCCGAGCTACCGGGTCGTCGACACGCCGGGCGACGCGGTGCTCGGCGATGCGCTCGACCCCGTCTATCCGGCGGTCGAGGGGGTGGGCCCGGTGGCGCTGCGGCGAATGATCGGCCACGCACTGGACCGGCTGCCGGTGGACGCGTCGCTCGAGCTGCTGCCGTCCGAACTGCTCGCCGGCCTGGGCCTGCCGTCGCTGCGCGACGCGCTGTTGACGGTGCACCGTCCAGCGATCGACGTGGACCTGGCGGCATTGCTCGACGGCCGGCATCCGGCGCAGCGCCGGCTCGCGCTCGAGGAAATGCTCGCCCATCACCTGAGCCTGCGCCGCCAGCGCATTGCGCTGCAGTCGTACCGCGCGCCGGTCCTTCGGCCCGGTCCACTGGCAACGGGCCTGACGTCCTCGCTGCCGTTCGCACTCACCCGCGCCCAGCAGCGTGTCTATGGCGACATCGTCGAGGACCTCGCGCGTCCGCATCCGATGCTGCGCCTGGTGCAGGGCGATGTCGGCAGCGGCAAGACGGTGGTGGCGGCACTCGCGGCGCTCGCGGCGATCGACAGCGGAACGCAGGCGGCGCTGATGGCGCCGACCGAGCTGCTCGCCGAGCAGCACGCACGCAGCCTGTCGGCGTGGATGGCGCCGCTCGGCGTGCGCGTGGCGTGGCTCGCGGGCAAGGTCACCGGTCGTGCACGCGCGGCCGTCTCGGCCGACATCGCCGGCGGCGCCGCGCAACTCGTCGTCGGCACGCATGCGCTGATGCAGCAGGCGGTCGAGTTCCACGACCTGGGCCTGGCGATCATCGACGAGCAGCACCGCTTCGGCGTGCACCAGCGCCTCGCGCTGCGCGACAAGGGCGCGCACGGCGGCCGCGTGCCGCACCAGCTGGTGATGACCGCCACGCCGATTCCACGCACGCTGGCGATGGCCGCGTACGCCGATCTGGATGTCTCGGCGATCAACGAACTGCCGCCGGGGCGTACTCCGGTGCGTACCGTCGTGCTCAGTGCCGAACGCCGGGCGGAGCTGATCGAACGCATCCGCGCCGCCTGCGCCGAGGGTCGCCAGGCCTACTGGGTATGCACGTTGATCGACGATTCCGACGAGGTCGTCGCCCAGGCGGCGCAGACCACCTACGATCTGCTGTCGGCCGCGCTGCCCGAGCTGCGGATCGGCCTCGTGCACGGCCGCATGCGGCCGGCCGAGAAGCAGGCCGCGATGGCCGCGTTCAAGGCAGGCGACAGCGATCTGCTGGTGGCCACGACCGTGATCGAGGTGGGCGTCGACGTGCCCAACGCCTCGCTGATGGTGATCGAGAATGCCGAACGGCTCGGTCTCGCCCAGCTGCACCAGTTGCGCGGGCGCGTGGGGCGGGGCAGCGCCGCATCGAGTTGCGTGCTGCTCTACCAGGCACCGCTGTCGCGGGCCGCACGCGAGCGTCTCGACACCATGCGCACCACGACCGACGGCTTCGTCATCGCCGAAAAGGATCTCGAGCTCCGTGGACCCGGCGAACTGCTCGGCACGCGCCAGACCGGACTGGTCGAGTTCCGCCTGGCCGATCTCGCCCGGGACGCGGACCTGCTCCCGGTGATCCAGCAACTGGGCGATACCCTGGCCCAAGCCTATCCCACACGCGCCGACGCGATCGTCGCCCGCTGGATCGGCGGTGCGTCGCGATTCGCGGCCGCCTGAAGTCGCCTGGCGCCAGCTGTCGGGATCACCCTTTACGGGAGAACAGGGATGCGACCGGGGCGACGCGATGCAAGGCGCGGGCGGCAACGCCATAATGGCGCATGACCGATACGATTCCGCTCCTCATCGATACCGACCCCGGCGTCGACGACGCACTCGCGCTGCTGATGGCGTTCGCCGATTCGCGTCACGATGTCGTGGGCCTGACCATCGCCGCGGGCAACGTGGGGCTGGCGCACACGACCGCGAACGCCCTGAAACTCTGCGAGATCGTCGGGCGCACGGATGTGCCGGTCTTTCCGGGCAGCGCAGCGCCGCTGTTGCACGCCGCGCCGGATGCGGCCTATGTGCACGGCAATGATGGGTTCGGCGACATCGGCTACACCCCGGCCGGGCATCACGCCGAACAGGAGCACGCGGCGCTGGCGATCGTGCGCCTGTCGCACGTGCACGCCGGGCGCCTGGTACTGGTCGCGCTCGGGCCGCTGACCAATGTGGCGCTCGCACTGAAACTCGACCCTTCGCTGCCGACGCGGATCGCACGGTTCGTCACCATGGCTGGCGCCGTCACCGGCCACGGCAACATCACGCCATCGGCCGAGTTCAACGTCTTTTTCGATCCCGAAGCCGCGAAGATCGTGTTCGAGGCGTTCCCGCATTTCGAGCTGTCGGACTGGGAGGCCACCGTGGCCCACGGCCTGCCGCACGATCAGGTGGTGGCGTGGATGCATGCGGGCGGCGAGCGCGCCCGGTTCTATGAAGCGATCTCGCGCAAGACCCGCGAATGGTCGGCCGACCGCCGCGGCGATGACTGGCACTCGGCCGACGCGCTGGCCATGGCCTGGGTGCTGGCGCCGGAATGTGCCGAGGAAACGGTCACGCGTCCGATCGATGTGGTCACCGATCACGGTCCGGCGCGCGGCGCCACCATCGTCGACTGGCAGCGACAGCTCGGCCGTCCCGACAACGCGACCCTGCTCATGCGCTACGACCGGGACCGGTTCCACGCGCTGGTGCGCGAGGCGCTCCAGGCGGTCTGATCGGGCCGCTTGCGCAGGGAGGACCAACGAGCTAAAATGCCGCTCTTCCCTTGCGCAACTTTGGTGCCCGCCATGAAGGCCGACATCCACCCCGATTACCGTGAAGTCGTCTTCCAGGACGTCACGTCCGATGGCTTCAAGTTCCTGACCCGCTCGACCCTCGCCGCTTCGGCGAAGGAAACGATCCAGTGGGAAGACGGCAACGAGTACCCGCTGATCAAGATCGAAGTGTCGTCCGCGACGCACCCGTTCTACACCGGTCAGAACAAGATCATGGACACCAGCGGCCGCGTCGACAAGTTCCGTCGCCGTTACGCGAAGTAATCGCGCCATCCCGCGATGTCCGGCGGCCGCCTGCGGGCGGCCGTCTGCGTTTGTGGTCCTCGCGCCCGCTGCGTCATTTCGATGCGGCGGGCGCGTCCGTGTTCGACTTTCGTGCAAGGCCTCGTGACGGCGTCGCCGGCGGGGCCTATGCGATAATTGACGCGTTGCGGCATTCGCCGCGCCCGCCAGGCCGGATGCAGAGACGTCCGGAGAAATGAGGAGCCCCAGAGTGTCTGAATCCAATTCCAAGCTCGATCAGGTCACGCTCGATGCCGCCGGCAAGACGGTGACGCTGCCCGTCCTGCACGGCACGCTCGGCAATCCCTGCATCGACATCTCGAAGCTGCCCAAGGAGACCGGCTGCTTCACCTACGACTCCGGCTTCACCGCGACCGCCAGCTGCAAGTCCGCGATCACCTACATCGACGGCGACGAAGGCGTGCTGCTGTACCGCGGGTACCCGATCGACCAGCTGGCGGAGAAATCGAGCTTCCTCGAGGTCGCCTATCTGCTGCAGGCGGGCGAACTGCCGAACAAGGACGAATTCGCCAAGTTCGAGCACGAGGTCACGCATCACACGATGATGCACGAGTCGCTCAAGAGCTTCCTGCAGGGCTTCCGTCACGACGCGCACCCGATGGCGATGCTCGCCGCCTCGGTCGCCTCGATGTCGGCGTTCTATCACGACACGCTGGATCTGCAGGATCCCGAGCAGCGCCGCCTCGCCGCGATCCGCCTGATCGCCAAGGTGCCGACGCTGGCTGCGGCCGCGTACCGCTATTCGATCGGCCAGCCGATCCGCTACCCGCGCAACAGCCTCGGCTACGTCGACCGCTTCCTGCACATGATGTTCGAGATGCCCAGCGAGCCGCTGGAGCTCAATCCGGTCGTCGCCAAGGCGATGGATCTCCTCTTCATCCTGCACGCCGATCACGAGCAGAACGCGTCGACCTCGACCGTGCGCCTGGTCGGTTCGACCGGTGCGAATCCGTACGCGTCCGTCGCCGCCGGCATCACCGCGCTGTGGGGCCCCGCGCACGGCGGCGCCAACGAAGCGGTGCTCAAGCAGCTGGCCGAAATCGGCACCGCGGACAACGTCGAAAAGGCGGTACTGCGCGCGAAGGACAAGAACGACCCCTTCCGCCTGATGGGCTTCGGCCACCGCGTGTACAAGAACTTCGACCCGCGCGCGAAGATCATCCGCGAGATGACCCACAAGGTCCTGGGTGAGCTGGGCATCAATGATCCGCTGCTGGACGTGGCGATGAAGCTCGAGGAAGCGGCGCTGAAGGACGATTATTTCGTCGAACGCAAGCTCTATCCGAACGTCGATTTCTACAGCGGCATCATCTACAAGGCGCTCAAGATCCCGACCGAGATGTTCACGGTCATGTTCGCGATCGGCCGCACCGCGGGCTGGGTCGCGCACTGGCTCGAGCAGCAGGTCGACCCGGAGGCCAAGATCGGCCGTCCTCGGCAGATCTACACCGGCTACGACGTTCGCGACTACGTCGCCGACGACAAGCGCTGACGCGTTCGCGCGTTCACTGCGACAGCGTGCGTACAAGGGCGGCCTCCGGGTCGCCCTTGTCGTTTCCAGGCGACGTGCACAGCGGAAAAGTCCGACACGTTGTTCGCCAGTCTTCCGGCGTCGTGCACGGCCGGCGTTCACGCACACTCGCCCCTGGAGCGCGGATGTCGTTGCATCGCGAATGGATGCGGGGCCGCGCAGCGGAAGTGCAACGTCGAGGACGACACGTATGGCGATGAAATGGATGCGGGCTGCCGTGATGGCATGTGGTCTGGCAGCGCTCGCGGGCCCCGCGATGGCCCAGGAGATGACATTCCGTAGTGGCGTGATCACGGGGATCACCCCGATGCAGGTCGAGGCCGCCGCCGCGCCCCAGGCGCCGTCGCGGTCGTCGGGGGCCTTCGGACGGGCGCTGGGCCGCATGGCCGGGCGCGCCGCGTCTCGGGTCACCGGCGAGTACACGTACGAGGCTTACGACGTCGCCAGCAGCGCCACAGGCGACCTGGTGAACGCCGCTACGGCCCCGACCGCCGGCGCGCGCACCGTGACCGCGTACATGGTGATGTTGCGCTTCGACGAGGGGGGCGAGTCGGCGATTCGCGCCGCCAGTGTCGACAACCTGCGTGTCGGTGCCCGTGCGCGCGTGTTCGGCAGCGGTGCGAACGCGCAGATCGTGGCCGAGTAACTGCCGGCTGCCGGGGCTTCGGCCTTCAGGGGCGCGCCCGTCCCGGCAGCCGCGGCCTCACTCCATCGCGGACCCGGCGATGGCGTCCCCAAGCTCCATCGTGAGCAGGTGTTCGAGCTGGCTGCGCGATGCGCGACGCATCGGGCGCTCGTCGATCGCGGACAGGGGCGCCTGGCGCAGGCACTGCGGGGGCAAGACCGTCAGGTCGAAGCTGAGCCCCTCGGCCGAAAACACCCAGACATCGACGTCTGCCGCACGCTGACGATCGAGGCGCAGGCGGCGCACGCGCGACTCCGCCGGAATGCCATGCTCATCCAGGAATCGCGCCACCGACTCCGCCGGTTCGGCGTGCACATGGAGCGCCACGGGGGCGTGTGCATCGGCGGTGCCTTCGAGCACGGGACCTACGAGTCTGGGGTCGAAGTCCGAGAAGAACGCCATCGCGCGCAGCGCAGCCTGCCGTCGTTCCTGCAGACCCGTCAGGTGCTGCGGACCACTGAACAGGCGTTGGTGCTCTCTCAACGCGTCTTCGATCTCACGATTGCGAGGCAGTGAGGCATCGTCGTGGATGCCCAACCGGGCCGCCGCCTTCAGCTTCGCCTGGTGGTAGTCGCGAATCCCGCTCTCGACCATCAGACGCGCCGCCTCGTGCGCGAGCCGATGACGCCGTTCGCGCGTGCGCGTTTCCGCGTGCTGACGTGCGTGGCCCATGCGCATCCCCCGTCGATTACCGGGATCGACTCTACCCCGGACGCGTGACGCGTCAACACGGCAACCGCCGGTCATCTGCCGGGCTTCAGGAGGCTGAAGCCCGTGTGAGCGTCGAAGCGAATGGTCCGACAGGCCGCCCGGACGTCTGCGTATCGCGGGTCGATCGCTGGGCCGACCCACTCATGACGGACGCATCCGATGTGTCCACGTTTCGAAGTCCGGGTGCGGGCGTGAACCACCCGGCGGAGCGTGCGCACCGGCTCGAGGCGGCCCGGCTTGCCGAAGACTGCGCTGCGCGGGCCGACCGCCGCAAGCGCCCGTAGGCGGCGAGCAATGGGGTTCGGCCCGCACGCGTCGCGTGTCTGCCGTCCGCTCGAGTGTGGCGGCGTCGCTCGACCTGCCTCGCCGCACCCGGTGGACGGCCGTCGATCGTTCCGCCGCCGGGCGGAGGCGATCGATGGGCCTTTAAAAGATGTCGAATGCCTCCTCGGACGGCACGTCGTCGATCCGCAGATCGATCTCCGACTCCATGCGTTCGAGGTCCTCGGCCTTGACGTACTCGATGATGCCGCCGCTCTCGGCGGTCGTCGGCAGCAGGCGGCCGCCCGCGCTGACCGCCACCCGCACCATGCCTTCAGGGGGCTCGTTGCTGGCCTCGGGCACCCCGTCCAGGGCGACACGCATGAAGTCGATCCAGATCGGCAGCGCGGCGCGGCCGCCGTACTCGCGGAAGCCGAGCGAGCGGTTGTCGTCGCGGCCCACCCAGACCGAGGTCACCAGGTTCCCCCCGAAGCCGGAGAACCAGGCGTCGCGGTGCTCGTTGGTCGATCCGGTCTTGCCGCCGACGTCCTCGCGCTCCAGCACGCGCGCCGCGGTGCCGGTGCCGCGACGCACGACGTCGCGCATCATCGAAATCATCTGGTAGGCGACGCGCTCGTCGATCGCGCGTGGCGCCATCGCCGGCGCAGCGCCGTCCTCGCGCGGGGCCGGTGGCTCGACCGGCGTTTCGGGCGCCGACGTGACGGTGCGCGCCTCGGCCGCCGGACCGAAGTTGAAGCCGTCCACCACGTGGGAGGGGGTCGAGGCCTGGCCGGGCGCGCCGTTCCCGCCGCAGCCGGGGCAGGCGCGTGGGGCGTTCTCCTTGAAGATCAGTCGACCTTCCCGGTCGCGGACCTCGTCGATGAACCAGGGCGTCACCCGGAACCCGCCGTTGGAGAACACCGCATAGCCGCGGGTAACGTCGAGCGGCGTCAGCGAGGGCGTGCCCAGCGCGATCGAGAGGTTCGGTGGCAGCTGCGATTCCTCGAAGCCGAAGTGACTGATGTACCGGCGCGCGTAGTCGACACCGATCGCATCCAGCAAGCGCACCGCGACGAGATTGCGCGATTGCACGAGCGCCTCGCGCAGCCGCATCGGGCCGAGGAAGCGGCCGTCGGAATTCTGCGGGCGCCAGTCCTGGCCATGCCGCATGCGGAACAGCACCGGTGCGTCCAGAACGATGGAGGCGGGATTGAATCCCTTCTCGAATGCGGCAGCGAACACGAAGGGCTTGAAACTCGAGCCCGGCTGGCGGCGCGACTGGGTGGCCCGGTTGAAATTGCTGCCCGCAAAACTGAAGCCGCCGATCAGGGCGCGCACCGCCCCGTCCGACGGCTCCATCGACACCAGAGTGGCCTGGGCCCGCGGCAGCTGGTCGAGCTGCCAGGTGACGGTCGGTGGCGTGTCTCCATCGTTGCCTGCAGCGCTGCGCGCCGGCGTCTCGATACGACGCACGCGGGTCAGGTCGCCGCGGCTCAGCAACGCCGAGGGCGCGCGCCCGGTCCAGCGGCTGCTGGCGGCGTCCAGGGTCAGGGTCGAGCCGTCGGCCAGCACGACATCGGCCGTGCCGTCGCCGCTGCGCACGACGATGGCCGGCAACATGCCGCCCTGGGGGGCGACGCCGCGCAGCCGGCGTGCCGTCGTGGCCGTGTCCTCGTCAGCGGCGAGCTCGTAGGTCTCGGCCGGCTTCACCCAGCCGTGGCGCCGGTCGTAGGTCGACAGGCCGTTACGGACCGCGAGCTCGGCCGCCGCCTGCATCGTCGGGTTGATCGTCGTGGTGACGTGGTAGCCGCGGGTCAGGACGTCACCGCCGTAGCGGGCCACCATTTCCAGACGCACCATCTCGGCCACGTACGGCGCATAGACCTCGATCGGCCGTTCGTGGGGCGTGGCGTGCATCTCGACCGCGCGTGCCGCCGCGGCTTCCTGGGCGCTGATGAAGCCCAGCTCCTGCATCCGCGCCAGCACGTAGACATCCCGGCGTTCCTTGGCGCGCTCGGGATTGCTCAGCGGATTGCCGCTGGACGGGAACTTCGGAATCGCCGCGAGGGAGGCCATCTCGTCGAGATCGAGCGCGTCCAGCGACTTGCCGTAATAGAACTCGGCCGCCGCCGCGATGCCATAGGCGCGATTGCCGAAGAAGCTCTTGTTGAGATAAAGCTCGAAGATCTCGTCCTTCGTGAGGTTGCGCTCCATCTTGCGCGCGAGCAGCATCTCCGCGAACTTGCGCGTGAAGCTGTATTCCGAGCTCAGGAAGAACTGGCGCGCCACCTGCTGGGTGATGGTGGACCCGCCGGGCACGCGCCGATCGTTGGTCGTCGCCAGCAGCCACAGCGCACGTGCGACGCCGCGGTAGTCGATGCCGCTGTGTTCGTAGAACCGGGCGTCCTCGGTCGCCAGGAACGCCTGCTTCAGGCGCTCGGGCACGTCCTCGATCTTGACCGGATAGCGCCGGGTTTCTCCGAACAGCGCGATCAGCCGGCCGTCCTGTGCATACACATAGAGTGGCTCCTGCATCTCGATGTCGCGCAAGGCTTCGACATCCGGCAGCTTCGACGCCACCGCGGTATAGAGGATGCCGGCGGCCACGGCCCCCAGGAGCGCCAGTGCGAGCAGCAGGACGAGGGTCCACCGCAGGAAACGGCGGAGCCGGGACGGGCGTGGCGACATCGGGGCAGGTCTCATGGCGGCGCAGTATAGGGGAGGCGCCGCTCTCGGGCCTCGCACCAGCCCGCAGACCCGCTGGAAGCGCTTTCAGGACGCGGTGCCGTAGCGCGTCGGATGTATCGCGCTTGTTGCTATCGGCTTAAAAGTCCGTTATTTAATGCGCCGGGACACGAGGCGCGGCTAAGCGCCCGTGGCAAAGGGGAAATTCCGTGGGGCTCATCACAAAAAGCCAGGTGCCGCTCATCGGCGTCGACATCAGCTCGACCGCGGTCAAGCTGTTGCAGCTGTCGCGGCAGGGCAATCGTTACCGCGTGGAGCACTACGCGGTCGAACCGCTGCCGCCGAATGCGGTGGTCGAGAAGAACATCGTCGAGGTCGAGGCCGTCGGCGAGGCGATCCGCCGCGCGGTGTCCCGGTCGGGCACCAAGGCCAAGCACGCGGCCGCTGCCGTGGCCGGGTCCGCGGTCATCACCAAGACCATCCCGATGCCGGCCGATCTCGACGAGGACGATCTGGAGTCGCAGGTCGAACTCGAAGCGGTCAACTACATTCCGTACCCCATCGAGGAAGTGAACCTCGATTTCGAGGTGCTGGGGGCGATGCCCGGCAACGCGGAGATGGTGCAGGTGCTGCTGGCCGCTTCGCGTTCGGAGAACGTCGAACTGCGTGCCTCCGCACTCGAGCTCGGTGGCCTGTCGGCGCGCGTGGTCGACGTCGAGGCGTTCGCGGTCGAGAACGCGTTCGCCATGATCGCCGGCACGCTGAGCATGCCGTCCGACGGCGTGGTCGCCCTGGTCGATGTCGGCGCGACGATGACCACGCTCAACGTGTTGCGCAACGGCCGCAGCCTGTACTCGCGTGAGCAGGTGTTCGGCGGCAAGCAGCTGACCGACGAGGTCATGCGCCGTTACGGACTGAGCTACGAGGAAGCCGGCCTGGCGAAGCGCCAGGGTGGCCTGCCGGAGAGCTACGAGGTCGAGGTGCTGGAGCCGTTCAAGGAGGCGATGGTCCAACAGGTCAGCCGCCTGCTGCAGTTCTTCTATGCCGGCAGCGATTTCAACCGCGTCGACCAGATCGTGTTGGCCGGTGGCTGCGCGTCGATCCCCGGCGTCGCCGACATGGTCGAGGAACAGCTCGGCGTCCAGACCGTTCTGGCCAATCCGCTGGCGCAGATGACGCTCGGTCCACGCGTCCAGGCCCACGCACTCGCCCAGGACGCCCCGGCGCTGATGATCGCGTGC
>VFQP010003361.1_pt1 | contig 16319 bp, 8 predicted proteins | sample 3512351 | NCBI WGS metagenome assembly VFQP01 (sample SAMN10412372, study PRJNA504923) | tailings metagenome | isolation source: Relicate 1 Philex TSF1 revegetated site | place: Philippines: Tuba, Benguet | collected 2017-08-29 | reverse complement strand
AGCTACCTTTAGGGAATCCCGTTCGGTATCGGCTTTTCTAAAAAGCAATAGCTGGTCTACCAAGCTCAACAAACGACGGGCATTGCGGTATACAATATGTAAGCTACTAATATCTTTTTCTTGCGAGTCGGTATAAAGTAACTCTTTAATTGGGTTGATTATGAGGGTTAGAGGTGTACGGAATTCATGGGAAATATGGGTAAAAAATGAAATTTTCTTTTCATTGAGTTCTTTTTCTTTTTCGGCTTCAATTTTAGCAATTTGTATTTGATATTTTAGTTCGTTTTGGCGGTCTTTGTAGAGTTGATAATAAAAAATCAATAGGCCAATCAGTGCCGAATAAAACAGGTATGCCCACCAAGTTTTGTACCAAGGCGGTAGCACTATTACCTTAATACTTGCGTAGTTGTCAAACCAGATGTGGTCTTTGTTGGCGGCTTTTACCTTAAAAGTATATTCGCCAGGTTCTAAATACCGATACGTGGCCGACTTTTGTTTGTTAACAAAGTTCCATTCTTTGTCTAAACCTTCGAGTTTGTAGGCAAATTGATTTTCGTCGGGATATGAATAATTAATAGCTCCGTATTGAATAGAAAATACCGATTGGTTAGGTTGCAAAATAATTTGTTGTGATGGCAAAGCGGTATTTTTCTCGCTTTCTGTATCGGGCATCAATGATTTTCCGAAAAGTAGCACGCCAGTAATTAGTACTTTGGGCTGATAAGTGAGGGGTTTTATTTGGTCGGGGTAAAACAAATTCCAGCCTTCTGTACCCCCAAAACACATAAATCCACCAGCTCGATGATAAACCGCCGCACCGCCATTGAATTGCCCACTTTGTAGGCCGTCGGTATGGTCAAAATTATAGATTTTATGAGTCAATAAGTCGACTTTAGCAATACCCTTGTTGGTACTTACCCATATTTGGTGTCCATTGTCTTCTTGAATGGCAAGAATAGTATTATTGGCAAGACCATTTTTTTCACTAAACTTTTTGGCTATTTTTTGTTGAGTATCGTACAAAATAAGGCCGTTTTCTTGTGTGCCAATCCACAGCTTATTGTTGGAGGAGTCAAAATGCAGTGCAAAAACTACACCTGAAGATAAATCTTGAATATCGCCTTTTTGGGCATTGTAGGCCGTATAAATACCATTTTGAGGATTGAACAAATACAGGCCTGCACCATAAGTACCTATCCACAAATGCCCATTATGGTCTTTTTCAATAGCTCGGACATCGCTAGACGGAAAGTTTTTAGCGGCTGTATTATAGTTGGTAAAATTTTGTTTGTCGGGATTAAATACACTTAGTCCACCGCCATTTGTACCAATCCAAATACGCTGTTGGTTATCTTCATAAATTACCCTTACGTCGTTGGCTCCAAGGCTATTTTTATCGTTAGAATTATGCTTGAAATTAATAAACGAATCATTTTTTCGGTTATACAAAAATAGCCCTCCCGAATATGAACCAAACCAAAGGTTGTTGTGGCTATCTTTGAAGGCCGACAAAATAGCATTATCGGTTAGGCTACCCTTTTTCCCGTCGGCTTTATAATGTTTTTTTATTTCACCATTACTGGTTGTTTGAAAAATACCATCTCCGTCTGTTCCGAGCCACAACAATCCAGTGTTATCGACGGTCATACCATAATATCGAACATCGCTTTCAGTGTTATAGGCCATGATTTTTTGTTGAAACTTAAAAAAACGCTCTTGGCTGTTGTCGAGCATATATACCCCTTCGCCATAAGTACCTACCCATACATTTTTGTCTTTGTCGGCATACAATGCCTGTACCGACCTTTGGGTAAAAGATTGGCCATTATTCCCTTTTACAGCACGAAAAGGTACTTTTGGGGTATCGTTGTAACGAGACTGAATATCTATCTGATAGAGGCCTCCGTCTTGAATACCTACCAAAAGCTGCTGGTTTTTATTTTCGAGCAACGACAGAAATACACGGCTTTTGAGCTGAGTTGTAGCCGAAGGATGAATCAGGATAAGTTTGTTTTCGGTTCTTTGATAAAAATATAGGCCGTTTGATGTAGCAAGCCAAATATTATGAAAATGGTCTTCGTAAATACAGTTAATACGATTATTGGACAACTTTTCAGCACCAATGGGTTGAGTCAAAACCAGCTTATTATTTTTTGTGCTAAATACATTAATCCCTTTGCTGTGTGTGCCTACCCAAAGTAAACCTGACGAATCTTCGTAGGTAGTCAAAAGGGTATTACTTGATAGTCCTTGGAGGCTAGACTGCCAATAATTGACGACAGCATTTGTTTTTTTATGATATTTAAATAAACCTTTTGTAGAAGATGTAAGCCACAAGTAGCCATTTTTACCTTCGTAGATACCACTAATATCGTTGTCCGATTGTTCTTCTTTACTCAGTTTTGACGTAATAAAACGTTCATGGCTGGCATCGAAGCGGACTAATCCTTTTCGGGAAGTAATCCACAAAATACCGTCGGTGTCTTTGTAGATACTCTGAATATAATTGCCTTGAATACTAAATGGGTTTTCGGAGTCGAACTTAAAGATTTTGAATGTAATACCATCAAAACGATTGAGGCCGTCGTCGGTAGCAAACCACATAAAGCCCTGATTATCTTGTACAATACTGTTGACAACACCAAACGATAAGCCTTCTTTGAGATTGTAGTGCAGTACACGGTGGCTCTCGGAAAGTTGAGCTATCGTGCTATATGAAACTAATAATATTATTACTAAAAAAATTCTCATAGCCAAAAGTACACATAAAAGAGCTTTTTCTTAGCTATCAGCTATAGTGAACAGGTATAAAAAATAAATAGGAGAACACTAAAAAGATGAAAATAGAACGTAAATACTCAATGGGGGGGCGATGAGTATTTATATGTATTGTTATATTTAAGTGTTTTATAATCAATGGTATATTGTGGTTTGGTGTATAATTAAAACGACAAAACGAGGCTACCTAGAAAGATAACCTCGTTTTATGGTTGTGATAGCTTATGCTAAATTATAACCTAATTAATAACCAGGGTTTTGTATGGCTGTTTTTTGTTCTATTGTCAAAGGTTTTCCTCCGTTATAAATACCATCCAAGAACGTTTGTGGGATAGGTCTCAATAAATGGAAATCTTTGATATAGTTAGCAGCACCAGGATTATAGGCTTTGGCTCTTGTAATCAAAGTTTTGGTTCTACTCAAATCTTCCCAACGGTGAAATTCTCCGCAAAGTTCTCTTGTTCTTTCATTCAGTACCAAGCACAACATTTTGTCGTAGGTAGAAGTATAGCCCAGTTTGTTAATTACCGCTACATCTTGAGCTGGCAAGTTAGTAATACTAGGTATTTCAAGAACCGTTGTAGTAGTTGTAGCAGGAATATTGTTTGACTCATAGTAAGAGTTTTCGGTCATAAATGAGTTAATATTCACGTTTTGTCCTGATTGAGACACCACATAAGCGGCAGCACCGTCGGTATAAGCCGCTCTGTCTTCGCCAGCTTTATAAGCCGCTCTTTTTCTGACAGCATTGATGTACGATAGTGCTGCATCGTACGAACCTTGACCAAGGTTGGCCAAACGGATTTTTGCTTCGGCGGCCATCAAATACGTTTCTGCCGACCTAGCAAGAATAACATCTCGGTATCCTCTAACTTAGTTAATAGCCAAACGAGCTCAATCATAATGTTTGCTAAGAGATGGGAATCGAACGTCGGTCAAAAAGCTTTTTCCGTCAGAAGCATGTGCTACATAAACAGAAGGGATTGTTTTATTGGTTTTGGCATAGACGATCTCATCAACATATTTAGTTTTGGTAAAGCGGGTGTCTGATGGACTATTGATAATAAACATCAATCCAAGGTCGCCATTAGAATATTTGCCACTGCCATTATTGCATCTACTTTTTGTTCTAAAGCTTTTCCAGAACCTTGAGTCGTTTACTTGGTCAAATACATCGTATGCAAAATACGTAGGAGCTAAGCGGCTAAAAGGTCTCATTCCTGTCAAATCACGTTGCATATATGGAAGGTCGTCGTAACGAGCGGTAAAATACAAGTGGCTGTTGTTGAAGGTTGTAGCCAACAAATTGTCTGAAAACTGAGCCGACAGAATTAGTTCAGGCAAAGTTTCGTTTGTTCCATTGGGTTTGCTATAAGCCCAAATATCGCCAAAATTATTGGCTAATGGGTGTCGAGCAATCACCTCGTCAGAAAGCGAAACTACCTTTGCCAAGTCAGCCGCTTTGGTAGACGTATTCCACGAGTCATTGATTTCACTGGCTCTTGACAGATACGCTTTGGCCAAATAATGAGCTGCTGCATCTTTGGTAATTTTGGCAGGAGCTGAGGTATTGTCTAATAAATCGTAGGCTTTAGACAGATCGTCGATGATTTGCGTATAAATTTTTTCTGGAGCTTCACGGGTAAACTCTAGCTCGACGGTAGTACTCACATTTAATTTGAGCGGTACAGCACCATATTGGCGAACCAGTCGGAGGTAGTTATATGCACGCAAAAAGTACCCTTCGCCCAATGCTGTTTTCTTGATTGCATTGTTGGTAGAAGTAATTTCACTGGCCGATTTAATCACTTGGTTTGCCATTCCAATAGCAATATAGTACATATCCCAAGCCCGTTCGGCGGCTACGGTGTTGGAGTTGACGGTAGTTACAATAGATTTGAAACCCCCATCGTAGTTGTTCCAAGAACTGTTTGAGCCATCGCCACCAACATGAAATTCGTCGGTACCGTAGTTAGTTGTAGCAAATTGAACTTCACCACTCAATGGTACGTCAAATGTTTGGTTGTAAGCACCTGTTACAGCAGCCTGAATACCTTCTTCAGTACTGTAGTAAGCATTACTTCTTTGTGTGGTCAACTCCTCTTTTAGGAAGTCCGATTGGCAAGACACACTGGCAAAAAGAGCAAAAGCACAAATACCTGTTTTTATATATTTCAACTGTATTTTATTCATCGTAAAAATCATTAGAAGTTAAAAATCAACATTGATACCCATTGTGAAGCCTCTATTCCAAGCTGAACTTTGCAAATCCATATCAATCCAGTTGATATTGTTGTAAATCATACCTAAATTTTGTGCTTGGAAATAAATTCTTGAACTGCTTACACCAATACTTTTCGAGAATTTTTCGGGTAAGTTGTAGCCCAATGAAATATTTCTAATTTTAATAAATGAACCATCTTTATAGCCCAATGCCGTGTAGTATGGGTCACCAGCTGCTGCTGTGTAATATGGGTGTTGATAATCTGCATTGGTGTTGTTTGGTGTATAGTAGCTCAACTGGCGCTGGTTAAAACGCCCGCCTAGCACCTCGCCACCAGTGTTATACAAGTATTTCAAACGACCATACAACATGATAGACAGCGAGAAGCCTTTGTAGTCGAAGGTGTTGGTGAAGCCCACAATAAATTTGGGAATGGTACTTCCCAATACTTTACGGTCGTTAGAGGCATCTATCTTATAATCGCCATTCAAATCGGCTGGACGTACAGAACCCAATGTAAATGCTTGTCCGTTAGCATTGAATTTTGCCATTTCGGCTGCATCGGCCTCTTTCCACAAACCAACGGCCTGATAATCGTAAATTACACCTTGGCTTTGTCCGATAAACCATTTGTTGTTAATATCATCAATTTTGCCATTGGCCAATGAAATAATATGGTTGTCTTGCCACGAGCCATTGAATGTGGTACTCCATTCAAAACCACCTCTACTGAGGTTGACTGTTGTTACTGTCAAATCAATCCCTTGGCTGCCTGTTTCACCGATATTGGCATACGTATTCACAAAACCTGTTACCGATGGAATCGTTTTTAACATCAGCAAGTCGGTGGTATGTGACGTATAATAATCGAGAGTACCTGTAACTTTTCTTTTGAAAAACGAGAAATCAATACCATAGTTAAATTGTGTTGTTTTTTCCCAAGTTAAATCTTGGTTTGCCAAAGTCGAGTTGTTGGCTTGGCCTGTAGTAAGTGTACCGCCAAAAGGATAATAGATTTGAGAAAGCCCTCCTTGTGTAGCATAAGGGTCGATAGCCGAGTTACCTGTAACACCTACGCCTGCTCGTACTTTTAGGTCATCAATCCAAGGCTGATTAGCCAAGAATGGTTCGTTGGTTAGCCTCCAACCTATAGCAGTACTTGGAAAAAACGCCCATTTATTGCCTTCTGCCAATTGTGAAGCACCATCGTAACGTCCTGAAACAGTTACTAAAATTTTGTTATTGAAGTCATAATTGATACGTCCAAGGTATGAACGAAGTTGTCTTTCTGATAACGAAGAACTCCAAGCAGACAATGGAATATTGAGGGCATTCCATTTTTGGCTCGACATTGGTACGTTATCGGCGGCCATACTGTTTTTATCATAACTCCATTCTGTTTGGGTTTGGAGTGCCATCACACTAATTTGGTGTTTATTGATGGTTTTGGTATAAGTAAGTATATTATCAAGAGTATATGAAGTGGCTTGGTCTTTGGTTAAAGAAGCATAGCTCGACCCTGTTCTGATAACAGAGTTAGCATTTAAGAATACCCCCGCTTTATTGAATGATACATCTGGCCCAAAGTTCATACGGAACTTTAGCCCATCTAAAGCTTTTGAAAAACCAGCGAAATTAATTTCAGAATAAAGACTACCAAAAACACGTAAATTGGTGCGTTGGTCTTGTGAATATTCTTCTTCTTTTATTACTGTCTTGATAGCGTCGTCGCCTCCTGGGTACAAAGACCTCACTCCGTTGGCATCGTAAGGCATAGCATAAGCAAACAGGTTTCTAGCACTTTCATACAAGCCCGATGCTCCTACGTTGGTGTTTTTACCAGCGTCCGACTGCCCATATTCGTTGACAGCGTAAGCGGTGTTCAATACTCCACCCATAGAAAACCAGCTATTAGGTTTAATATCAACACTTAATTTTGCCGAATAGCGTTTGTAGCTTTGCCCCTTTACTGTACCTTGGTTGTCGATAAAACCAAATGAAGCATAAGCTTTCATTTTTTCTGTACCACCGCTTACACTAAGGGTATGTTGACCCGTCAATGACGGACGAGTTACCATACTAATCCAATCGGTATTGGCTACCTGCGAGCCATCCCAATTACCGTTTGACCACCCCTTTAGAATATTATTCCATGTTGGTAAATCTCCAGAGCCTTTAAAAATCAAAAAATCGTTGGCTTGAGTAGGTTTATCGCCACGAGGGTACAAATTTGGATTCAGATAATAATAGGCCCATCTTCGATAGTCGATATACTCGGCAGCGTCCATCAGTGGAGAGCTATTTTGCAAGGTTTCAGACGTAAAAGTTGAGTTTAGGCTCAGGGTATATTTACCATTTTTCCCTCTTTTAGTTGTAATAATAACTACACCATTGGCACCACGAGAACCATAAATAGCAGTTGCTGAGGCATCTTTCAAAATATCAACCGACTCAATATCGTTAGGGTTGATGTTGTCGATACCTCCAGAGGTTAAAGGAATATTGTCGACAACATACAAAGGTGAGTTAGAAGCTTTTAAAGAACGAACCCCACGGATCGTAATATTTCCTACTTGGCCGGGTCTTTCGTTCGATGTAATGTCAACCCCTGCTGCTCTTCCTTGCATACCTTGTAAAGCATTGGCTACGGGTCTTTGAGTAAGGTCTTTTGCACTTACACTTATTACAGACCCTGTAACGTCCGACTTCCTGCGTTCGCCATACCCAATTACAACAACTTCTTCCAAAGATTTTGTATCGGTTTGTAAAACTACATCAATCACGGTTTGATTGCCAACTACTACTTCTTTGGTTTCGTAGCCAGTTGAAGAAATTACTAACACCGCATTTCCATCGGGTACGTTGAGCTTAAAAGAACCATCTACTCCTGTAGTAGTACCTTGGTTTGTACCTTTGATTTTGATACTTGCCCCTGGAAGAATTTCTCCGTCACTTCCAGTAACCTTTCCAGTTATCGATAAAGCCAAACTTGCTCTTACAGAATGTAGCAAACTAGCCTCTTTTGCAAGTACCAAATTGCCTTTACCTTCAACTTGAGTATAACTTCCAGCTAAGGCTACAAGCATACCCACATTTAGTAATTTTTTTAGCATTGATATTAGGTTTTTTATGAAATAATTGACAGAAAAGACACTTAGTGAATGTGATTAATTTTATATTATTTTGTCTTTTTTATCAAAGGTATTATCATGCCTAGCCTAAACCATCATGCTCCGTCCTGAATACACAGGCTTAAATTTATTTAATTGATTCTTTAATTGTTTCTATTTTATAGTATTGAAAATATAATTTTTCCTATAAATACCTTTTTAAGTACTATTTTTTAGAAAAGGCTGAAATGTTCAATAAAATTGCCAAAACCTCTTTAAATGCTTTATGCAATCGCTTGCGGAATTTACACGTATTTCGATATACGTATTCAAAGAAAAACCTTTTTCCACTTAAATCACCTTTTTCAAATAGTACAATTGTAATAGGTTGTAGGGGTATATCTTCAGGTATTTTTCCTGATTTTGGAAGATAAAATAGTTGTTTTTTTTTCGTCAATACAGCGGTTTTTTTTCAAAAACAGGATAAACTAGGATATTACTCTTGATAAATATTCGTTACCAAGATACAATTGTTTGCTTTTAGATAAGGGAATTAGGAAGATTAAGGCTCTTTTGGATAGGCTAATTCTGAGAGTATCAAAACCATGATTTAGACAAGGTTGCCAAGTTTTTTTGCAGAGAAAATAAAAAAAAAACTATTAGTAAACCAATACATCTGCCTGCTAATACGGAAACCGAGTGTTTTATGGGTAAGCGATTGGCTATTGTGTAACCTTCCAGAGTTGATTACTTTCTCCCGAATATTGCCATTGAATAATGTCAGCACCATTGGCAGTACTAGCTCCGCTAACATCCAATACTTTGCCGCTGTGTTTGGCTATTATGGCAAAATTGCCATTGCCAAGATGAGCAAATGCAAATTTTTGGTTTGCTCCGCCATAGTAATCCCACTGGTTGAGGTAAGGCCCGTTTTGTGTGGCTGTTTCTCCACCATTTACATCCAACGCTTTGCCACTATGTACAGGTGTAATTCTATAAATACCAGCCTCAACACTTTGGAGTAACCATTTCTGATTGTCGGTGTTTGACCACGTCCATTGTTGTAGTTTGGCACCGTTGTTAGTAGCAGAAACACCACCGTTTATATCCAGTACTTTATTGCTATTGGCCGATGTGATTTTGTAGGTAGCATTGTTAGCAATAGCAATACTGTTCCAAGCAAACTGAATTTTGGCTAGTGCTGTAACATTATTGATATTCATTGTACTGCCATTGTAGTTATAAAGGCTATAGCTATCGCCATTGCGTAATCCAGGCCAGTAAACCCCGCCCATTTGGTTAGCTTGTATTTTGTTGGTAATGCCTTGCAAATAAGCTATCTCAACATCGCCATTGGGACTTGTCAAGTAGTTTTTTCCATTCGTTAAGCTTGTGCCAAATTCAGTTACTACTGTTCGGCTGGCATAACTCCCAACTCTATTTTGTATATGTTGTTCTCGATTAGCGGTGGTAGCCACGTTACTCCCAAACCATGAATAGTCATGGAAAGAAAATAAACAACCTGCAAATTGATTATCGCTTGCTATTTCGGTCACAAATTCGCAGTATCCTCGGCCTCCTAGCAAAATTCTGTCTTTGGGAATAGTAGAATACTGTGTCAAAAAACTGGCATATAATTGTTTTAATTCGGTAGCAGTATAGCCGTGCGGCTCATTGAATACCTCAAATAAGACCTGTTCGTTTGTGCCATATTTATTAATAACGGTTTGCCACATATTCCAAAACAAAGTAAGGTTGTCGACCTTACCATCTTTCGATGAATTTCCTTCCCACGGACATAAAATAACTTTCATTCCTTTACTAATTGCCAAGTCTATAGCACCAGTGTAGCTATTCCACCAAGGGTCGAGTACTGTCGGTGGGTTGAGAGGTATTCTGATGGTATTGACACCAATTTTCAAAAAGGCATCTACAATAGGTGTTCCCTTGGTTTGTATGGTAGTATAGCTGTCGTTGAGGGCTGTTCCCGAAAGTAATAGCTTATCATCTACAAAGTTATCTCGACTGTCGGCCCAGTTAACTCCCTGAATAGATGAGGGTATAATGGCAACTCTTGTACTTTCAGGGCTAATACTAGATTTTTCGTCGGTAACTAAGGTACTTTTGCAAGCCCAATGTAGGCCAACACACAGCCCTAATAATAATACAGATTTTTTGTTCATAGTTATCGGTTTGTTTAGAATAGTGAAAAGCTCATAAAGAAGAGCGGTTGATCAATGTCAAAATAATATTTTTGAAATTTTCTTTGCAAAAATAGGACAAAACTAATAATGTATTGAGGGGTATTTTTACAGAACTTGAGGGGTAATTCCATAAAGACTATAATTGGACATAAAAAAGTAATCCAGCCAAAGAAGTTTGAGCTTTTTGTTGCAAAAGGGGCATGATAATGAATTTTTTAAGCTCGGAATCCTACAATTGTTATTCAGCAGGCTTATTTGATACGACTATTTTGGCAAATTCTAGCCTTTCCAATGGAATGGAAGGATAGAATTTGTTGACTGAAAATAAATTATGTGATATTATTTATATAAATTTGTCTATATCTTATAAACCTGTGAAGCAAATCATTAGTATATCGCTCATTGCACTGTTACTATACAATATGTTTAGTACAGGAATTGTGCTGTTATGTTTTGATAAAGAATATTCACATGTAAGTCCTACCGAATTGAACGACGAATTTTTGGAAGTTCGGATTCCTATTTCATTGCCATATACAGCCGACTTTGAGAATACCGCTCCTAGCGAAGCCCTCATCGAATACAAAGGTGATTTTTATAATATTGTTGAGCAACGTTATGCCAACGATACTTTAATCACAAAAATTAAAACTAATCAATCGGCACGAGAAAAATTTGCAGCTTTAGCCAATGAAGTCAATACTGATTTTTCGGATGGCAATACTACCAAACAATCCCCTCAAAAAAGAGCTCTTAATTTTTGTAAGAACCTTCTTTCACAATACCTTCCCAACAAATTATTGACCTTGTCAAAACAGGATATAAGTGTTGTGCCTGCTAATTTTTGTATATTCTCTTATCTTGTAGTTTTTCCTAATAGTTCTTTAGAAATAGTATCGCCCCCGCCCAGGCTTATTTAACATCTTCTTATCGAGACAATCATTTGTTCAGCACATTATTGCATTGAACAGCTATGCTATTGTCGACATTTTTTGTTAAATCTATCTATTTCTCTGTTTTTGGGTAAAGGTTTTTCCTACTCCAAAAGCTTTATATAACTATGTAATGAAAACTACCAACCTGTGTCTTATTGCTTTAGCAATAATGGCTGTACTGGCGTGTAAAAAGCAAGAGCCAGACCAAAAAATGCTAGATGTTCTGGACGAAACCAAGCATAAATTTTATCATTATAGGAATAGTTTTTGTCCAGAAGCAAAACTTAGCTTTGTTGATTCTATTTTACAGATTACGCCCAAAAGCGACCTTGAAATACATGTTCGTGGGGCATTTGAGCGGTCAAATATATTGTTGCAACTAGGCGATGCTCAAGCTGCCATACAAACGTTAGTACCTCTTTTAAGTGACGACCGTATACCTTACGGGTTTTTGACAGGTATCAAAGCCAACCTTGGTATGGCTTATTTGCGTGCAGGCGAAATTTCTAACTGTATCAATAATCATGGAGCTGAAATGTGTATTTTCCCTATTAGTAATGGCGGAGTACACAAAAATATGTCGGGTTCAAAAGCCGCTATTGCTTTATATGAAAAAATGCTTGCCAAAAATCCTGATGATTTAGAGTCTCGATGGCTGATTAATATTGCTTATATGACCCTTGGCGAATACCCACAAAGCGTACCTAAACAGTATTTGATTCCTAATTTGGGGCAAAAAGACGAGTACACTATTAAGCCTTTTGAAGATATAGCCATGCAAACGGGGCTTGATACCAAAGACCAAGCTGGAGGAGTGATTATTGAGGATTTTAATAATGATGGGTATGTCGATGTTGTTACCTCAAGCTGGAATATTACCAAGGGACATTTGCATTATTTCAAAAATAATGGCGATGGTACTTTTACAGATGCTAGTGATGTATCCAGATTGAGTAAGTTTACGGGAGGGCTCAATATTACCCAAACCGATTATAACAACGATGGTCTGAAAGATATTTTTGTCGCACGTGGAGCTTGGATGCTTGGTTCGTTTGGCGAACAGCCCAATTCTTTGTTACGCAATAATGGCGATGGTACATTTACCGATGTGACTATAGAAGCGGGCTTACTCTCTTTTCATCCTACTCAAGCGATTACTTGGAACGATTTCAACAACGACGGTTGGCTAGACTTGTTTATTGGCAATGAAACCAGTGATGATTTGGTAGGACACCCTTGCGAGCTGTATCTCAATAACAAAAATGGTACATTCACCGAAATAGCAGCTAAAGCAAAATGTAATCTTACGGCTTTTGTGAAAGGGGTTACCTCGGGCGACTATGATAACGATGGTAGAAATGATATTTTTATTTCGGCCATGAATGGACGACAAGTATTGTTGAAAAATACCCTTTCAAAAGGACAACTCAGCTTTGAAGATGTTACCGCCAAAGCAGGCCTAAACGATGAAAATCATAGTACTTTTCCTACGTGGTTTTGGGATTATGACAACGACGGCTGGCTCGATATCTTTATCTGTGACTATACTTTCCAAACTACCTTGGGTGTGTATGCTGCCAAAGAAAGTTTAGGTAAGACCGAGAAGTTTACGGGACAACCTTTCTTGTACCACAACAATCATGATGGTACTTTTAGCAATGTTACCAAGCAAATAGGCCTAAATAAAACGGCATACGCGATGGGGTCTAATTTTGGAGATATAGATAATGACGGTTTTTTGGACATATATTTAGGAACAGGTAATCCTAATTATCAATCGTTAGTTCCTAACAAAATGTTTAAAAATATGGCAGGGAAAAAATTTGCTGATGTAACTACCTCGGGGCGTGTAGGTAGCTTACAAAAAGGCCACGGTGTTGCCTTTGCAGATTTAGATAACGATGGCGACCAAGATGTATTTATAGAAATGGGTGGAGCTTATGAAGGCGACTCGTATCAAAATTCTCTTTTTAAAAACCCCGGGCAAAACAATAATAATTGGCTGTCGCTTCAGCTAGAAGGTGTGCAGGCCAATAAAGCTGCTATTGGTAGTAAAGTCAAAATTACTTTTATAGAAAATGGGAAAAAAAGGAGTGTTTTCCGAGATGTCAATTCAGGTGGAAGTTTTGGCTCATCTCCTCTCAACCGAGAAATTGGACTTGGCCAAGCTAACGTTATAGACGAAATCGAGATTAAATGGAATGGAAGTGGCCGTACTCAGAAATTCACTAATATCAAGGTGAATCAGTTTCTTAAATTGAAAGAAGGGGATAAAACTTTTACGAAAGTGCAGTTAAAACCTTTTTACTTTAAGAACAAAGCTGATAAAGACTTGAAAATATGTTTAAATACAGCTCAAAATAATGCTGTGACTCCTTAAAATAGCTTTTATCCAATCGGAATAAAGTTTTCTATTCCGATTGGATACCCCCCCGACTCCTAGCCCAATGATAGCTCAATCTGCTTGGCTCGATAAACTAATAGATTTTGATAGGCTTTTTTTTGTGGTTCTTCCAAAAAGCTTATTTGTATCAAGGCCATCATTTGAGGCAATTTTTGTTGAAATTTGATATATATCCTTTCTCTGGATTTTGCTGGAATTTGTAAGGTATCGGCAAGTTGATCAAAATCTAACCTTTTCAAGCGATTTTTTTTGCCATTAATGGTCAAGGCCATTTCTTCCAAATCTTCGGGAATTGCTAGTTTAGTCGAGAGTAAGTCGTAGGCAGGAGCTAGCTGTATTTCACTATTGGAGGTTTTCAATAACGAAAAGTTTTTGAGGTGCATATCGGCATTACCCGTTAAAAAGCAAAAAATACTTAACTCAAAAAAACTCAGTGTATCCAAACCACTATTGGTACTAAATTTTCGGATATGCTTGCCTACTTTTTCCATCGATGCCCTGTATTTATGTTCGGTAAGGGTTTCGGTCAACTGGCAAAGGTCTTCTACATGAATTTTTTGCCCATTATGTCTGTCAAACCGCTTGGTCAAATAGGCCAATTCGCCCGAAACTAGGCGAATTAATGTATGCTCGGCCGCTTTGATACCACAAAGGGTGGCCAATTTCATAGTCAAATCTTCATTTTCGGGTAATTGCTCATAGGCTTCAGTTGGTGGTTTCAAGATATAATCACCCCAAAGCCCTACAATGGTAAAGCGACTTTGTTGATTGTTGATTTTCTCCAAATTGAGCGAAAGCTTAGGCTGTACACCCGTAACAGCAATGCTTTTGATAATGATTTGCTGTGCCATCTGGCCAAGGTCGGCTTTTCCAAAAGCCAATGTTGGAGGAATACTTGTTCCGAAAAATTTCTTTGAACATTTGGGATGAAAATCTTTTTCGCCCTTATTCAAAGGTTCGTAGCAATACAAACATTTATTCATCGCTATCGGTTTTTAGTGCTTTGATACTTACCGCCCCAATGCAGTCGCTACAAACCGACAATAATAATCCCATACGGTCTTTGGGGTTGAGTTTCCAGTTGTCAATAGCAATATTTAATAACCAACCTTCGGGAATAAGGCCATCGAAAAAAGGAAATAAAATTTTGCTAAAATACCTTTCATGGCTCAATGGTAATGTTAGTGAAATATCTTGAGGGTGAGGCTGTTGTAAGTATAAATCGTCGTACTGGAAAGTATAGCCATCTTCGTTTTCCTGAATAATACCAGCCAATATATCCTGATAAAAAACCTGTCCTGCCCTATTCATCGGATACCTCCTTTTTGATAACACCTACTTCACTGCCAAACAAATCTAATACCTGATTTACTTTGTCGAGCCGAAGGGTTCGTTTTCCTTGTTCTAGATCACGAATAAAACGCAAGCCTACACCTGCTTTTTCGGCCAAATCAATTTGTGTTAATCCTAAGCGTTTTCTTTTTTCTTTGATAAATGGAGCTATTTTCATAAAACTATACCCTATTGGGTATATTTATAAACTTATATTTATTTTTATACCTTTTAGGGTATAAAAATACTAAAACAACTCATATTTATACCCTTGGGGGTATAAATATTATTAAAAAAGAGGCATAAAATGATTAGACCACTCTACACCTCTTTTGTTGTGTGTGCTATTGTTTATAAGAAGGAACGTGTTTTAGACTGTCTTTAACACATGTATTTCCTTCAAAGCAGCCTTGATTTTCTTTAATTAATACCTGCCAATATACATCTTTTTGTTCTTTGTAATGCTTTGCAATATCTGTTGGGTTTTTTTGAAAAATAATATCAATAATCTCCTTGGAAGACTTACCTTTTATTTTTTGTTTGCTAATAATGCCCAAATCGTTTTGATTCAATTCTGAATTGGGTTTAGGATTCAGATTTGGAACCGTAGGTTGAGGTGTTTCAGGAGGTATCTGAGTAGTTTTTTTTACAGCAATTGGTTGTACTTTGTTATCGGTATTAAACCAAGTAAAATACACGACTGTACTTATCCATAATATGGTCAATAACGCTGTCAAACGCTTAAATAAGCCTATTTTGCGTTTAAGATTATAATTGCTGTTGTCGTAGACCACTTCATGACTTTCTGGTTGAGTAGTTGTTGTGGGTTGTAGCGTTTCAATTCGTAATTGTGAGTTTCCTTTCGTTTTTGGGATTTTATTAGTAAAGCGTGGCTGTTTTACTTCGTTGATACTACTGATAAAAATCTGTTTATTCTCATTGTACAACTTTTGAACATACTCAAGGTTTTGACCAGAATTTAGCTTTTTGATATATTCATCGATTTGCTTGGCAAATAGCGAGTAATATTCCTCAATTTTATGAAGGTTGTTTTTGGATTCGTTTAAATTTTGCTCGTTCTCCAAATGTATTTTTGTATTATTTTCTATTTGAAGCCTTAAATCGTTAACGAGCCTTTTTTTGTCGTTTTCTAATTGTTGTTTTTCATTGCCAAATTCGGAAATAGAATGCTGAATTTTCTGTTTTCGTTCTTGTTGCTGGGTTTCAATGGCCAAGTCAAAGTCTTTACTTTTAATCCATTGAAATATGCCTCTTTGGTGTACAAACTCTATGACCTCACTGTTATCGGTAAAATAAATCGTATCGTAAATA
>VFQP010003360.1_pt1 | contig 16320 bp, 16 predicted proteins | sample 3512351 | NCBI WGS metagenome assembly VFQP01 (sample SAMN10412372, study PRJNA504923) | tailings metagenome | isolation source: Relicate 1 Philex TSF1 revegetated site | place: Philippines: Tuba, Benguet | collected 2017-08-29 | reverse complement strand
CCCGCGCTGTCGCTGCGCGTGCTCTACTACCTCTGGCACCTGCGGCCCGACGTCATCCACGTCTCCACGCCCGGCATCATGGTGTTTGCCGCCACCCTCTACGCAAAGGTGCTGCGCGTACCGCTGGTCATGAGCTACCACACGCACATCCCCGAGTATATCCCCAAGTACACGTGGGAGGGCCTGGTGCAGCCCATGTGGTCCATCATCCGCTGGTGCACGCGCCGCTCGGACCTGACGCTCGTCACCAGCCAGGCCATGAAGGTGAGAGTGAGCGTGTGGGTGTGAGGGGAGGAAGAGGGAGGCGCCAGCAGCGCACGTGGCCGTGTCCGTCAAGGGCCAAAGGCGCGGGGGGGGGGAGGGGGGGCCACCGACGGCGTGGCAGGGGCCGCTTCCTCTGGCAGCTACCCTGTCCGCCTGTCCGCCTGGTCCGCCCGCCGCCGCCGAGCTGCCCCGCTGCTCACTCGGGCGCACGCACGGCCCCGTTTTCTCCTGCACAGGACGAGCTGACGCGCAACGACTGCCGGCAAAAGTCGATTGACGTGTGGCAGCGCGGCGTGGACACGGACGTGTTCAACCCGCGCTTCCGCAGCCACGCCATGCGCGTGCGCATGAGCGGCGGGCACCCCGACGCGCCGCTGCTGCTCTACGTGGGGAGACTGGGCGCCGGTGAGAGAGCTGGGCAGGGACAGGGCGACCCTTTCGACAGCGGAGGGCAGGGGCAGGGCCGCGACTGCTCTTGGGTGCACACAAGAGTTGGGCGCAAGCGAAGGGCGCAACGAGCGGCGTCACGCCCGGCTTCAGCGGCGTCCCCGCAGCCCACTGGTCCCCCCCCCCACACACACGGTGCCCTGCATTCCTGTGTGCGCCCTGCCGCCGCCACCGCAGAGAAGAACTGCATGGCGCTCAAGCAGGTGCTGGAGCAGGTGCCTGGCGCGCGGCTGGCGTTTGTGGGCGACGGGCCGCAGCGCGCCGAGCTGGAGCAGGCCTTCCAGGGCCTGCCCGTCGTCTTCATGGTGCGCCTTTGGGACGCGCCTGGGGGCATGCCATGCCTCGTCAGGCCAGGCGACAAGGAGGGGTGGGCGGGTGCGGACGGTGCTGGTGCAGGCACGTTGGCGTCTCACGCGCGCGCACGGGCAGCCGCGGTCGCCGCAGTTCGTGCTGCCTGCTCCGGCGGGACAGCGCGGGCTGGGACCCAGCAGGGCGCACGCTCTCGCCTGTGGGCAGCAGAGGGCACCCTCGCACTGGCTTTGTCGACGTGCGTGCTTGCTGCACGTGTGGCTGGTGTGGCGCGCCATCGTGGCCGTGCAGGGCATGATGCGCGGCGAGGAGCTGTCGCAGGCCTACGCCTCGGCCGACATTTTCGTCATGCCCTCCGAGACGGAGACCCTAGGGTTTGTGGTGCTGGAGGCCATGGCGTCGGGGCTGGCGGTGGTGGCGGTGGCGGCGGGCGGGCTCAAGGACATCCTCACGCACCCCCAGGTGAGACACGCTGGCAGTGCCCATTTGGCCCCCTCGCAAAGTGGGCAGTGGAGCCTGGGTGCGCGCTCAGCGGCGCGGATGTGCTGGCACTGCCTCTGTGCGCTGTGCTGTCTCGGTTGCCATCTCTCTGCGTGTGTGCCGCTGAATTCAGCGCCACCCGTGAGCGAGTCCGGCAACGCGCAGCCCTGAGCAAATAGCATGTGACGGCGACGGCGCCGGTGCTTGCTGTCGCTGCGCCTCTGCAGGGCGCGACTGGGTTCCTGTACCCCCCCAACGACTACGCCGCGGCGGCGCGGCTGGTGGGCGCGCTGGCGGCCAACCCAGCGCTGCGCCAGGCGGTGGGCCAGGCGGCGCGGGGGGAGGTGGAGAAGTTTGGGTGGAGCGCGGCGACCAAGACGCTGCGGGAGCAGCAGTACAGCCGGGCCATCCGCATGTCCAACGGCAGACGCAGGTGAGGGGCGGCGCTTCGCTCATGTCAAGGCGAGGGGACGGGGAGGGCACAGCGGGAGGAAGCAGGGCCCCGGGCCTCAGGCCCGTTCACGAGCACCGCTGCAATGCATGTGCGGGGGGGTGTCCTTACCAGGGGCGCCGTGAGGGAACAGAGACCCAAACGCCCTGCCTTGCGCACGCATTTGCGCAGGTTTGGCTTCTTGGCGCTGCGCGTGGGCGTGGGCCGGCTCTTCCGCCTCTTCTGGGGCTGGCTGGTGGCCATCTGGCGCTGGGTCTTTGGGCGGCTCGACTACGCGCGGCAGTGGCGCGGCGACGGCGGCGGCGGCGGCGCGGCGGCGCCCCCCATCGCGGCGTGAGCGTGCGGGCGCGGCGTCTCTGCCTGGGGCGGGGGACGCAGCTCCAGAGGGGACCGAGCGTGCTTTTTGCGAGAGGAGGCGGCCACGCAGCCCCGGACGTCGGATGATGCCTGCATGCGGGAGGGTGTGTGGAGCGCGCTTTGCGCGCTGAGGCGGCCCGCCATACGGCTATCATAGGGGCCAGGCAAGAGCGGCATGTTGACCAGCAGACGGTCACGCGGTGGTGCGGAAAGACGCGTGTGGGACACACCAAAACACTCCTGAGCGAGTGCGCACGTCTGTTTGTCGTTTTGCTGTCGTCGTTGTTATCTCAGTTTGGGGGCGCCTCTTTGCCACTGTCGCCCTCTCGTCGTATGCAGACGCAGCGGGCAGGAACCTGACGGTGCCTTTTATCTGCGCATCGTCCTCACCCTGATGGCCCGCTCCCACTTCCCAGGGCAGCAGCCACGCTATGCTTGCTCGCGCGCAAGGGAGGGGACTGCTGCTGCTCCTGCTGCTCCACCGGTGTTTCGTTCGCTTTGGTTCTGGTCGTCCGTGGGGGGAACACTGCTTGCGCTGGACTGGCTGTTTTGCCGGACGCTGGCGCCAGGGTTGCGCGCCCTGGCGGCGTTGGTCGGTTGCTGCAACTCTCCGCGCCGCGTGCAACGTGCAAATGCAATGGTCCTGATGCGACGCTGTTGAGCAGCAGGAGCAGCAGCAGGAGCAGCGCGCACCGAGGGCAGCAACGATGTTCTCCCCGGCGGTGCAGGAGCGTCTGGTGCTGCTGAGCGCGGTGCTGGCGCGCGCGCTCGTGGGCCTCTCGTCGTATTCAGGTGTTCGTCGCGTCGGCGTGCTCGGACAAGGCTTAGAGGGACACCGTGGCCGCACGGTCGGGCGCACAGCGCGACGATCTCCTGGATCTGCCGCACGCCCGCTGCGCAGGCGCCAATGACCCGCCCAAGTTCGGGGACTATGAGGCGCAGAGGCACTGGATGGAGCTCACGGTCAACTTGCCCGTGCAGGAGTGGTGCGGCGGGGCGGGAGTGGCATGCCGCCCCCGCCGCGAGCACCCGCCTGCAGCACCGCACACGCCTTGCACGCCATGGAAGCATCCATGCTGAGGACGGCCTGGAACAGCAGCAGGGGCTCTCCTGGTCACCCTGGCGGCTTTGGCCCCGGCCCCCGTGCGCAGGTACACCGATTCGCCCGTCAACCCCCGCGAGTACTGGCCGCTCGACTATCCGCCCCTCTCAGGCTACCAGGTGCGTGCGTGCGCTCCTTGCCGCAGGCGTGCATGGCCCGTGCCAGCCGTGCCACAGGCGCTTGTGCCCACCGCTGCCGACCTCGCCGCCGCCTCTCGCGCCCTTGCGGTGTGGCGCAGAGCTGGATCCACGGCCAGCTGCTCAAGGCGTACGAGCCAGCGTCCATGGTGCTGGGGGAGAAGTCCCGGGGCTACGAGACGCCCACGTCCAAGCGGCTGATGCGCGCCACCGTGCTCCTCAGCGACCTCGTCGGTGCGCCACCGTCATCATCGTGGTTTGCCGTCGGGGCAAGGCGAAAGCCGCAGCCGTGCACAGACAGACGCCGTCACAGCGGCGTGGCCCGGGCACGCACGCCCTCTTGCCTTGATTCGCCCGCACTGCTGCTCTCCTCTGCGGCGCCATGGCTCATTGCTCACGCGGCTCTTCGCTCCCAATCACGTGCCGACGCCCCACCAGGCCAAGCGGGAGCGCTGCGGCAGTCGCCCACGGCCAACCGCAGCTTGCGCACGTGCCTGCCGCTGGCGCGCGCACGTGCGCGCAGTGTACTTCCCCGCCGCGCTGCTCGCCACGCGCGCGCTCTACGGCCCGGCGCCCTCCGCCCGCCGCGCCTTTGCGCTGGCCTGCGCGCTGCTCAACCCCGCGCTGCTCATCATTGACCACGGGCACTTCCAGTACAACTGCATCAGCCTGGGCCTGGCGCTGCTGGCCGCCGGCCTCGTCGCGCGCGGCGCGCACGTGCTGGGCAGCCTGGCCTTCTGCGCCGCGCTCAACCACAAGCAAATGTCGCTCTACTTTGCGCCCGCCTTTTTCGCGCACCTGCTGGGCAAGTGCCTCGCCAACAAGGGGCTGCTGGCAAAGGTGCGCTGCTGTTGCTGCTTCATCGGCTCCGCCCCGCCGCCCGCACACGCACACCGCTCAGCTTTTCCGTCTGGTGCAGCCGTATCTCTCGTGGAGGGCAGTGAGGCCGCACACACATGGCAGAGGGACGGCACCTCCCCCTGCCGTGGCCAGACGCATCGTTGCCGGCCCCGTCACGCCTCATGCAATGTGGCGCCAGAACGCCCGCGCTGCGTGAAGCAGGCGGCCATCACGGCCGCGTGCACCGCCGCGTGCGGCGGCCCGCAGGTGGGCGGCGTGGCCAAGCTGGGTGTGGCGGTGGTGGCCGCCTTTGCCGTGGCCTGGTCGCCCTGGCTCACCTCCGAGGAGGCGGCGCGGCGCGTGGTCACGCGCATCTTCCCGCTGCGGCGCGGGCTGTTTGAGGACTACGTGGCCAACTGGTGGTGCACCTCATCCGTGCTGGTCAAGTGGAAGCAGGTGCGGGGTGGGCTTTGATGGCACGTGGTTGGGCACGTGGGCGGTGGGGCTGGGTGTGCGGGGGCCGCAAGGCGCCTCCCAGCGCACCAAACGATGAGCAGTCTGGCAGCGGCGAAGACGAGCCCTGGCCTGGCGCAGACCCGCGCCCTCCTGTTGTGGCTGCGGGGTCGTTGGATCACAGCAGGGGGTGAGCTGGTGGCGCTGTGGCGCTGCCACCCTGCAGGTGGTGCCGGCGCAGCAAATGGTGACGCTGTCGGCGGCGCTGACGCTGGCGGCCGCGCTGCCCAGCATGGCGCAGCAGCTGTGGCGGCCCAGCTCCAGGGGGCTGCTCTTCGCCATGGCCAACAGCGGGTTCGCCTTCTTCATGCTGGCCTACCAGGTGCGAGGCAACGATTAGCACTCAGGGCGAAGCCAAGGGAGCACTGCTGGTTTGCTCGTTGTTTGCAGCGCGTGCCGTGCCGCACTTCATCGGCTCCACGCGCGCTCGCTCCTCTCAAGGTGGCGCTCCTTGCCTCCCGCAGCGCGCGCCGCCCCGCCGTCGTGCCCTTGCGCCAGCCGCCCGCCTGCCGCCGCCCTGCCCCTCGCCACCGCCGCCCTTTCGTCCACAGGTGCACGAAAAGTCAGTGCTGCTGCCGCTGGCGCCGCTCATGGTGCTGGCAGGGGAGCAGCCCACGGCGGCGGCCTGGATGCCCCTGGTCTCCATGGTGCGCCTCCTTGCAGCTGCGCCGGTCACCCCTGGCGTGCCGCCCGACTCCTGATCGTGATAGGTTGGCCGCCCCGGTCCCCGCTCCCTGCCCGCCAGGAGCCCCTCCAGCCGCCTCCACTCCCTGCATTCCAGTGCACTGGGCAAGCAGCCAGCCGTGCGGGATACGCCGTTTCCCTGCGCACTCAGCGGCGCCCTCGTGGAGGAGGGCAGGTGGCGCACCGCCACACGTGCGCTCCGGGCTCTGTGGCTTTTGTGCGCAGGTGTCCATGTGGCCGCTGCTGTACCGCGACGGCCTGGCGCTGCCGTACGCCGCGCTGTGCCTGGGCTGGGCCTTTTTGATGCTGGCCTGGGTGCCATCGGTCCTGCTGGGGCACCAGCAGCAGGCGCGTCTGGGCGGCGGCAGCGGGGCTAGCAAGCAGGGCAAGCCCAGCACGCTGCAGTGGCTGACCAACCTCGCGGTGTGGCTGCTGGGCGCGGCGTTTGCGGCGGCGGCGCTGGGCGTGCACGTGGCGGAGCGGCTGGTGCCGCCGCCCGAGCGCCTGCCCTGGCTGTGGGACCGCGCCTTTATCACCCTGTCCTTTGCGGGGCTGGCGCTGGGGGCGCTGCACCTGCAGGTGAGGGGATGGCGTGCGTGGTGCCGAGGTGCTCGGGCTCGTGGTGAGGGTGAAGGGGGCGTGATCGCGCGTCGACACGTCTTGCTGCTGCTGCCGCCGCGCAGGCGGCGCAGTGGCGGTTACCTCCTCAAGTCACGTACCGGTGGGACGAGCAGGAGAAGACGGCGCGGAAAAAGGACCTCTGAGAGGATGGAGCTGTCGGGGGGCACGTTCAAACGTCGGCCGCGCGCACGCTGCTTTTCGCTTTCATCATCACTGCTCTAAGCGCCATCGCCCGCTGCAAGCTCTGCGAGCTTTCGGTGCTCTCGCCCTGCGGCTGCGCGGTACCACGACAGATGTTGACCACCGCCATCGCGTAGGAGAAGACGCGTTGGACGTGACAGCACAGCGGTGGTGTATCGCTAGTGGCTTCACGCTCGCGTGTACTCGGTTCGTCACTCGTCGCAGCGTGTCGCCAGACCTCGGCAGGGGTGGCAGCAGCAGCAGGCTCCAGGAGCACATGAGAAAGCTTCGGTGAGCCCACGACGACAACATCAGCATCCAGCGTGCAGGCCACAGCACCGCCGGCGCCCCGCACTTCGCATAGATGGCGCACACACGTGTCGGCCCCACACCCGCTGCGCAGGCATCGCCGTGAGGTGCACGAGTGAGCTAGCGTGGCGCAGAATGACGAGCGAGAACAAGTGAGGTGTTCCGGGAGCACACCTGAGGGAGTGAGGGATGGCGCCAGGGCGGCGCCCGCGCCCAGCATCGCGCGGCCCGCATCCCAAGCGAGCCGCGGCACCGCGATGCACCACCAGCACAACAGTCATCACCGTGGCAGCCCTGGTGTGGCTCCTGGGCTGCGCCAGCGTGGCAGGTACACCGCCGCATCGTGCTGTACACTCTCGTTTGCATCACAGCTCCACGCCGCCACACACTGCTCGCCTCACGCATCCTCATACGCGACCGCAGAGGCGAACGGCACGCTCATGATTTGGGGCAAGAACCAGCAGGGCCAGGTGTGCATAATGTCAGCGTGATGATGGCTGGTTGTGCCTCTGGGCACCAGGGCACCAGGGCACGCAAGAGCCTGCGTGAGCGGTGCTTAGTTGCCGCCCTCCCTTGGCCATGCAGGCCTCCATCCCAGACAGCGTGGCGCAGTCCACCGTCACTGCCATTGCCGGCGGCGGCGAGAACTGGTCCCTCGTCCTGCTCGCCAACAACACGCTGGCGGCGTTTGGCGCCAGCTCCGTCGGGCAGACCAGCATCCCGGCGGCGGCCACGTCGCAGACCATTTCGGCCATTGCCGCCGGGTACAGCTTTGGCATGGTGCTGTGGGCCAACGGCAGCGTGTACGTGTGGGGCAACACCGCCATGGTGAGCCACAGCCGCAGCGACACGCCTGTTGCACTGCAGAGGCAGGCCTTGCAAGTCCTGCCGACGTGAGCACGGGTCGGGAACTTGCTCGTTGCTCGCACGCAGAGCCCCGTCCCGGCCGCGGCGCGGCAGGGCCAGGTCACGGCCATCGCCGCCGGGCACTCGCACGCGCTGGCGCTGCTCTCCAACGGCTCGGTGGTGGCGTGGGGCTCCAACGAGGCGGGGCAGGCGAGTGGGGACGCGTTCCTGGGGCCTTGACGGCGCGCGCGTCACGTGACGGGGCTGGCACACGCCTGAGGTGTGCGCTCTGCTGGCCGCCACCGTGCTGCGCTCGCAGCTCAACGTCCCGGCTGGCGTGCAAGGCAACGTGCGGGCCGTCGCCTCGGGCAGCACCGCCGGGCACAGCCTGCTGCTGCTCAACAATGGCTCGCTGGTCGCCTTTGGGGAAAACAGCAGCGGGCAGGTGAGGACACAGGGACTACCTCCTATCTGTAGGCGTTTGAGCCGGAATGCAGGGTTTGGCCGGTCTGCCCCAACCTGTGGCCTGCACGAGCATGGAGACGCGGCGCCTCGTGCCTGGTTGCAGACCTCCATCCCGGCGGCGGTGGCGCAGACCACGGTCCGGGACATGTGGGCGGGGCAGGCCTTCACCATCGTGCTCCTGGCCAGCGGCGGGGTCGCCTGCTTTGGCAGCAACAACTGGGGCCAGCTCAACGTGCCCAATGCCGCCACGTCGGGCGTGGCGGCCGTCAGGGCCGGGTCAGAGTACAGGCAAGTGCCGGTTAGGGCCCTGCGCCGCTCTCTGCCACTGCACGTACTGACTCTCTGCAAATCTGACAACGGCAGGCACACTGTGCCCTGCCCGTGCTCGCAGCCTGGCCCTGCTGTCGGACGGCAACGTCGTCACGTGGGGCGCCAACAACTTTGGACAGAGTGAGTGGGCCAGCCGCTGCCACGCCCTCCACTGTCGGCTTCACTTGCCACCCCGCTCCTTAGCAAGTGACCTGGTGTTCCTCTTGCGTCCGCCCTTTTCTTCCTCCACCCGCAGCGTCAACACCAAGTTCCATCCAGGGCAGGATCCTGGCCGTCGCGGCTGGCAACGAGCACACAATGGCCATTTACTCGGGCTTCCCTCCGCCGCCACCCTCACCGCCGCCCACCCCGCCCTCGCCGTCGCCGCCGCCCTCGCCGTCGCCGCCGCCCCCAACCCCGCCTGCGCCGCCGCCGCCCAGCCCGCAGCCTCCTGTCCCGCGGCCTCCACCGCCTGGGCAGTCGGCGGCCCCTCCTGATCCACCGTCACACGGTGCGGATGTGTGGACTCACTGTGCGCTCATCGACAACGACACACTCAACTGCCGTGCGTCTTTGACCATCCACACGGCCGGTGCTGTGCACGCTCGCCTCCGCAGCGCCCTCGCCGCCCCCTCCTGCGCCCAGCCCTCCTCCCTCCCCGCCCTTTGACGTGGCCACCCTGGGTGAGCCACCGCCTCACTGCACACGCGCCTCATTGGACCCCGCTCCTCCCTCGGAAAGCAAACCCCCAACGGAGCCACGTCGCCCTCGGCGTGCCGCGCAGGAGAGGCCCAGAAGGTCGCCACGTGGGGCAACGTCTCCGCCGCACTGGCCACCGTCCCAGCAGGCATCCCCGGGCTCAGCAGCAGCAGCACCGCCACCACGGGGCGCAAGCTGCGCCAGGCCTCTGGTGGCAGCGTGCTGCTCCGCAGCATCAAGGCAGGCAGCGGGTACAACCTCGCGTTGCTATCCAACGGCAGCGTGCTCGCCTGGGGCCAGCAGTGGTGGGCCGGCGACCCACTCGCCGCGCTGATCAACGTGACGGCCGTGGCGGCGGGCGCCACCCACGCGCTGTGCCTGCTGGGCAACGGCACCGTGGTCGGCTTTGGCAGCGCGGCGGCGCAGGCGGCCTGGGCCGTGCCGGCGGCGGCGAGGGCCGGCGTGACGGCCGTCGCCGCCGGCGTGGACGTCTCCATGGCGGTGCTGGCCGACGGCAGCGTGCTGCAGTGGGGCGACTTGCCGGCGGCGGCGGCGATGCCGGCGGGCGTCGCCCTGGCCGTGGACGTGGCAGCGGGTGGCGGCGGCGCCGGCGCGATCCTGATGGCGCTGCTGCGCAACGGCACCGTGGCGGCGTGGGGCGGCGGCGGGTACGCCGTGCCGGCAGCGGCGCGGGCTGGCGTGCGGGCGATCGCCGCCGGCGAGGCGCACGCGCTGGCACTTCGCAACGACGGGACGGTGGTGGCGTGGGGGTCCAACGCGGCCGGCCAGACGGCCGTGCCGGACGGGCTGAGTGACGTGGTGGCGATTGCGGCCGGCGCGCGGCACTCGGTGGCGGTGCAGAGCAGCGGGCGGGCGTGGGCGTGGGGCACGCCCGAGTTTGGTCTCAACGTGGTGCCGGCGGGCGCGCTGTCGGGCGTGGTGGCGGTGGCGGCGGGGCAGAGCCACTCGGTCACGGTGGCGGCGGTGCGGTCGGGCAGCGGAGGGCCAGCGCCGCCCCCTTCCGGTGCGCTACCTCCTTTGTGATGCCTTGCTCTTTTTCGTGCACCTTCGCAGTGGCTTGGTCGTCTTTTCGCTGCCCTGCCGTCAAGTGTGTTGCACTGACTGCGACCCTGGCGCTGCAGGCGCTACGGACTCTGGGCAGGCGAGCTCCGCTTCCAAGTCCGTCGCCATCGGCGTGGGCGCCGGGGTGGGCGCGGCGGCCGGCCTGCTGCTGCTGGCGCTGGTCGCGGTGGCGTGGCGGCGCGCCAAGCGCCGGCGCGGCGGCGCGCCGGGGTCCAAGGACGCGGCCTTCACCGGCATGCTCTTCAACAACGACCTGGCGACCGCCGAGCGGCACGCCTCGTCCGTCAAGACCACGTCGGAGCACCAGGCGGCGGCGCGTGTGCCGCTGATCCCCGGCCTGCTCGCCGAGGTGGGCGGCGGTGCGCGGTGGCAGGCCCTGTGCGCGCCCACGTGCCTCGCAGGCCAGGCACGACACGCTGCGTGCGGAGGGTGTGCCTGTTGTGCTGCGCAGGACCCGTTTGTGCGCACAGTCGCGCCCTTCTTCACCTGGAGCAGCGCGCCGCCGGGCGCCGCGGGCGTAGCGGTGGAGGAGGGCGTCAGCGCCGTTGACCTCGACCGACTTGCTGCCCCCCTGCAGCAGGACAGCTCAACCGCTCTCATGTCGGAGGACGTGGAGGACGGGCCCGAGCCAGCCGCCGGTGAGAGCCGCCTCGTGCCCACGCGCGTTGCGTCGTGTCGCGCCGCTGGTCGTGTGGCGATCCGCATGTCGCGCTGATCCACTCGCCGCCAATCGCAGGAGCGTCGGCGAGGCCGGCGACGGCCGGCGCGGCCAAGCAGTCCCCCATGGTGGAGCTCACGCGGCAGAGGGTGACGCAGGAGCTCGAGCTGCTCGAGAGCGGACTGCTCGGCAGAGGTGCGTGGTCGACGGCAGGCGCGGCGACACGCAGCCCAGTGCCGATGAAGGAGCGCCGCCGAGCTGCGTCGCCCTCGCACGCACTCACGCAGGCGCCGCTGGGATGGTGTTCATGGCGCGGTGGCCGTCGCGCTTCGGCCCCAACGCGCTGCTCGCGGTCAAGGTGCTGCGCGACCCGTTCGAGGGGCCCGAGTCGGACCACATGCTCGCGTTCGTCTACGAAGCGCGCATCCTGCAAGTGCTCAGGTGCGCCGAGTGGATCCCGCACTCGCTGGGGGCGTGAGTCCGGCTCTCCTGACGCTTCACTTCCTGGGGCCTGAAATCTTCGCAGGCACGCCAACGTGGTGCGCGCCTACGGCTTCTGCCTCGAGGTCCCCACCGTGTGCATCGTCATGGAGCTGCTCCCCTGCAGCCTCAAGCAGCGCCTGCCGCGCAACGTCGCGACGCCATACGTCGACGCGGCGCACCAGACCACCACCACAGCCTTCTTCCGCCCCGCCACAAACTTGTGGGCCAGCGGGCGCTTCCGATCACCGAGCCAAAAGTCGCGCGCTGGCGGCTACCTCTCGCTGGCAGCAAGCGAGGCCGGGGGCCAGCGCGACAGCGGCCCCACGGCGTCGGTGCAGTCGGTGCAGGCCATCCTGCCGCCCAGCGGCGCGCCGAGCACCGGACCCGCATCCCGCAGCGGCGCACCCACGCCGGCACACCTGTCGACGGCGGGTGCGACCAGCGCTGGCGGCGCCGCCGACTCAGAGCCAGGCGCGTCCAGGTCCGCAGTCACCTCCGACACGGGCATGGCGGCTGCCGTGGAGGAGCCGGACGGCCCGCGCAGCAGGCTCACGGGCCCGACGCCACTGCTGGAGGCGCCGCCGCCGCTCGTGCCGCGCGACACGCCCCCCCGGGTGGCGGCGAGCGCGGCGCTAGCGCCGGCGCCCTCGCTGCGCCTGGGGTCGCCAAGGCCACCGCTGAGCCTGCTCGAGGTGCTGCGGGTGGGCCGCGACGTGGCGGCGGGGCTGGCCTACCTCCACGAGCGCAGCGACCGCAGCGCGGGGCTCGCCGTGCGGGACGCCGTCAAGGAGGGGCGCGTGGGCGGCGGCGACGGCGACGACGGCAACGCCGTGACTGAGTTTATGGCGACGGTCATGCACCGCGACCTCAAGCCGGAGAACGTCATGATCGGCTCGCGCGGCACGGCCAAGCTGTGCGACTTTGGCCTCGCCAGGGTGCAGGACGCCAGGACGCTCCTCACGGGTGCGTGAAGGGGGGCGTGCCCGCCTGCCGCCCTCACCCTTGGGAACGCTTGCGGTGAGGACGCCGCGCGTCACTGGCGACGTGCCCGGTCCCTGCAGCGCGGAGGTGGCTCCACCAGGTGTAAAGCTCGACACACACACCTGGGGACGCAAGCGCGGTGAGGGCGTCGCTCGTCGACTGTTCCTGCGCGCAGGGCACGTGGCGGTGGGCACGTTGCGGTACATGGCGCCCGAGCTGCTGACGGGCGCCACGGACCAGGACGGCGGCAACATCACCAACAGCATCGACATCTTCAGGTGAACGCCTCCTTCCGCCGCTGCCGCACAGCGCGTGCACACCGCCGCGGCCGCTGCACGACCCACACGACCCACACACACTGAGTCCCATTCATGCGCCCAAACAGATGCAAATCCCAGCACACGGCACACACCCTTTCCCTGCTATCATGCGTGCCCTCGCGCGCAGCTTGGGCATGTTGCTGTGGGAGCTGGTGGCTGGCCAGGTGCCCTGGAAAGGGTTGGACGACGTCCAGGTCACCACGCAGGTGTGGCTGCTGTGCGTGTGCATCTTGCATCAGCGGAATGGGCCACCGCCCGCGTCAGGCAGCAAGGATCAGCAGCGAGGCAGATGAGGCACCAGCCCAGGCCAGAGCAAGCGTCACCCGACTGCAAGCCGCGAGCCGCGGAACAGCAAAGCTGCGGCACCGCCCCCCGCTGTCACTGGCCCCACCCCGTTGCGAAACGGTCCCCCACTCCCATTCCCTCCCCTCACCGATGCTGGCCAATACCGCCCACTCCCCGGCGTGCGGTGCCGCCGGCGCAGGTGCTGCTGCGCAAGCGCCCGCCCATGACGGCCGGCCCACCCGCCTCCAGCACCAACCTCTTCAGCACCCCGACCAACGCATCGACGCTCCTCGCCACCGCCTCCTCCATACAGCATCCGCAGCACCTTCCAGGGAGCCAAATGAGCCTGGCGCGGCTCAGCACCCGCGAAGCCCTGCTGCCCGACGCCGCGCACCCGCACCTGCCCCCGCCGTCGCTGTCCTCCGCGCCGTCGTCCACGCTGCCGCCGCCGCTGCACGCCGCCGCGCCGGCGCCGGCCAGCGGGGCGGCGATGGACAGTCCCTTTGCTGGCGCGGCCGCCCTGCCGGGGACTGTGTCTGGGGCGACGACGGTGGCGGGGCCCGAGGCGGCGGCGGCGGAGCTGTCGGCGGCGGCGCTGGCGCGGTTTGAGCAGGTGCCTCGGCTGCGCATGCTCATCAGCGCCATGTGGCAGCACGACGCCAAGCGGCGGCCGGCGGCGCACGTGGTGCTCAAGCAGCTGCAGGCGCTGCTCACGCAGTGGGAGCAGCAGGCAGACAAGCAGCAGCAGCAGCAGCAGCTGTGATGCTCCGCGCTCCTGAGGTCTGCAAAGTCGCCTGTCCTCGCTGCCACGGCGTGTGTGTGAGTTGCCGTGGAGCGGCTCTGTGGCACCCAATCCTCGCGCTTTGCTTCTTGTGAGGAGACCGTGGCTGCTGTGGCTTGCCGTCCCCGTTGCTCCTTCACGACCTGGGTGCGCGCGGCTGTGGGAACCTCCCAAGGGCGTGCGCAGCGCTTTTTTCGCATCCGCCTCCTGCATCCGCTGATGTCGCCCAGCGCGTGCACGAGGGAAGAGCGAGAGCAGCGCTTGCATTCCATGCAATCAGACGCCACGCATGCAGGTTCGCCAACGCGTTCCACGCAGCCACATGGCAACACCGACTCGCTCCCTCCCCACCGCGCAGCAGCCCAGACCCCGGCGCCACACCTGAGATATCGGCTCCGGGTGGCAACGGTTGCGCCAGCCAGCAGGCGGCGACTCCCTCCCCACCACCACGCACCACCACGTGGCAGCGAGCAAAAGGACACATGACCTGCACCACCCAGAAGGCCTCTGGCGCTCGTGCCGTGTCCCAGGACAGCCCACACGCCGCCTACATGCCCAGGGCGCCATGGCCGCCCTCGTCGTCCTCCTCCATGTCGTCCCCGACGCCGAAGTAGTCGTCCTGCATCAGCTCCTCGTCCTCGGCGTCCGCCGCCAGCTCCTGCAGCGAATCATTGAAAACGAATGCACGCGGTGGTTAAAAGGCTCAAGGGGTTAATGAGGGAAAGCAAAGCAAAGCGCTAGCGAGACACCTAAGCCTCCTGCCCCCTCCAGCGCTCACCTGCACTTGCTGCAGCGCCGCGTGGATGGCGCCCGTGATGCTCGAGCTGCCCGACACCTGCTGCCCCCGCATGCCGCCGCCGCCGCCAAGCCCTAACCCAGCCCTAGCCCCGCCGCCGCCGCCGTCTGGGTCTGCCGCCGGGTGGTGGGTGCCGCTGACCAGGACGGGGTGGTTGGGGTGGCTGGGCAGCGCCGCCGCCAGGTCAGCGGCGAGCCGCTCCTGGGCGCCGGCGCGGCAGGCGTGCTGCCACTTCTTCCAGCCGCCCGCCTGGCGAAGGAAGCTCGCCACGTACCTACAAGCACGGACCAGGCGCAAGGGCCAAACCCTTGGGCTATCCAGTCCTTTGATCGAAAAACCCAAAGCAACCTGTCGCCGCACCTGTCCGCCTGCTGCTTCTGCTGCAGCTCCCGAGCCACCTCCTCCGCCACACCGCCCTCGCCGCCGCCCCGCCGCCGCCCCCGCGCGCCTTCTCCTCCTCCTCCTCCGCCGCCTCCGCCAGCCTCGCCGCCGCCTCCCGCCGCCAGCAGCCGCTGCAGCATCGCCTGCTGCTGCTGCTCGCTCACCCACCGCCGCAGCGCGCTCGCCGTGGGCCGCCGCGCCGCCGCCGGCACGGCGCCGCGCTGCGCCGCCGCCACGGCCGCCGCCGCCAGCGCCTTTGCCTGGCCGTGCCGGGCGGCCTCATCAGGCAACCCGCCCTCGTCGCCGCCCTCCTCCTCCTCCTCGTGCGCCCCGTCCCCTCCCTCGTGCCCTTCGCCCTCCTCCAACTCCTGCTCGTCCTCCCCCTCGTCGTCCACCTCCATCCCCTCGTCGTCGTCGTCGTCGTCGCCGCGCTTGCGACCGCGGGCGCCCCGCGCCCCCTGGAGCAAGAGCGCGCAGCGGGCGGCATGGCGGGCTTTGGTGCGCTTGCTTTGGGGCCTTTGCTGGGCCCGCTGGCTCAGGACGCAAGCAGAAACACGCACGAGGCAAGCCCCACGTGTGCCCTCGTATGGCCCGCTGAGGGTGGCGGGAGGGAGATGCGGACGCGTGCCGCCTGCCTACCTGGGCCGCCTGATGCAACCTCCAAAAGCCCATTCGATCGGTAGTGCACACCGTGAGCTGGGCCAGGCACAGGGGGCAGAGCGGCCAAGCTCACTGCTCCCCCGTGCCCCTGCTGCTCTCTCTCCAAACACGCAGAGCGCGCCCCAAGGACCATTCGACCACTCCAACGCACCGTGAGCTGGGCCAGGCGCACGGGGCGGGGCGGCGCGCCCGCGGCCGAGCCCCTCGCCGCCGGCTTGTGTGCGTCATGCACCACGGTGAAGCACTCGCCTGCGCGGTTCGCAGCGCACGCGCACAGGGACGAACGGCTCGACAGCGGAACACCACCGCGATGATCAGGCGACGCACAGGAGTAGAGGGCGGACGTGCGAAGCGCGGGGAATTGCACAGGCCTGCGCAGCAGCGCGGGCACAGGCGGCGCGGCCCCAGAGCAACGCCGCACTGAGGCACAGGGCCACACAGGGCCGGTGGGCAGGTACGCGACGCGTGGCACAGCACTCGAGCGGGGGCGAACGGCAACCCCTGGCCTTTGGGTGCGCAGGAGAGAGGCGGGGACGGCGGGCGAGCGGACCGGGGGCGGCCCAGGAGCGCGGGAGGGGAGTTCGGGTGGTGGACGCAAGAGAGGGAGTTGCGCTTGAGGGCGGGCGCGTGCGCACCTGCCGTGCGGCCGGGGACGTGCGCCGCCACCTCCTGCCAGAAGCGCGGGTGCGTGGGGTCCAGCTGCGCGCACGCGCACACGCCCCCCACAGCACGCCCGCCACCTCAGCGCATCTCGGGCTGAGCGCGCAGCAGCAAACGACAGAAAAGCAGCTGCCAAGAAGCTTCTACTCAGGCAGGAGCTCCAGCTGCGCAACGGCCCCTCTTCCGCTGCACGCCACACGCTGAGGAGCCTTAGTTGCA
>VFQP010003359.1_pt1 | contig 16322 bp, 13 predicted proteins | sample 3512351 | NCBI WGS metagenome assembly VFQP01 (sample SAMN10412372, study PRJNA504923) | tailings metagenome | isolation source: Relicate 1 Philex TSF1 revegetated site | place: Philippines: Tuba, Benguet | collected 2017-08-29 | reverse complement strand
CCCCCGCAACACCAGGTCGTCATCACCAGCGGCCAGCTGGCGGCGCTGCCCACCGCCGCCGCCGCCAGTCACATGTCAGACGGCGGCGTGGCTCCGTCCGACGGCGCCGCCACGCTGTGGGTCGCCGCGAGGGGCAGCAGCGGCGGCGGCTCGTCGATGTCCACTGAGCCATACCTGCAGACACAGGTGAGGTCTTCTGTTCATGCTCAGCCCTTTCGGTGTGGCTGCTTGTCTCGTCCATGGATCGCCCCCTCGGAGGTGAGGGGCCGCTCCCGCCGCCACCATGCTCAGGGCCCATGAGGCGCACCGGTGGCTGGGATCCCGCCCCGCCGTGGCGGCCATACAGATGCAAATCCAGATCCAGCACACACTCACACACGCCAGCACCGAGGCCACGCTCACGTCTCGCGCCCGCCGCGCAACCCTGGTCGCATCGCTGCATCACACGCAGGCGCTCCGGCTGGGCAGCTGGCCCTCCGCCTCGCAGGGCCTGCCCTCGGCCCGCACCGCCTCTGACGGCGACGCGTTCTGGGCCACCGAGCCCCACCACGCCGCCGCCGCCGCGCCCTGGGACGCCCAGCCCCCACAACACCCGCAGCAGCAGCACCAGCAGCAGTTCCCGGCCACGCTTGATCTGAGTGCCACCACACACGCGTTTGACCAACGCAGCGCCGGCCAGGGCCTGAGCGCATGCGAGACACAGGCGCCGGCGGCGACGCTGGCGCTGGGGCCGCTGCCGGCGCTGCCGGCGCCGCGGGCGGCAGGCGGGCGCGCCGACGGCGTCGGCGTCGGCGGCTTTGTGGCGTACGAGGCGGCGCACGGGCCATCGCTCAAGTGCGTTTTGCCCACCGCACGACGCTCGTGGAAGACCTGTGTTCGCTATTCTTGGGGTGAACGAACGAAGGAAAGGGGGCACCGGTGGGCGCGGTCGAGTAAGGCTGGGCCGAGCAGCACCCCCTGGCGCGACGAGTCAGGTGTATCAATCACCGCTGCTCTTGGGGTGCTTTTGTGCGAGCTTGGTGGCTTCTCTTCGCCGTGCCGCGTGTGCTCTTGCATGACGGTCGTTTCCCTGCCGTGGCGGGTCAGCAAGGATCAGCAGCGAGCGAGGTCCGGCCGGAGCATACCCGCCACCCACACGCTGTGCACGCTGCGCCGCTGCGCAGGTGCCAGGCCGGCACGTGCGCGCACGTGGTGGAGAGCCCCTGCCCGGCGCACCGCTGCGCCTGCTGCAAGCTCAACAGGCAGGTGGCCGCCTTTTCGCGGCAGGGCTGGTGCGGCCCGTGCGGCAAGCGCGACGTCGTGCCCGGGCTCAGGTTCGTGAACGCTGTCCTGGGGGCGCACGGCACACACCCGACTTGTCAGGTCGGGAGGGGCACGGCCCTGCCTTCCTCACCCGCGCTCACCGGCGTCCCCTTTCCTCCGTTCGTTCTTTCCTTCTGCTCAGGTTTGTGCGCTGCGGGCGCTGCAAGGCCGAGATGCTCGAGAGCACCTACCAAGCGCACCTCAAGCAAAACGTCGTCGTCGTGGACGAGCAGGGACGGAAGGTGGCCGGGCGCTGCGTGGACGCCGGGAAAGAGGTGCGTCCTGTCCCTGTCTCCGGGGCATCCCCTCCCTCTGGCCTGGCGCGTCACGTGGGCGGGCAGAGTTCCTCGCTTTGCTGCACCCTGGCCGCGCTGGGGACTTCCTTCTGCGGTTCAAGCCTCGAAATGCCAGCAGCCTTCGCCTTCGCGCGCTCTCTCTCTCTCTCTTTGTGTCTCTCCTTCCTCTTTCCTTGCTCCCCTGCAAGCGGCACAAGCACCTCCTGCTGGCACTTTGGGCACGCTTGGCTGCACGCGCACCTCCCGGGATTTCTCCAAGCGACGCCATGCTGTGCTGTGCCGTGCTGGGGCCGCGCGCGCAGGAGCTGGAGATTGACCTGGGGCGCCGCTGCGGCAAGTGCACCAACATGTGCGTGCTGCTGCTCTCGTTGAGGCCCCCTTGCACATTGCAGCCCCGCCACCTGCTCCTCTCTGACGTGCCGCTTCTCACGCTCAGCTGCTCAACCTCTCACCTGGTGGCCCTCTCACTCTGCCCCGTGCACACGTTTGGCAGGCGCCCCGTGACCTTCTACCCCTCGGCAGACAACACCAACTGCACCTGCAACGTGCACAGCACGCACGCGGCCGCCGCCGCCACGGGGCGCACTGCCGCCTCCGCCTCCGCCGGCGGCGGCGCCGCCGCACCCAAGCGGCAGCCCTCCTCTCCGTCTCCCAGCAGCGGCGGCACCATCGCGCGGCGCCTCTCCGGCGGCATGGACTCGACGGGAGCGGCCGCGGCGACCGCCCCGGCTTCGCCGCGCGCGGCCGGCGGCGCGGCGGCGGCGGCGGCATCTTCGCACGCCGTCGCGGGCGACGCGTCGGCGGCGGCGGGCAGGGAGGTGATGGCGTCGGCGCAGGCGGCGCTGGCGGCGTCGCACGCCATGGCGCAGGGTGTCGCCGCCGCCGCGCGCATCTGCCAGCAGCTCGCCGCCGGGCCCGGCACTCCTCCCGCCGACTCCCAGGCAGCAGCAGGTACGGACCCGACCTCTCTTCCTCACGTTTCCTTCCTAGCTCCTACCCTATCGCTCCAGCAGGGGCGCGCAGCAAAGCCAACCGTCCAACCGTCGCCGCTGCGCTCAGGGCTCGCGGGGCCGGACGGCTCTGAGGGCGCCAAGGCACTCAGGCAGCAGCTGCGCGGGCTGCAGGTGCTGCTGCTGTCCGAGGCGCAGCGCGTCGCGTCGTTCGCCGCCGCGGTCGACAAGCTGCTGCTCGCGCCCGCCTTCCCTGGCCAGGGCCGGGCGCCTCGCGGCGACCAGGTCCGTCCCACACTGTCTGCCTTGGTCGCCAGCGACCTGTTTCTTGCAGGGTCCTCCAGTGCACGGGCTGTGGATTGATACGACCACCACGCAGGGTTCGGACGGCAGCACGCGGACGGCGGCGGCGGCGGCGGCGGCGCCCGCGCGCGCAGCGGCAGACCCTGGCGGCGCGCAGGGCCACGCCGCGCCGCAGCCCTGGCTCGGCCCGGCGCCACATGCGGGAGCCCTGGCGGGCGGCCCGCCGACGGAGACCCTGGGTGGCGCGACGCAGCAGCGGCAGCGGCTGCCGGCGGGCAGCACGTCGGGGGAGACGCAGGCCGCCGTGCATGGCGGGCATGCCCTGGGCGGGGACGACGTGGCCGTGGCGGCGGTGGACGTGAGCATGACGGGGCCGCTTCCGTCGTTCGCGGGCATGGGCGCCGGCGCCGGCGAGGGCGAGCAGCAGCTGCAGCGGGCGAGCCTGGCGGCGGCGGAGGACATCACGCTGGAGCCGAGGGGGAGCGTGGGCGGGGGCGGCGCCGCGTGCGTGACGACGCACGGCCCGGCCAGCGACCCGCCGCGTGAGGACGATCCAGGGGTCGAGGCAAGGGCGGCCAAGCGCACGCGAGGGTAGCTAGCTGTTGACGAGAGGATGCGTTTCTTGATTGATCTAACCCAGACCTCGCTGCCTCTCTCACCTTTTCACACCGCGCTGCAAGGGCTGCCCGCCCGGCGTCGGCAGGGGACAGGGCTGCCGGCGGAAGAGTGCCATCAGCCAGTGGGCAAGGCACTGCGCAAGGAGGCAGGGCAGCCTGCCGTTGTTGCAGGCGGTGCAGCTGCAGACGCGCGAGCGGCCACAGCAAGCCTGCACGCTGCACATGGCGCTCAAAGCAGTGCGAGAAAACCGCAGTCTTCTTTACGACGGCGACCACGGCACACAGGGTGCACCCAACACACGCAGCACCACCTCCACAAGCGCAGCAGCTTCGTGCGCCCACGAGCGCGCTTCGCCTTCTCTGCTCGACGATGGAGCCCAGGCCCTCCACACAGCCGTCCCTGGCGGGCATTTTGGTGTGCACATAGCACGGGTAGCGCGTGGGTACTGTGAAAGCCAGGGCTGGGAGGCCAGAGAGGCCTGCAGAGCCACCTGCAGTTTTAGCGGATGTCGCGGATGTTGACCACGCGCCCTGCACGCAGCTCAACTCCAAGTCCTTCCAAATGGAGATGGACGCGTCGCTGCACGCCCTGGGCGCGCTTTCCCCCAAGCAGGTGCGCGTCAGCGGGCGCGGGCGCGTCCCCTACGTGAGCGCATTCCTGGCATCCAGCCGCCGCCGTTCTGCAGGCTGGAAGCGCGCAAGATCCCGCACGCGCACGCCTCTTGCGCCGCGCAGGACGGAGCGCACTGGGGGCCCCAAGCACACGCCGCCGCTGTCGAGCAGCTCTTCACCTCCCCCGGGGGCTCGCCGCGGCAGCCGCACCCGCCCTCCTTGCCAACTGCCGCGCCGCCCCGGCTGCAGCGCCCCTCAGAGACCAACGCGCTGGACAGCTACCTCCTCCAGCCCTCGCCGGCGCTGCCGGGCACCGCCACCTCTGCCTCCGCCGTTTCCGGTGTGTGTTTTGCGCTCCCCTGGTCGATGATGCGGGCGCAGGAATCCTACGGGGCCAGGTCCTTCAGCGGTGCCACTGAGCTGCTCGCAACGCAGGCGCGTCGGCGGCCTCCCACGTGTGGGCGCCCGACGGCCCCTACGCGCCCACCGCCTCGGCGCCCTCCGCGGCCCTCCGCGCCGACGGCGTGCAGGGCATCATCGCCACGCTCAGCAGCCAGCACATCGGCGGCGACGAGCCGCCGCCGCCGCACGCCCAGCGGCAGCAGCAGCAACCACTGTGGCAAGGGCAGCAGCAGGTGATGGGCAGAGCACAGCCCAACATGCTGAGTGGTGCCATGCTGGACGGGGCGTGGGGCGCGGCGACGGCGGCCGGCTGGGCGGACCACGCCGCGCCGCTGGACAACGCGTTCACCGCGCCCGCCGGGGGCATGATGACGGCGCTGCTGCACGGCGGCGGCGACGGCGGGGCGTACGGGCTGTTTGGCTCGGCGTTTGGGCCGGGCCCCGTGTCGGCGCCGCCGCTGCTGGGCAGCGCGGCGTACGGCAAGCGGCAGAGGTCGCAGCGGTCGCAGCTGACGTTTGAGCAGTGGGAGAACCAGTACGGGCCCTCGGCCAAGTGAGTGTGGCACTTTCTTCGTGTCTGTGCATCTCGCATCGACGGAGCGGCCCACCGCCCGCGTCAAGCAGTAAGGATCAGCTGCGAGGCAGAGTAGCCCAGGCCAGGGAGCAAGCGTTTGTGGGCCGTCGGCCGCGTGAGCGCAGCGTGCGAACGCATCGGCCAGGATCAGGGCGGAAGGTGCAGGACAGTGGCGGCGCCGTGCCCTAAATTCAACCCTTGGTCGCCCACGCTGGCTGCCCCCATGCTTGCATGCTGCTTGCGCAGGTGCCCGTCGGGGCCGTGCGCTGACCACTGCGCCACGCCGTGCCGGCAGCACACATGCCGGTGCTGCAAGAAGCACCGGCGCACCGACGCGCCGGGCAGCGCGCGCACCAAGGGGCACTGCGGTGCGCGCTAGGGCTTTTGGTTAGGGCTTTGCGCGGCTTGTTGGGGTCTGGAGTGAGGTGCTGCAAGAAGCGCCGGCGCACCGACGCGCCGGGCAGCGCGCGCACCAAGGGGCTCTGCGGTGCACGCTAGGGCTTTGCCTCGTTAGGGTTGGGGTCAGGTGCTGCATGGAACACCAAGGGACTGCGGGACTGCGCTGGGCGCTTTTGTGAGGGCTGCGCTTGGGGTCCAAAGGCTGGGGTGCGAGTGCCAGCGCCTGGAGGCTGGCAGCTGTGCGCCCACTGCCTGGTGGGGCGCTCCGCCAGCGTCACAGCAGCGAAGCGTGCTTTGCAGCGGGATGCCCGGTGCCTGCCTGCGCGCGGCGGACCTTTGCGTTGGGTGCGAGGTGTGCACCTCACCTTGCGGACCTCCCTAACCCCTTTGCGCAGGCAAGTGCGCGCGGCGGGAGAAGGTTGCCGGGCTGGACTTTGTGCAGTGCGCGCACACGGCGCTGGTGGACGGCGTGGTGGTCACGTGAGTGGGGCAGCTAACCCTCGGCAGGAGGCGCACGCAGCCACTATCGCGCAGGCTTGGGGGGGAGCTTGCTGGGCGAGGCATTGGGCAGAAACGACCCTGGAGGGCCAGGGCTGGCAAGAGCAGCGGAGCACGCCAGGGCGAGTGAAGCCTGTGCTGCGCGCTTGAGCTCGCTGAGCCCTAGCTAAACCCTAGCCCTGGCCATGCGCGCCGGCCGCAGGTGCGGCGTGGAGATGCTGCGCGAGGTGTTTGACAACCACTGGAAGCAGCACAAGGACGAGCGGGCGCCCGCCTACCAGGTGCGCAAAACCCTAGTGCAAAACCCTAACCTCCTCCATGCTGCCAGTGGTCTGACCGCTCTTTCTCACAAGGCACAGGCCCAGAGCGCGGGGTGGCTCGGCTCACCCCTGGTGAGGGCGGCCGACCCTGATGATGACTGCCCCGCAAAACCCTAACCATGGCGCAGGAGGTGGACACGGACGAGGGGCGCAAGTGCGGCGCGTGCACAAACATGCGCCCCGTCACCTACTACCCCCAGATGGACGCCACCGTCAGCTGCGTGCACTGCCAGGTGAGCGGAAGGAAAAGGAACGCAAAGGAAAGGAACGAAGGGGGCAACACCGTCAGCGTCAGCTGCGTGCACTGCCAGGTGAGGAAAGAAAGAAACGAAAAGAAAGAGGTTGCAGGTAGGCGTGGCGCCACTCATCCCGCTGGGCCGCCGTGCGCTGCCGGGTGCACGCCCCCAACTTGACGTGCACAGCGTGGCCAGGGTTGCGTGCCCCGCCGCCCTGGCTGCCAACGGCCAATGCCTTTGAGCTCTGCTGCCGCCCTGGCTTTGCCTGAAAGAAAATGAAGAAAGAAAGAGGATGCTGTTTGGCGTGGTTTGGAAGACTAGGGCATCACGCATCTCTCCGATACCGCTGTGTGATGCCCTAGCCACCTGCTGGCTTTGCCTTTCTTTGCCCTTGCAGATGGTCAAGGCCAAGGGCACCAAGGCGGGCCTGGCCGCCGCCGCCGCCGCCACCTCGCCCGCGTCTGGCCTGCCCACCACGCCGAGGCGCGGCGGGGCCACCACCTCCTCCACTGCCAACCACAACAACACCTCGGTGCGGACCTCTTCGCTAGACTCCCCATGAGTTGGCCCGCCCGCAAGCCAAAGAGGGAGCCGCGAAGCTTGCGTTCTGGGCCCGGCTGTCGTTGCTCTCTCCGCATCTCTTTCGGCCGTCTCAAACTTGAGTGCGTGCCTGCTGCTCCGCGCAGCAGCACCGCGCCCTCACCCCGCCGCCCCGCGCCGCCGCCGCGCGCGACGCCCCACCCCACCCCTTCCACGCCGGTGGCGGCGGCGGCGGCGGCGGCGCCATCGACGCAGCGCTCGCCAGTGCGCTCTTCACCGCCGGCGTGAACCCCTTTGGCGCCGCCGCCCGGCCCCGCCGCCACAGCTTCAGCATCAGCAGTGCCGACGGCGGCGGTGGCGCCGCCGCCGCCGCCGCCGCTGGGCCCTCGTCACTGCACACCCTGCCAGGTGTGGTGGGCCGTTTCTTTTCTGCCTTTTCTGCGCTGTGGGAGGTCTGCAGGGCTCTGCGGTGACGTGTGGAGTGTGGTGGCGTCCACCCATGCAGGGCTGGCGGACGTGTCGCTGGCGCGGGCGTCGGCCTCTGGCTCGCCCTCGCTGATGGGGCCGCCGCTGCGCTCTGGGCTGAGCGAGGAGGCGCTGGTGGTGCAGGTGCGCGGTGTCTCGCTCCTCCAGCACCCCAGCCCGCAACTCTGGCCCTCTGCTGATCCTCGGAGCTCCAAGGATCAGCAGCGCCGTGACATGCGCGGCGGTGGCCCGTTCAGTCGATGCAAGGTGCAGCCCACTCCTATCTGCAGCCGTGGTTTCCTCAGGCGGGCCACCGCCATCGCGAAGCCCGTGCTGCGCTGACATGCTGCCACGCAGGCGCAGTCCCTGCTGATGGATGCCATGAACGCGCTGGCCGCCGCCCACCCGGCGTTCGAGGCCATCGCTGCGAGGTACCAGGGCGGCCTCGTCCTCGCGGCGTCCAACAGCAACGGGTACAGCGCCGCCGCCAGCGGGGACGCCGCGGCGGCGGCGGCGGCGCCGCCGCCGCAGCAGCAGGTTCTGGGGGCGGCGCTGTCGCGGCTGGCGCACGCGGCGCAGAGCGTGGAGCAGCAGGCGCAGCTGCTGCTGGCCATCGGCAGGGCGGCGCTGCAGCCGCAGTAGCCGCAGCAGCCCTAAGCGCTGCGGGCGGGCGCCGGCACGGGTGATACGCGGCAGGCTGCTTTTCGATGTGGTGACTGAACTGCGTTGCTTCCTCCTTGCTGATGAAAGAGGCTTGAAAATGACGGGACTGCGGCGGTTTGCAGGCTCGCTGCTGCTGTTGCGGCTTGCTTGATGAGCAAGGAACGTATGATGGGTCTGGTTGCCGAGTTGCACGATGTTGGGCGTGCTGGACGCTCTGCATACTTGTTCACGCGTTGGACGAGTATCAAGCACGTGAACTGTGCTCTCAAGGGTGGAGGGAACAATGCTCACTGGCACGAAGCCGTCGGAAACTCGCCTGCCTGCCTGCTCTGCTCTCCAGCACTGCAACTATGGACGACGACATAAGGTCTCTACGGCAACAAGCCACAGGGCAGCTCCTGACCACGGATGAAGCAGGCAACCCAGACCCAGACTGCGCACGCAGCACGCTGCACGGTCCTCGCCGCCAATCCTTGGCGCACGCAGCCTCCACCACACAGGAAGTGCACAAACACCAGCACGCTAGCGCTGACCTAGGCTACTTGTCCGCCTCCTCCATGGACCAGTGCAGCGCCGTCAGCGCATAGCTGCACACGCCGCGCTGGGCCTCCCGCGCCGCCTCCGCCTCTGTCTCACGCCCCTCCGCCACCACGCCGCGCCCCTCCACGCCCGCCTCCTCTCCCTCCACCGCCGCAGCCGCCGCCGCAACGCCGCCCTCCGGTGTCGCCACGCCGCCGCGTTCCGCCTCCTCAGCCGCCGCCGCCGTCGCCGCGGTCAGCGCCTCGCAGTGCGCACCCACGCCCGCTCCGCCCACGTCTCCGCCGCCCACCGCCAGCGACGACCCGCCCTCCACCTCCGCCGCCACCTCCACACCCGGCGGCAGCGCGGCGCTGACAGGCACGGCCTCAGGCGCGCCCGCCGCAGCCGTCACAGTCAGCACCGTGTGCGTCGCGCCCGCCCCCGCCGGTCGCTCGCCACCCGCAGCCTCCTCCGCGCCATCGCTTTCGTCCCCGCCCTCCTCCTCCCCCTCCTCCTCAAGCCCGCCGCCTCCCCCGCCCTCCTCCGCCTCCCCGCCCACCCCCCGCCACCCCACCGCACTGCCGTGCACACCTCCGCCACCGCTGCGGGCCAACGACGCCCGCCCGCCGCCGCCGCCGCCGTTGCTGCCGTGGCTACATCGCCCTGACGCCCGCCGCGCCGCCGCGCCCGTCGCCGCCGAGCCCCGCCCGTCGCTGCTGTCGTCGCTGCTGCTGTGGCTGTGGCGCACCGACGCGCGCTTGTGCGTGGCGCTGCTGCCCCGCAGCACCTCGAGAGGCGTCAGCAGCATGCTGGGGGGAGGCACCGAAATGCCGGGGGAAAGCAGCGCGCGGCACTCCTCCTCCTCCTCCTCCTCGTCACACTCCTCCTGTGCACCTTCTTCGTCGCCGCGGTCCTCCTGCCGCCTCTCTGCTGCGCCGTCGCCCGCAGCGGCACGGCGCGGCGCGTGCGGCTCCCGCGGCGTCTCCTCCGCGCCGTCGGGTGCCGCTGCCGCCGCCGCCGTGGTCTGGGTGGCGCGCGTGGGGGCGGCAGCTGCCTCGCCTGCGGGCACTGCCGCTGCTGATGACGGCGGCGACGCAGCCGCTGCAATCGCGCTGGGCGGGCCGCCGCGGGGGACGCGTGGAACGGCGGCGGCGGTGGCGGCCTTGCTGTGGGGCTGTGGGGAGTAGAAGGTCGCCGCCGCGGTGGTGTCGCCGCTGAGCGCTGCGACAACGGCGTGCGCAACGGCGCCAGAGGCGCCTGGCGCGATGGGCCCTGCCGGCAGGCGCCACGCGCCGCCCTTGCTGGCCTGTGGGGTGGCAAAGCCACCGCCGCCGCTGCTGCCGCCGCCGGCCACGCGGGCCTCGGCAACCGCTGCTCCGCCGCTGGGGCCAAGAGCCGGGTTGCTGGCGGACGCGAGCGGCGCGGGGCCCGTCGCGTGGCTCGCGCCGCCGCGGGCCAGCTCCAGCGGCGGCATCGGCAGCACGGGCGCAACGTCCGCGGTGACGCTCGCCCCGACCGCTCGCTGCTGCGCGTCGTCGCCGCCCCGCCTGAACTGCTGCAGCAGCTCGGCCACCATGCGCGCCTCCTCGCTGTCGGAGTGCAGCTGCCGGCCCTCGACGGCCAAGGTCGCCTGCGACGACGATGTTGAGGGCAGCAGAAAGGGAGCGCGAGTCGTTCCGCGCTTGCATCCTGCCTCGCGCCGTGACGGAAAAGGTGCGAATTGTTGCTCAGCCGACCTCACCTCTCGCAGCACTTGCAGCGCCGCCTGAAGCTTGCCCAGCTCCACGCGGCCCCCAGCACGGCCGAGCTCGGCACCAGGACCCGGCACGCCTCCCACGCGCTCTCCGTCGCTCTCGCAAGCCCCGCCGCTGCACGTCGCCTCGTCGTCCACCCGCCCAGCGCCACCACCACCACCAGCGGCGCGCACCACAGCCACCGCGCCCTCGTCGCCCGCATCCCCGCCGGCGCCGCAGGCAGCGTCCAACCGAGCCTGCAGCTCCCGCTGCTGCTCCCGCCGCCTCCTGCCCCTCCCCGGCAACTCGCCGCCCCCCTCGCCTCCCTCCCTCTCCCCCTCCCCACCCCCCCCTGCCGAGCCCGCATCCACCCCGTCCGCCGCCGCCACCGCGCCCGCCGCCGGCCCCGGCTGCAGCCCCTCCTCCCTCTGCGACGCCATCTCCCCCAGGGACGGCCTCGCCGCCGCTGCCGCCTCTACCGGCGAGCAAGACTCTCCCGTGCCTGACGCTGAGGGTGATGCGACGCCGTCGCCCCCGCCGCCCCCTCGCTCCTCCTCCTCGGGGGTTAGGGTTAAGCCTAACCCTAACCCGCCGCCCCCTCGCTCCTCCTCCTCGGCGATCGCCGCCTCCTCCGCCACGTCGCCCGCCGGCGGGATCAGCCGCGCCACCGACGCAACCCTCGCCATGTAGGAGCCCTCGACGAGGGCAGAGCCGGCGAACGGCCCGGCGCCGGCGTGGCTGTGCGCGGCGGTGGAGGCGCCGCGTGCTGGCGTGGACGCCCACGAGCCCAGCGCCTGCTGCTGCTGCTGCGTAGTAGCTACGGGCGAGTCGCACGCGGCCGCCGCGTGGTGCTGCGTTATGGCTAGGGTTGAGCTAGGGTTGGGGGGCGGCGGGAGCGCCACGCCGAGCAGCGCGGCGGCGACGGCGGCCGCCGCAGCGGAGGTGGAGCCGGCGCCGCTGCTGGTGCGCTGCTGCTGAGGCGGGTGGCGCGGGGCGTCGCTGCCCATGGCAAGAAGAGCGGCGGCGCCGCCGGCCCAGACGCCGCCGGTGGCGCGCGCGGGCGGCGGCGCGGCGCACGTGGGGGCGTCAGCGGCGGCGGTGGTCGAGAGGGTGGAGTCGGCCCTTGCATGGCGAGGGCTTGCGAGGTGGTGGGGCTGCGTGGGTCCGGCGCAGGTTGAGTCAAGGCGCGAGTCGGCGAGGAGGGCGCCACTGGCGGTGCGCTGGTGATGGTGGTAGTGGAGCGCAGCGACGGCGCCGCCGAGGGAGGAGGAGGCGTCAGGTGCGGCGGCGCCGCGGGGCCCGTGCACGGAGGAGGACGTGGCGGCGGCGGCGGCGAGCGCGAGGGAGCGGCGCGTCGCCGCGGTGGACAGGGAGGTGCGGGTCGAGTTGGAGAGCGGCTGCGAGGCGCCGTCGTGGCTGTGGTGGTGGCCAGCTGGGAGCACCTGCGCGCAAATAGGAGGACAGGAAAAGAGGCAGCCGGTCTGCAACAGGGCATCGCGCGACCCGCAGGAACGCCGTTCGATGCCGCTGCTGTGTCGCACCTGCTCGAACTTGCGCACGAGCGCCAGCATGCGGCTGGACGCCCGTAGCGAGTCCTGCAGCCCCAGCGCGTGGTGGTGGTGGTGCGGCGGCAGCTGCGAGTGCGAGCGCTGCTGCGGAGAGGCCGGCTGCGCGCCCGCCGCGGCGAGGCTGGCCGCGATCTCGGCCGCGAGCTGCTCCAGCGCGCCGTCCGCAGCGCCGCCGCCGACGCCGCCGCCCTTGTCGCGCTGCAACGTGTCCATCTCGTCTTCGATGCCCTGCGCGCAGCCACACGCATCATCGAAAGCGAGAGCACGCGTGAAGTGAGACTCCTCCTGGGCGTCGTCGACAAACCGGATCGCGCGAGCGAGGACGAGCGAGCGTCTCCGGCGACCTGCATGGCGAGCCCGAGCTTGGTCGCGTGCTCCAGCAGCGCGTCCACCTGGCGCTGCCGGGCCACCAGCTGCTCGCGCAGGCGCGCGCACTCCTCCTGCAGCCGCACCTCGCGCTCGAGCGCCGCCGTCGCCACCCCCTGCGCAGCTCGCGCGCAATCACAAGCGTCGCGACTGTGTGAAGACGCTCTGAACTTCCTGCCCTGCCGAGCGCCACCTAGGCGAGCGCGAATGCAACGCGACGACGACAAGAGCGCCGCACCAGGTGCGAGGCGTTGAGCTCGCGCTCCACCGCCAGCGCCTGCCGGACGCCGTCGAGCTCCTCGCGGCCCGCGTCACCCTGCCGCCGCGCGCCCTCGAGCGCCTGGCCCATGAGGCGCAGCTGCTCGTGAAGGCCCATCGCCTGGCCGGCCAGCGCGCGCTGCTCCGCGCGGGACACCTGCGCGCTCGCTCGCCGGCGGGCCACCGTGACGAAACACCCTCTTGCCTCCACCTCGCCCTGCCCGTGCTCCGTGCTGCAGCAACAGGGGCCTCACCTCCAGCGCCGCCTGAAGCCGCGCCGCCTGCTCGACGCCCTCCTCCCTCTGCCGCTCCGCCTCGCGCGCCGTTCGCTCCAGGTCCAGCTGCAAGTCGTGGGCGTGAGCGCCACAAGAGAGGGACATCAGCGGGACCCTGTGCGCCCCAGCTCCCAACGTCTGAATGGGCAGCACACTGCCAGAAGCGCCGCTGCGGCCCACCTGCGTGTGCGCGTCCTGCTGCGCCTGCTTCTGCAGCTCCAGCACGCGCCGCCACGCCTCCTTGCCCTGCGCCCGCAGCACCGTCGACGAGCGGCGTTCTGACACCGGCCAGCGCCCCGGCAAAGTGCCCCCACAACCGGCAAAGTGCCCCCACAACCGGCAAAGTGCCCCCACAACCGGCAAAGTGCCCCCACAACCGGCAAGGTTCCTCCACAACCGGCCGAGGCGCGCACGGTCAGGGCGGTGCGCTGCGTTGGGCCGCCAGGCCCTTGCCGTGCGCGGACGCACGCGGCTTGCGGTGTCATTCGCGCAGAGCTTGAATTGGCGTGAAACTGAGCATGCACCTGGGCGTGCGTCGCCAGCTCCTGCTGCATCTCGTCCACGTGCGCCTCGAGCTGGGCCACCACCCACAGCGCACGCACACACACACACTCACCTGGGCGTGCGCCGCCGCCAGCTCCTGCTGCATCTCGTCCACGTGCGCCTCAAGCTGGGCCACCACCCACAGCGCACACACACACACACACACACTCACCTGGGCGTGCGCCGCCGCCAGCTCCTGCTGCATCTCGTCCACGTGCGCCTCAAGCTGGGCCACCACCCAGAACGCACGCACACACACACACACTCACCTGGGCGTGCGCCGTCGCCAGCTCCTGCTGCATCTCGTCCACGTGCGCCTCAAGCTGGGACACCACCGACCCCAGGTGCTCCTCCCGCTGCCGCAGCCTCGCCACCTCGTGCCGCTGCTCCTCCTGCTCCTCCTCCTGCGCCGCCTCCCTTGCCCGCCGCTCCGCCCCGGCCTCTGCAGGGCGCAACGCGAGACACGAAACGATGCGGCGCCGGTGACGCCCGGAACGGTGCGGCGGCGGCGAGTGGCCCACACGTGACAGCTGGCCTCTTTGCCGGCCTTCGCACACGAGGTGGGAGGGAGACGTCCTGCCAATGGTGGCGCACCGGACGCGGCGGTGGCGCGCCTGGTATGGCGTGCCTAACGCAGCGGCGCAGTGGGTGCGGAGCCTTTGGCAGCGGGCTTCATGCGGCGTGCAGCTTCGCGCCTGACGCTTGTGCGGCGGCCGCGGCAGCGCCACTGACCGCGGCGCCGTTCATACAGCGGCGCACCTGACGCCTGTGCGGCGGTGGCGGCGGCGCGCCGTAGCTGCGCGAGCTCCTCCTCCAGCCTGGCCCTCTCCTGCCGCTCCTGCTCCGCCCGCGCCGCCGCCGCGCGCAGCTCGCTCTCCTGCGCCTCCAGCCTGTCCAGCTGCAGCCTGCGCCGGCGCACAGGCAAAACAAAAAAACAGACGAAGGAGAGCGAGCGTCGGCCCCAGTCGCGGCGCGGGCGCCGGGGGCGCGCAGTGTGGCCTGGGGCGGCGCGTGGTCGTCCCCGCAGCGGCCCCCCGGGCGTTGGTGGAACCGCACGGCAAGTTGGGGAATGCGCGCGTCGCGCACCTGGGCTGCTCGTGGAGCGCGGCTGCAGTCACCCACGCAGCCAGGACGAGAACCAACACAGAGCAATGGCGCACCTGTGCTGCTCCTGCAGCGCGGCCAGGTCCTGCTGCGCCTTGAGGCTGCTGGAGCGCGACGAGAGCAGGCCCGCCTGCGGCCGGCATGGAAGTTCGGGTTAGCGCTAGGGAAAGCGAGCGCCGCAGAGGAAGGCGCCTCAGCTGGGCTGCTACCCAGGGGAACGCATAAGGCCAGCGACTGAAGGCTGGCCCCCTCCCCTCCCAAGCACCTCACCTGTGTGCGGCTGAGCTCCGTCTGCAGCTGCGCCACCTCGGCCTCCAGCTGCATCTGCCGCCGCGCCTGTGCCACGCCCTCCGCCGCGTCCGGCACGCTCGCGCTGGTCGTCGCCCCCGCCACCTTGCCATCGCCCTCGTCCCCCGCCCCACCCGCCTCCCGCCGCCGTCCACGGTCCAGCGAAGAGCACGCGCCCGCCGCCGCTGCCACCGTCGCCGCGGCGGCAACAGCGTCTGTGTGCCGCCTCCCGCCCGCGGACGCCGCGCCATGGCCAGTTAGGGTGGCGGCGGCGACGGGGGTGCACACCGGGGAGGCGCAAGGCTCCGCGGCGAGTTCGGCGGGGCGCCTCGGGCCCGGCGCATGGGGGCTAGGGTTTGGGCTAGGGTTCGCCGGGTCGGCGTGGCGCTGCTGCAGCGCGGCGATGGCGGCGGCGACGTGCGCGCCCGTGGCGGCGGTGGGGTGGCGGGCGGCGCCGGCGGCGGCGGTGTTTGCTGCAGTGGTGGGCCGGGCTTGCGCGTTGTTTGGGGCTGTTGGGCTGTCGGCGTCCATGGTGCGGACCTGGAGCTCCAGCAGGGTGACCCTCAGCACCTGGTCACGTGCCAGTGTGCAAGCGTGGCGTGGCGTGGTGCGTCAAATGCCCAGCTGTGGCGTCTCCCTTGCCTTCCCCACAGGAAGCACCGGGCCCGCCCCTCCTTGCCGTTTCCGTCACGCGGCGCCCACGCGCCGAACGAGCAGCACAAGGAGCAAAGTGGTGGCAAGGTGCGGGCAAGGGTGGCGGCCTCCTCACCGTGCCCGGGTGCCGCACGTTGACCAGGCACGTGGCGCCCGGGGGCGCCGGAATGCCCCGCGGCGTGGCCGAACCACCGGCGACGCCCGCGCCCGTGCCGGCCCCAGCGGCAGCGGCCGCGCCTGCACGTGCGCGCATAGCGCTCGCGCGTCACCTGATGCAGGCAGTAGCAGCGCCCGTTCCTGGCCAGCCGCAGCACAACGCGGCGCACCCGCTGACCCTCAACCCCACAACAGATGGGCCGGACCGCCGCACCTGCGCCCAGGCCCACGCCTGCGCTGTCGGGCGCCGGCTGCCCGCCGCGCTGCACGCGCCACAGCTGCTGCTCCGGGTGCACGTCGCGCGAGGGCGCAGCCAGGTAGCAAGGCTCGGTGGAGGGCGGCGCGCCGCCGGCGTGCGGCGCCCGGCCCGTCAGCAGCAGCCACGGCGCGCTGCGCGGCGGGTGCACACAAATCCGAGGGCCACGCACTTGGCAGCGCAATTGAGGTTGCGTGCCATGCGTGCCATGCTGGGGACGCACAGCCGGGGACAGGTGTTGCAACGACAGCTGCTGGGCAGGAGGGAGCCACGGCCCAGCAAGCACAGAGCTACCATAGCCCGCGCCCGGCAGGGAGCACAGACGCACCTGAGCGGGGCGAGGGTGAAGGCGCCGTCGTGGCGGGCGCCGGCGGGGCTGAGGCGGAACGAGGCGTGCAGCGGCACGCGCTGCTGCTGCAGCGCCG